>MDTA01004195.1_pt1 | contig 13931 bp, 13 predicted proteins | sample 811151 | NCBI WGS metagenome assembly MDTA01 (sample SAMN05326648, study PRJNA326480) | marine metagenome | isolation source: seawater | place: Indian Ocean: South | collected 2010 | reverse complement strand
TCACCATTAAAAGAAAGAATAAATGTTTTGGTAACCAATAAAAATAAAAATGACTATTCTGGAGCTGATGAATATATTTCTGGAGACATTACTGTAAAAATATTAGATTTATCAAAAAAATATAATTCTAAGGATATATTTGTTATTGGAGGAGCAGAAATTATTAATCAAACTTTTAATTTAATTGAGGAATTTTATTTAACAAGAATTTATGGGAATTTTAATTGTGATAAAATTATTGATTTGAATAAAATTAAGCAATCAATGCAACTTATAAAAAAAATTGAAAACGATAGTACATGTCATTTTGAAATTTGGAAAAGATGAAACAATACATAGAAGCTCTTAAATATTGTTATGACTTTGGAATCGATGTTGAAAGTAGAGCAGGAAAAGTAAGAAAAGCGTTTGGTTATCAAATGCGATTTGATTTACAAAAAGGTTTTCCAGCTATGACAACCAAAAAACTTGCTTGGAAATCTGTTGTATCAGAACTTCTTTGGTTTTTAGAGGGATCAAATGATGAGAGACGTTTAGCTGAAATACTTTATCAAGAAAAAAGAGAGAATATAGAAGATAAAAAAACAATTTGGACTCAAAATGCAAATTCTGAATATTGGAAAGAAAAATCTAAATTTAAAGGAGATGTAGGAAGAATATACGGAGTTCAATGGAGGGATTTTAATGGCGTTGATCAAATTGAAAATTTAATAAAAGGTATAAAAAAAGATCCTAATGGAAGAAGGCATATTTTAACAGCTTGGAATCCTCCTGAACTACCTTTAATGTCTTTGCCAGCCTGCCATGCTTTCTCACAATTTTTTGTTTCAGAAAATAAATTAAGTTGTCAACTTTATCAAAGATCATGCGATATGTTTTTGGGAGTGCCATTTAATATAGCAAGTTATAGTTTGTTAATTCATATTTTGGCAAAAGAATGTTCTTTAGATGTTGGAGAATTTATTCATACCCTTGGTGATTATCACATTTATCATCAACATTTTAAAGCAATAAATATTCAGCTTTCAAGAGAAACAAAAAAATTACCAACTCTTGTTTTTGATAAAAAAAATTTTTTTAAGTATTCTGTTAATGACTTTATTCTTACAAATTACGATCCTCATCCTACAATTAAAGCTGAAATGAATTTATAATTATTATTATATTAAAGTTGATTAATTTTTTCAGCAATTTTTAAATATTCTTTTGAAATATTACTATCTTTTTCAAAAATACAAATTGGCCGACCTTCATCAGAATTGATTCTTAAATTTTTATCAATTGGTAATTCTCCTAAAAAATTAGTTTTAAACTTATCTGCTTCCTTTTTTGCTCCTCCACTTGCAAATATTTCGTGCCTTTCATTACAATTTGAACACATAAAATAACTCATGTTTTCAATTATGCCTAGTATTGGAACATTTACTTTTCTAAACATATTTATTGCTTTTCTAGCATCAATAAGAGCAATGTCTTGAGGTGTAGATATTATAATTGAACCACTTAATTTTGAGCTTTGCGCTAGAGTTATTTGAGCATCCCCAGTTCCTGGAGGTAAATCAATAATTAAATAATCTAATGGGCCCCATTCTACTCCATTGTACATTTGCTCAAGAGCTTTCATAATCATTGGCCCTCTCCAAATTGTTGGAGTATCTTCAGAAATTAAAAATCCAATTGACATACATTTAATGCCATAGTTTTCGGGTGGAATTAATTTTTTATTTTCATTAACTTTAGGTTTTTCAGATATATTCATCATTCTAGGAACACTAGGTCCGTAAATATCTGCATCTAAAATTCCAACTCTTTTACCAATTTTACTTAATGCTACAGCTATATTTACTGCAAAGGTAGATTTTCCAACCCCACCTTTACCACTTGCTATAGCTATAATTTGATTTGCATTTATATTAAATCGTGATTTTTCATTATTAGATGATTCTGAATTTTTTTCAGAGGTAAAAACTATATTTACAGATAGCAATTCTCTAATTTGTTGAAGCGAGATCTTAATTTTGTCACTTAGAGTCTCATATTTTGCTATATCATTGCTATTAATATTTATTGTAATGTTTGCATGACCTTCTTTGCAAATAATATCAATATCTGAATTTTTTTGATCTAGGGGCTTTTTTGAAACTGGATCTTCAAATTTCTCAGTTATTTCGTAAATACTTGATATTAATTTATTCGACATCCTTGAATTTTCTAATTTTAAACAAATATTAGTTTAAAATATATAGATTTTAATGGTAATAGCTCTAAATATAGTAATAGCAAGAATTTCTCATGAATTTTAGTAAAAATAACAATGATAATAATCCCTGGGGTTCAGGAGGAAATAACCCATGGGGTGGAGGATCATCAAATAATATGGATTTCGAAGACTCAATAAAAAAAGCAAAAGAAAGATTTGGTAATTTTAAAATAGGAGGACCTAGAAACTTTACTATCCTTATTATAGTTGCAATAATTATTTGGCTTGCAACTGGTTTTTATCGAGTTGAACCTGATGAACAAGGTATTGAATTATTATTTGGTAAATGGAATCAAACAACAACAGAACCAGGTTTGCATTATTTTTTCCCCACACCTATTGGACAAACAATTACACCTAAAGTTGAAGTAATTAGAAAAATAAATGTTGGTTTTAGATCTGCTTCAGATCTTGGTTTTTCATCAAATACTAATGCTGAAAGAAAAGTTATTGAAGAAAGTTTAATGTTAACAGGTGATCAAAACATCTCTGATGTAAGATTTACTGTTTTATATAAAATTAAAGATGCAGGTAACTTTCTTTTCAATTTAAGAAATCCAGAAACTACAGTTAAAGATATGTCTGAAAGTGTCATGAGAGAGGTTGTGGGTCAAAGAGACCTTCAGTTTCTTTTAACAGAAGGAAGACAAGAAGTAGAACAAGTAGTTAGAAATTTATTACAGGAAATTTTAGATTTTTATAAAAGTGGAGTTATGGTTCAATCAATTCAATTACAAAGTGTTGATCCCCCAGATCAAGTTATTGATGCATTTGATGAAGTGCAGAGAGCCAGACAAGATAAGGAACGTCTAGTTAATGAAGCTAATTCTTATCTTAATAAAATTGTACCAAACGCTAGAGGTGAGGCAGCAAAACTAGTTGAAGAAGCTAGAGCTTATAAAGAGCAAGTTGTAAAACAAGCTGAAGGTGTCGCTCAAAACTTTATAGATGTATACAATAGTTACAAAGATGCAAAAGAAGTTACACGTAGAAGAATTTATTTAGAAACATTAAGAGAAGTTTTAGATGGTAAAAACAAAATTATTTTAGATGATAATGGCTCTGGTCAAGGTGTAGTCCCATACTTACCCCTGAATGAATTAAATAAAAACAAAGGAAACAATTAATGAATTTTAGTATTAGAAATATAATTATTGTTTTAATCTTGTTTGTTGTCTTTTTGACTATAACTGGAGCTTTTTTTGTTGTTAATGAAACAAAACAAGCAATTGTACTTCAATTTGGTGAGCCTAGACAAGTTATATCTGAACCTGGCTTACAATTTAAAGTTCCTTTTATTCAAGATGCAGTCTTTTTAGATAGAAGAATGTTAAATCTAGACCCTCAACCCGAAGAAATGATCTTATCTGATCAAAAGCGTATTATAGTTGATTCTTTTGCAAGATATAGAATTATTGATCCTTTAAAATTTTTCCAAACAGTAAGAAATGAAGCAACTTTTTCTGACCGATTTGGAAGAATAATAAATGCATCTGTTAGAGGTGTGATAGCTCAATATTCACTTTCATCTCTATTGAGCAAAGATCGTTCAAGTATTATGGCTTCAATACAATCTCAAGTAACAAATGAAGGTAAAAGTTTTGGAGTTGATATTATTGATATAAGAATTGGACGTACTGATTTAACAGAACAAGTTTCAAACAATGTATATCAAAGAATGAGATCTGAAAGAGATAAAGAAGCTAATCTTTTAAGGGCTGAAGGAGAGGAATTATCAAAGGAAATTAGAGCTTCAGCTGATAGGCAGCAAACAGTAATCGTTGCTGAAGCTGAGAGAACATCTTCAATTTTAAGAGGTGAAGGAGATGCATTAAAAAATAAAATTTTAGGTGATGCATATGGCTTAGATGAAGAATTCTTTGATTTTTTAAGAACAATGCAAGCTTGTAAAGAAACTTTTGGTGATACTGAAATGTCTATGGTCATTGTTCCTGGAGAAGTTTGTGAGAAATTTTTTGGAGAAATTGAATCAACAAATAATTAATGATCAAACTAATTATTTTTGGAATTGGTTTTGTATTTGTTTTTGAGGGATTAATTTATTTTTTATTTGCAAAAAATATGAAAAAAATGTTTTTAATAATTAGCAATATAGAAACTGAAAAAATTAGAACTTTTTCAAGTATTTTACTCATAGTTGGCCTTTGCCTCATTTATTTCACGATTAAATTTTATAATTTGTCATAGAGATTTTTATCATGAACATATCATTAAACTTTCAAAAGAATATTCTAATTATTTTATCTTTAATTAATGTTTTGTTTTTTTGCAATTTTGCACGGGCTGTTCCAGATAGTTTTGCTGATTTAGTTGAAAATCTTGTTCCTTCAGTTGTAAGTATTGCTTCTACAACAATTGTTGAAAATAGAAATCAAGCAATGCCCCGCTTTCCTGAAGGATCTCCATTTGATGATTTTTTTAAAGAGTATTATGAAAATGAAAGAAATTCACCTTCGCAAAGACCGATGACAGGCCTAGGATCAGGGTTTATTATTGATAAATCAGGAATTATTGTAACCAATAATCATGTTATTGAAGGAGCAGATGAAATAGCTGTTATACTTCATAATCAAAAGAAGTTTAAAGCAGAATTATTGGGTAGAGATCCAAAAGCAGATCTGGCTGTATTAAAAATTGATCCTGGCGACAATTTATTAGAGTCTGTTATTTGGGGAAACTCTGACGAAATAAGAGTTGGAGATTGGTCAATCGCAATAGGCAATCCTCTTGGTTTAGGTGGAACCGTTACAGCAGGTATAATTTCTGCAATATCAAGAGATATAGGTAATGGACCTTATGTTAAATTTTTACAAACTGATGCTTCAATCAACAGAGGTAATTCTGGTGGACCTCTTTTTGATGTTTATGGTAATGTAATTGGAATTAACACGGCTATTATTTCTCAAACAGGTGGAAGTATTGGATTAGGATTTGCCATACCATCAAATAGTGCATTAAAAATAGTTAATCAGCTTAAAGAATTTGGAAGAACTAAAAGAGGTTGGCTGGGTGTCCAAATTACACCTGTATCTAAAGAGATAGCAGAAAGTTTAGGTCTTCCTGATGAAAAAGGCGCATTTATATCTAACATTAATCCTGAAGGACCTTCAAAAAAAGCTGGCGTTCAGGAAGGGGACGTAATTTTAAAATTTAATAATATTGAAATTATAAAAATGACTGATTTGCCTAGAGTAGTTGCTGAATCTGATGTCGGATCAGTTGCTAAAGTTGAAATTTGGAGAAAAAATAAAATTATTTCAATAGATGTTAAACTAGGAGAACTACCTGAAGAAACTTACGTAGATAGAAAAGAAGAGGAAAAAGAAAAAAATACAGAGTTTAAGATTGAAAGTCTTGGCTTAACAATAGCTAATGTTTCTGATGGTAACGGCGTTACTATAATAAATCTGGAAACCGAATCAAATTTATTAATTGGCGATATTATTACTGAGGTTAATAGAGAAATAATTTTAAAATCAGATGATTTCATTTCTTTAGTCGATAAAATAAAAGAGACTGGAAGAAATTCACTTTTATTAAAAATAATTAGAGATGAACAATCTCTATGGGTTACAATACAATTTTTAAAGTAGTTTGAAAAAAACTATACATATTATTGTTGGACCAACTGCAATAGGTAAATCTTCTTTAGCAATGCGTCTAGCTAAAAAAATTAATGGTAAAATTGTTAATGCTGATAGCATGCAAGTTTATAGTAATTTAGAAATTTTAACAGCTCGACCAACTTCAACAGATTTATCAAAAATTAAACATGAACTTTATGGGTATGTTGATGGTTCTGAACGACACAGTGTCGCTAAATGGTGTCATGATGTTGTAAAATTATTTAATGAAAATAAAAAAGATACCTCTTTAATTTTCGTAGGTGGAACAGGCATGTATATTGATAAACTATTAAATGGTTTAATAAATATTCCTCCTATTCAAGAAAAATATAAAAAACAATCAGAGCAATTACTAGAAGCAATTGGTAGAGAAAAATTTATAAATCTAATCAAAACTTTTGATACAAAATCTTTATTAGATATTTCTACAAATGATAATACTCGTATTAGAAGGATTTGGGAAATATATAGTTCCACTGGAATACCTTTCAGTGAATGGAAAATAAAAAAAAATAAGAAATTTTTAGAGAATATAAATTATAAAATATATCTTTTTACTCCTCCAAGAGAAAAAATTTATAAGGCAGTTAATTTACGTTTTGAAAAAATGATTAAAGAAGGTGCTTTAAAAGAAGTAAAAAAATTATTAAAATTAAATTTAGATAAATCCCTTCCTATAATGAGAGCCCACGGAGTTCCTGAAATATCATCTTTTTTATCTAAAAAAACTACATTAGATGATTGTATTTTTAAAGGTCAGCAAGTTACAAGAAATTATGTAAAAAGGCAGCTCACTTGGTGGAGATCTTCGAGTTTGGAGATTCATCAGGCTTTTAATGAATTTCCGAATGAAATTGATGAAAATTTACTAAAAATTTAATCAAAATTCAACTAATTCATTGATTTTGTTTTATCCACAGCCTATGAGATCATCATAAAACATGGAAAATATAACAGGATCAGAAATAGTTTTAAAATCACTACGAGATCAGGATGTTGAAGTAATTTTTGGATATCCTGGAGGAGCAGTATTACCAATTTATGATAGTTTGTTTAAACAAAACGCTATTCGACACATATTAGTTCGTCAAGAGGCTGGAGCTGTTCATGCAGCTGAAGGTTATGCAAAATCATCCGGTAAGGTTGGAGTTGTTTTAGTTACATCTGGCCCTGGTGCAACAAACATTGTAACAGGATTAACTGATGCAATTTTAGATAGCGTGCCTTTGGTCTGTATAACTGGGCAAGTACCACAGCATTTAATTGGAAGTGATGCTTTTCAAGAATGTGATACTACTGGAATAACAAGACCATGCACTAAACATAATTATTTAGTTAAAGATGTTAATTCTCTTTCAACAGTTATTCATGAAGCATTTATGATAGCTAAAAGTGGAAGACCTGGGCCAGTTGTAATAGATATTCCTAAGGATGTTCAGTTTGCTAGTGGTTCATATAAACAAAAAAAAGAAATATTTATTCCTTCACATAGATTATTTGATACAAAAAATTTGGATAATAATAATCAAGTAGAAGAAGCTACTAAATTAATTGCAAATTCAAAAAAACCAATTTTTTATATTGGAGGTGGTTGTATTAATTCTGGACCGGAAGCTTCAAAATTAGTTCATGATTTTGTTAAACTTACAGGAGTACCTTCTACTATGACTTTAATGGGACTAGGAACAGTACCTGCTTCAGATAAGTGTTCATTAGGTATGCTTGGTATGCATGGAATGTATGAAGCTAACTTGGCTATGCATGATTGTGATGTTATGGTTAATATAGGCGCTCGATTTGATGATAGAGTTACTGGTAGACTAGATGCTTTTTCTCCTAATTCAAAAAAAATCCATATTGATATTGAGGCAAGCAATATAAATAAAAATATTAAAGTTGATATACCAATTATTGGTGATGTTAAAAATATTTTAAAGAAGGTCATAGCTTCATGGAAAAAAAATAATTATACAATTAACAAAGAAGATCTTGAATCTTGGTGGAATAAAATTAATGAATGGAAAAAAGTAGATTGTTTAGATTTTTCTCAAACAGGTAATACTATAAAGCCACAATATGCCGTCCAAAGACTTTATGAATTAACTAAAGATAGAGACACAATAATAACAACTGAAGTTGGACAACATCAAATGTGGGCAGCTCAATATTATAAATTTGAAAAACCTAATAAATGGATAACATCTGGAGGCTTAGGTACCATGGGATTTGGTTATCCAGCTGCAATAGGGGCTCAAATAGCAAATCCCAAATCTTTAGTTGTAGATATTGCAGGTGATGGTTCAATTTTAATGAATATCCAAGAAATTAGTACTGCTGTTCAGCATAGGCTACCTGTAAAGATTTTTATATTAAACAATGAATATATGGGTATGGTTAGACAATGGCAGGAATTATTACATGGAGGTAGGTATTCAGAAAGTTATATGGATAGTTTACCTGATTTTGTTAAATTGGCTGAAAGTTTTCATGCAAAAGGATTAAGAGCTATGAAAACTGATGAAGTTGATGATACTATCAAAGAAATGATAGAATACGATGGTCCTGTAATTGCTGATATTATTGTTGATAAGGAAGAAAATTGTTTTCCAATGATACAAAGTGGTTCTGCACACAATGAAATGGTATTAAACAAAAATCAAAAGCAGGATGCAAAATCTGCAGAAAAAGGTAAAATATTAGTTTAAGATGAGTAACAAATCCGTATATGATGCACCAAGTGGTTCAAATCCAATAAACAGATATATAATTACAGTTTTAGTGGATAATGAACCAGGAGTTTTAGCTAGAGTGGTTGGAATGTTTTCAGGACGTGGATACAATATTGATAGTTTAAATGTAGCAGAAGTTGCCGCTAATGAAAACCTATCAAGAATAACTATTGTAACACATGGGACTATAGATGTTGTGGATTTAATACGTAAACAATTAATGACAATAGTTCCTGTTCATTCTGTTACTAATCTTGAAAAAGAAGGAAGTCCTGTTGAAGCTGAAGTTGCTTTAATTTATTTAGAAATAAATGACTCAAATAAAAAAGATGTATTTAATATTTGTGATTTTTACAGAGCAAGAAAAATAGAAAATGAAAATAACACTTCAATTTTTGAAATAGCTGGAACATCTGAAAGAATTGATGCTTTTATTAAAGAAATCAGTAAATTAGTTGTAATAGAGGTTGTCAGAAGTGGCCCAGTTGCAATTTCAACAGTTGAAAGAAATACGGAGGAAAAATGAGAGTTTATTATGATAGGGATGCTGATATAAATTTAATTAAAAATAAAAATATTGTTATAGTAGGTTATGGAAGCCAAGGTCATGCTCATGCAATGAACTTAAGAGATTCTGGAATTGAAAATGTAGTAATAGCACTTAGAGAAGGCTCACCAAGTAGAGCTAAGGCTGAAAATGCTGGATTTAAAGTTTTGACTCCAGCAGAAGCTGCATCTTCAGCTAATATCATAATGATGTTAACTCCAGATGAATTACAATCAGATATTTACAATAATGAAATTGCAGAAAATATTGAAGAAGGAACTGCTATTGCCTTTGCTCATGGGTTAAATATTCATTTTGATCTTATAAAACCTAACAAAGATATAGACGTAATTATGATGGCTCCAAAAGGCCCCGGTCATACTGTGCGCGCAGAATATGTTAGAGGAGCAGGAGTTCCTTGCCTTGTAGCTGTGGATCAAAATCCCTCTGGAAATGCTCTAGAAATAGCAATAGCTTACTCATCAGCAATTGGTGGAGGTAGAGCAGGGATAATAGAAACTACATTTAAAGAAGAGTGCGAAACTGATTTGTTTGGAGAACAGTCTGTTTTATGTGGAGGTCTAACACATTTAATTTTGGCTGGATATGAAACCCTTGTTGATGCTGGTTATGCTCCCGAAATGGCATATTTTGAATGTTTGCATGAAGTAAAATTAATAGTTGATCTTCTTTACGAAGGTGGAATGGCGAATATGCGATATTCTATATCTAATACGGCTGAATACGGTGATTATTCTCGAGGACCAAGATTGATTACAGAAGAAACCAAAAAAGAAATGAAAAAAATTCTTTCAGAAATTCAATCTGGTCAATTTGCAAAAGAATGGATGGAAGAACATAAAAGTGGTCAAACAAAATTTAAAACTATGAGAAAGAAGCAAGCTGAACATTCAATTGAGGCTGTTGGAGAGAAATTAAGAACATTAATGCCATGGATTGCAGAGGGCAAGATGGTAGATAAATCTAAAAATTAACTATGACTGATAAAATATATATTTTTGATACAACTTTAAGAGATGGAGAGCAGTCACCTGGAGCTTCAATGAATTTAGAAGAAAAGCTTCAAATTGCAGAAGTTTTAGAAGATATGAAAGTTGATATTATTGAGGCAGGTTTTCCAATTGCATCTAATGGTGATTTTGAAGCTGTTAGAGAAATTAGTAAAAGAATAAAAAATTCTACGATAGCCGGTTTAGCAAGAGCAAGTTTCAAAGATATAGATAGAGCATGGGAAGCAGTTCAATATGCAAAATCACCGAGAATACATACTTTTATAGCGACTAGCCCACTTCATATGAAATATAAATTAAAGAAAACTGAAGAAGAGGTATTAGAAGCAATTCAAAAAACTGTTTCACATTCAAGAAATTTATGCCCTAATGTTGAATGGAGTTGTGAGGATGGTGGGAGATCTAATTTAGATTTTTTATATAAATGTATAGAACTAGCCATTAACTCTGGTGCTACAACTATTAATATTCCTGATACAGTTGGATATACATTGCCTGATGAATTTGGAAAAATTTTTCTAAATGTTATGAACAATGTTCCCAATATTGATAAAGCTATATTATCAACACACACACATAATGATTTAGGTTTGGCTACAGCAAATAATGTTGCTGCAATTAAAAATGGAGCAAGACAAGTTGAATGTACAATCAATGGTATGGGCGAAAGAGCAGGAAATTCTTCTTTAGAAGAAATTGTTATGACTTTGAAAGTTAAAAAAGATTTAATGCCTTTTCATACTGATATTAAAACTGAATCAATAATTAAAGCTTCACGATTAGTTTCTTCAATAACAGGCTTTCCTGTTCAACCCAATAAGGCAATTGTTGGAGCTAATGCTTTTGCTCATGAGGCTGGAATTCATCAAGATGGAATGTTAAAACATTCTGGAACTTATGAAATAATGACTCCAGAGTCAGTTGGTTTGAACAAATCTTCATTAGTTTTAGGAAAACATTCTGGAAAACATGCTTTTTCAGAAAAGCTAAGAGAATTAGGTTATGAGCCTGGCAATAATGCTCTAATGGAATTATTTGGAAGATTTAAGGATCTAGCAGATAAAAAAAAGGAAATTTTTGAAGAAGATTTAATAGCTTTAGCTGAAGATAGAGCAGCGTCATATAATGAACATATAAAATTTGTATCTTTAGAAGTTAATGCAGGATCACTTGATAGACATGAAGCTAATTTATCGATCCAGATAAACAATGAAACAAAGATGAAAAAAAGTAATGGAAATGGACCTGTAGATGCAACTTTTAATGCTATTAAGGAACTTACAGATACTAATTTTAGATTAAAATTATATCAAGTTCATGCAATTACAGAAGGTACTGATGCACAAGGAGAAGTTACGGTAAGACTAGGTGATGATGATTTATCTTCTCAAGCAAAGGGTAGCGATCCAGATATTATTGTTGCTTCTGCTAAAGCTTATATTAATGCTTTAAATAGATTGATTTTTAAAAGAACAAAATCAATTGATAAACAAATTTCTGAATTAAAAATTGAAGGAGTATAAAAGATAAATGGTTATAGATAAATTATTTGGAATTTTTTCAAAAGATATGGCAATAGATCTGGGAACAGCAAACACACTGGTTTATGTCAGAGGAGAGGGTGTAGTTTTAAATGAACCTTCAGTAGTTGCTAAAACTGAAGTTAATGGGAAAAGTCAAGTTTTAGCTGTGGGTGATGAAGCCAAACTAATGTTAGGTAGAACTCCAGGAAAAATTGAAGCTATTCGCCCCATGAAAGATGGAGTTATAGCTGATTTTGAAGTTGCTGAACAAATGATTAAACATTTCATTCAAAAAGTTCATAAAGGAAGAACATTATCAAATCCCCAAATTGTTATCTGCGTGCCATCTGGAGCTACTAATGTTGAAAGACGTGCTATCAGAGAATCAGCAGATGCAGCTGGAGCTAGAAGAGTTTATTTAATTGAAGAACCAGTTGCGGCGGCAATTGGAGCAGGATTACCTGTCGCTGAACCAACAGGTTCTATGATTGTAGACATAGGTGGAGGTACTACAGAAGTAGCAGTTCTTTCATTAGGAGGTGTTGTTTTATCTACTTCAGTCAAGGTAGCCGGAGATAGATTTGATGAAGCAATAACAGAGTATATGAGATCTACTCATAAATTAGCAATTGGAGAAACAACATCAGAAAGAATGAAAAAGGATATTGGCTCTGCTTGTCCACCAGATGATGGAGATGGTAGAACAATGCATGTTAAAGGTAGAGATTTAATAACAGGCTTGCCAAAAGAAATAGTTATTTCACAAAGACAAATTGCTGAAGCTTTAGCTGAACCAGTAGCTCAAATCATAGACACTATAAAAAGAGCATTAGAACAAACTCCAGCTGAACTATCTGCAGATATTGTTGAAAGAGGCATCATGCTCACAGGCGGGGGCTCTTTATTGGGAAATTTAGATAAAGTTCTAAGACGCTCAACAAGTTTACCAGTTTCAATAGCTGAAGATCCATTATTATGTGTTGTCATGGGAACAGGAAGAGCTTTAGAAGAAAGAGCAAAACTTAGCGATATTTTTGCTTCTGATTAATCAATGGCTTTAAGAAATAAAATATATTCAAAAGCTAAAAAAAGAAATTATAGTAATTTTTTTTTATCATTTTTATTTATTTTAACTTTCCTTCTAATCTTATTTAATAAAACTGATCACATTATTATAAGTAAATTAAAAAACTTTGGTTTAGATGTTGTCAATCCAATAACACGCATAGTTTCTTTTCCAGCTCTTGTGATAAATAATGCAGCATTAAAAATTAATAATATTCAAAATCTTGAAATTGAAAATTTTAAACTTAAGGAAGAAATAATAAGATTAAAACAATGGCAAACCCTAGCTATAAAAAATTCTAGAGAAAATAGAGTTTTTAAACGTATTTTGAATTCAACTTCTAATGAAGTAGCAATTATTAAGACTGCTTCAGTAATAAATCATGCTGGTAATTTTTATAAAAAAATTGTTACAATAAATGCTGGATTAAATTCTAATATAAAAAAAGATTTAGCTGTTATTAACGAAAAAGGTTTAGTTGGAAAAGTTATTTTAACTTCAAAAAATAATTCTAAAATTCTTTTAATTAACGATCAAAGTTCTTCAGTTCCTGTTAAAACTTTATCAGATAAGTCTTTTTCTATTCTATCAGGAACTTCTGATGGAAGATATTTGATAAGTAGCTTTATTAAAGATACAAAAATGCCCAAAGTTGGTGATTTACTTGTAACAAGTGGAAATGCTAAAATTTTCCCAAGAGATATACTTGTAGCTAAAGTTGTTAAAGTAAATTTAGATCATTACTTAGCAATTCCTTATGTCGATTTTAAAAATCTTAGTTATATTCAGGTTATAAATTCTAAATAGATGCTTTCTTTTTTGCATCTCAAGCCTTTTTATATTTATAATATCATTTTATTATTTGTTTTTTCGATATTAGTGAATAGCAATTCTTTTTTTTTTGAAATTAACTTAATTTTATACATTTGTTTTCATTTAATAATTATTTATTTAGGAATTTATTATTTTAGAAAATTATTATATTTTATTTTTTTTCTATATGGATTAGGATTAGATATTTTTTGGTTAAATGAAATCGGGCCACACTTGTTTGTTTTTATGTTATATTTAATTTTTGTAAATTTTAATATAAAGTATTTATATTCATTGAGTTCAATTAAAGTTTAT
>MDTA01220103.1_pt1 | contig 13932 bp, 17 predicted proteins | sample 811151 | NCBI WGS metagenome assembly MDTA01 (sample SAMN05326648, study PRJNA326480) | marine metagenome | isolation source: seawater | place: Indian Ocean: South | collected 2010 | reverse complement strand
TTGCGCAGTCATGTAATATGCTAGTGGATAGCCAAGAAAAGACATCGTGTTCAGTTCTGAACCAAACATGAAGATCACTAATGAGAAGAAAGCCCAAAGTACCAATGTTACTATCATATGGTTCTTGGTCTTATTCCAATATGCGTCTTTATTTGACATATTTCCCCCTTTTTTTTAACTTTTTACGTAAAAAGTCTTATTTTAAACGAGAAGCATACTCATTATGAATTGAATTAAAAGAGAAAAAACCTCTCACAAAATCAAAAGGAAGTGCTACAAGTGAAGAAAATAGGGGTTTTTAAAATACAACGTGAAATTGAATCTTAAAAAAATCATAGATTTTGTCAAATCGGCTAGAGAATATCTATTTCCCTATAAAAAATTTGTTAGCAAATTTAGCAAAATAAATTCGGAAAAAGATTTAGAAAAATTCATTCAAGAGAGAGCTGCTTATGTAACCCAAGTAACACTGTATGGATATTTGAAAACTAGAATGGGACATAAATTTACATTAATGGTATCTGATGAAGAATTCTCTAAATCGATTAATATTGCAAAGTGGAATATATATGTCGTTGCTATTTCAGACTTAACATTTTACACATTTTCTTATTTAGTTAATAAAAATAATCTGAAACAAATTAATGCAGAGCAGATTTTTGGCAATATAATTAATAGAGAGTTAAGTAATGGTTTAAATGAAAAAATTGCCATAGAAGCAAAAAATAATTTTAGTATTAAAATCAAAAGCATTAGTTGGAACACTTATCACTCAGAAAATCCTTTTAAAGATAGTGGTATTGCGCTTTTTGATTGGTCTCCAATTGCAGATGAGCTTAAAATTTTAGATAAAGATATTGTTCTAAACTCAATCAAACTTAAATGGAATTTAGTTGAAAACGAATTTAAAGATTTAACAAAAGATTTAAAGTTTAGTTAACCTTTATTCTGTCTATTTTGAATTAGAGACTCTACAACACTTGGATCTGCAAGAGTAGTTGTGTCACCTAGATTATCTGGTTCATTAGCAGCAATTTTTCTTAGTATTCTTCTCATTATTTTTCCCGATCTTGTTTTAGGAAGGCCAGGAGCAAACTGAACTACATCTGGAGTTGCTATTGGACCTATTTGTTTACGAACCCAGAGTTTAAGGTCTCTTTCAAGATCGCCGGTAGGACGTTCTCCAACGTTGAGTGTCACATAACAATATAATCCATTACCTTTAATACTGTGAGGGAAACCTACAACTGCTGCCTCAGCGACTTTAGGGTGAGCTACAAAAGCACTTTCTATTTCTGCTGTACCAAGATTATGCCCTGATACAATTATTACATCATCGACTCTTCCCGTAATCCAGTAATATCCATCTTTATCTCTTCTGCATCCGTCACCAGTAAAATATTTTCCATCATATTGTGAAAAATAGGTGTCTATAAATCTTTGATGATCTCCATATACTGTTCTCATTTGACCAGGCCATGATTGGGCCATGCACAATCTGCCTTTTCCTTCACCTTTTACTATTTTTCCATCTTGGTCTAATAATAAAGGTTTTATACCGTAGAAAGGTTTTGTAGCTGAACCCGGCTTTAATTCGATAGCGCCCGGCTGAGGAGCTATTAAAATGCCACCAGTTTCAGTCTGCCACCAAGTATCTACAATCGGACATCTAGAGTCCCCTACTGTTTTATAATACCACATCCAAGCCTCAGGGTTAATTGGCTCACCAACAGTTCCTAATAGTTTAAGGGATTTTCTACTTGTTTTTTTTACCGGTTTGTCTCCTTCTCGCATTAAAGCTCTTATAGCTGTGGGCGCAGTGTAAAAGATGTTTACTTTATATTTATCTACTATTTGCCACCAACGAGAACTGTCAGGGTAGTTAGGCACTCCCTCAAACATTATAGTTGTTGCTCCATTGGCAAGTGGACCGTAAATAATATAACTATGACCTGTTACCCAACCAATATCAGCTGTGCACCAATAAACATCATTGCTCTTGTAGTCAAAAATATATTGATGAGTCATTGATGCGTAAACCATATAACCACCAGTGGTGTGCAAAACGCCTTTTGGTTTTCCAGTTGAGCCAGAGGTATAAAGTATAAATAGCGGGTCTTCAGCATTCATCTCCTCAGGGTCACATTTGTTTGAAACCGAGGAGATCATATCCTTATAAGAAATATCTCTTTCATTATTCCAGTCTACTTGATTACCAGTTCTTTGAACTACAACACATTTTTTTACATCCGGACATTGAGTTAAAGCTTCATCAGCAATTTTTTTTAAAGGTATAATCTTACCACCTCTAACTCCCTCATCAGCAGTAATTAAATAGTCAGACTCACAGTCATTTATTCTAGTTGCTATCGAGTCAGGTGAAAATCCACCAAATATTATAGAATGAACTGCTCCAATTCTTGCACAAGCTAACATAATATAAGCTAATTCAGGAATCATAGTAAGATAAATTGTAACTTTATCTCCTTTTTGAACTCCAATATTTTTTAATCCGTTAGCGGCTTTACATACATTTTGGTGTAATTCTCTATAGGAAATCTTTTTAGTGTTAGCTGGATCATCTCCAACCCAAATTATTGCTGTTTTTTTTGCATTCTTTTTTAAATGTCTATCAATACAGTTTGCTGAGGCATTTAATGTGCCATCATAATACCATTTAATTCTTACTTCCTCTTTACTATACTTAACATCCTTAATTTTTGAATATTTTTTTATCCAAGAAATTCTTTTACCTTCTTTGGCCCAAAATTTATCATTTTCTTTAATAGAAAGTTTATATTTTTTCTTGTACTTTGACTCATTTACGTAGGCATGATTTGCCCAATTATCCGACACTTTGATTACTGTGTTGCCGTCACTATCTTTTGAATAACTTAGGGTTTTTGTTGCCTGTTTTCGCTTCCTTTTTGAAAATTTTCTTTTCTTTTTTTTCTTGGACGTACTTTTTTTTCTTTTAAATATTTTTATCTTTCTAGATTTTTTTTTAGATCGCTTTGATTTTCTAGACTTTTTCTTTTTCCTTGATTTTTTCTTTCTTTTAGCCACAATAACTCTCAATTAATTTTTTTCTTAATTTTACCCATCTTATATATAATTTTCCAGCTTTTAAAATCTATTGGCATTACTGATAATCTACTCTGTTTTACGAGAGGTAAATGAGAAATATCCTTGTTTTTTTTAATTTTTTCCAAGGAAATCGGAGAAGCAAATTTTTCGACAAACCTAACCTGAACAGCAAAAAATCTTTTTTTTACGTCTGTTTTATCTATGAAAGCACTTTTACTTACAATAACTACGCCCACTATTTCTTTACCGATATTTGAGTGATAGAAAAAGCACTTATCCCCTATTTCCATTTTTTTTAAGTTATTGTTTGCTTGATAATTCCTAACCCCATCCCAAGTAACACCCTTTTTTCCAGCTTTTTTCTGTTGCTCAATAGACCAAACATCTGGTTCGGATTTAAGTAGCCAATAATTCATTAAAGTTTTAAACCAGGACCTTTCATAAATGGAGCATTACCATCTAGTGGCCATCTCGATTTTGCTGGTGCACTTATGTCTGTTAATAAATTTTTTTTAAATCTTTTAATCCCTGCCCATGCAATCATTGCTGCATTATCTCCACAAAAAATTGGATGAGGATAAATGGTTTCAAACTTCATTTCATCTGAGAGCTTAGTTAAATTTTCTCTAATTGATTTGTTTGCAGCAACACCACCCGCAACAATTAATTTAATATTAGCTTCTTTAGTTTTATTTTTAAATTCTTCAATAGCAATCTTGGTTTTTTTATATAAAATTTTATTCACTGTATTTTGAAAAGAGGCAGCAAGGTTATATTTTAATTTTTCATCGTTAACTATTTTCTTAGACTCCCTCAAAACAGCGGTTTTTAAACCAGCAAAGGATAGGTTACATCCTGCTTTGTTGATAATAGGTTCAGGCAGTTTAAAATAATTTTTGTCTCCGAGCTTAGCAAATTTTTCCAAAGCGGGACCACCTGGATAACCTAAATTTAGCATTTTAGCTGTTTTATCAAATGCTTCACCTAAAGCATCATCTATAGTTGTACCTAATTGTTCATAGTGATTAATACCTTTCACAATTAAATATTGAGTATGTCCTCCGGATATTAATAAAAGCAAATAAGGAAATTGAATTTTTCTTTCCAAGCCTGGACTTAATGCGTGACCTTCAAGATGATTTACTGCGATAAATGGTTTTTTTGTAAATGCTGCTATAGATTTTCCGATATTTAAACCAACTGTGAGACATACAATTAATCCTGGTCCCGCAGTTGCGGCAACGCCATCAATATTATCTAATGAGGTTTTGCTTTCTTTTAAAGCCTTATTAATTATGAATTCAATATTTTCTAAATGTGATCTAGCTGCTAATTCAGGCACAACTCCACCATACTCTTTATGCTCCTTGATTTGACTTGATATTATATTGGACAATATGTCCGCAGTACCATCATTACGTTCTTTAATGACAGCTGCAGCAGTTTCATCACAACTTGTCTCAATTCCCAAAAAAGTAATTTCTTTTTTCATTATTAGAAAGTAAAAATTTAAAATAGTATAAAATATATTTAATAAAATTATAAATTAATAATGAAAAAAATTACAATTGGAGCTCGAGGAAGTCTTTTATCTCAAGCATACGTAGAAAAGGTCAAAAACTTGATTATTGAAACGAGTGATAACATAAATGGTATTAATATATCCAAAAAAATAATCAAAACTACAGGCGACATACAAAATAATATTAAATTATCAGAAATAGGAGGAAAAAAATTATTTTGCAAAGAAATCGAAGAAGAATTACTTGCAAATAATATTGACTGCGCGGTCCACGCTCTAAAAGATATGGAGTCCGAAGAGCATAATGATTTAACCATTGGAGCTTTTATAAAGAGAAATGATCCTAGAGAAGCTCTTCTAAGCAAAAAAATAAATAATTTCGATGAATTGAAAAATAATTTAACTATAGGTTCGAGCTCAAGAAGAAGAGAACTTCAATTAAAAAAAATTTTTAAAAATATTTCTTTTGTAAATATGAGAGGCAATATAGATACAAGAATAAAAAAGTTATCTAATAAAAATCTTGATGGGATAATTTTAGCGGCCGCAGGTGTCAAAAGTTTAAATTTACAAGATAAAATAAGTTTTGTTTTTCAACCACAACAAATGTTACCAGCTGTAGGTCAAGGAATAATAGCTGTTCAATGTAAAAAAAAAGACGAACAAATGAGAGAAATTTTGAATAAGATCAATGACAAAGAAACACATTCATGTGCTTTAGCAGAGAGAAATATGCTTAAAACAATTGGTGGAAATTGTGAGACAGCAGTGGGTGGTCTTGCAACTAGAAATGGTGAAAAATTAAATTTGGTTGCAGAATTATACTCAGATGATGGTGAGGAATTTTTTAAATGTGAGGTAAGTGGACACAATAGTGATGCTATGAATATTGGAAAGATAGCTGGAGAAAAATTATTAAAACTAGCAGGTTTAAAATTTAAAAAGATATGAATATTTTAATTACCAGACCTTTAATAGAAACAGAAGATCTTATGGGAAAACTTTTTGCGATGGGACATAATATAATTCATATACCCACATTAAAAATTACTCCGATCATCACTGAAACAATAGATGAAGAAAATTTTGATGCAATGATTTTTACCAGCGCTAATGCGATTAAAAATCTGAAAATCAAAAATACTAACCACAATAAACCGTGTTTCTGTGTTGGCGCTATTACTGAAAAAATTGCAAGAAAAAAGGGTTTTAAAAATACTTTTTCTGCAGGAGGAACAGTAAATGTTCTCAAAAATTTAATAATCAATTCAAAATTGATCAACAAAAATTCTAAAATACTTTATTTCAGCGGCGATCATTTGAGCTACGATTTAGAGACAGATCTCAATCGTGAAGGTTTTAATATAAAAAAAATTGTTAATTATAAATCTGAGAAAATCACCGAATTAAACAATGAAAATCAAAAAATTGTTTTAAGTCATCCCCCTGATCTAATATTCGTCTATTCATTGCGCAGTGCACAAAGTTTTATTACAATTGTAAAAAATTATTCACTTTCTCAATTAATGACAGAGTCCAAAGTAATGTGTATAAGTAGTAAAGTTTTGGACGAATTTAAAAAAGCTGGGTGGAAAGACTTTGAGATTTTTCAGCCTGGTGACGAATTATTAAAAATACGATAGTAAGATAAAATAATGGAAATATTAATAAAATTTAAAGATTTATTCGTTGAAGTTTGGAAAGACGGTGTCTCAGGGGTTAATATATCTGAAATCATAATTGCAATAATAATATTTGTATTTTTTCTTTTTTTGAGAGGCTTTTTCTCAAAATTTGTAATTAAGCGCTTAGAAAAATATGTTTCAAAAACAACTAACAAATTTGATAATTCTCTAGTTTCTTCAATGGAGGGACCAGCCAAATTTTTTCCAGTTGTTTTGGGCTTTTTTATAGCGACTAGCTATTTAACTCTTGAGAAAGATGCTGCAAGTTTTATCGAGACCATTAATAGATCGTTAATTACAATTTTAATATTTTGGACTTTTCACCAAATTATTGGTCCATTGTCAGTTGTAATTAAATCTGTAGGAGACCTACTATCAAAGGATTTAATTAATTGGATTATTAAAGCTGTTAAAGTTTTAATCTTTATACTTGGTATCGCGGCAGTGCTTGAGCTATGGGGAATAAAGATTGGCCCAATTATAGCTGGATTAGGATTATTTGGAGTAGCAGTAGCTTTAGGTGCTCAAGACCTTTTTAAAAATTTGATATCTGGAATATTGGTTCTAGTTGAAAGAAGATTTAAAGTGGGTGATTGGATTTTTGTAGATGGGGTAATAGAGGGAGTAGTAGAAAATATTGGATTTAGATCAACTGTAGTACGAAGATTTGATAAATCTTTAGCAACTATTCCTAATTTTCAATTTGCAGAAAAAGCTGTGGTGAATAACTCTTTAACAACAAATAGGAGAATTAATTGGGTAATAGGTTTGGAATATAAAACCACGAGTGATCAACTAACTAAAATTAAAAATGAAATAGAAGATTATATAAAAAAAAGTGAGCTTTTTACTAATTCTGGAGACACTTTCTTGTCAGTAAAAATTGAGCAATTTGCTGCTAGTTCAATAGATATAAGACTTATTTGTTTTACAAAAACTAAACAATATTTAGAATGGATGAAAGTTAAAGATATTTTGGCTATCGCAATAAAAACTATAGTTGAAAAAAATAATGCTTCATTTGCTTTTCCAAGCACTTCAATTTACGTGGAGAAAAATTAGTGAAATCTATATTTATTTTATTTGATAACATTGTAAGCCTTTATCTATGGGTATTAATTATACACGTGATATTCAGTTGGTTAGTTGCTTTTAATATTTTAAATACTAGTAATCGATTTGTATATTCAGTTTTAGACATTTCTTACAAACTAACTGCTCCTCCGCTTAATTTTATTAGAAAGTTTTTACCTAATTTAGGATCAATAGACATTTCTCCAGTTATTTTAATTTTAGGGTTAATGTTTTTAAGAAATTTAGTTTTTGAAATATTTGCACCAGGATTATTTTAGTATGATAATTGATGGAAAAAAAGAAGCAGGAATAATTCGAGATGAGATTAAAAAAGAAATTTTAGATATTAAAAAAAAAACAAATAAATCCCCGAGCTTAACAGTTATATTAATTGGCAATTTTGTTCCCAGTCAAATTTACGTGAAGAATAAGGAGAGAAGCGCTAAAGAGGTAGGCATTAATTCTACGGTTATAAAATACCCGCAAGATATTAGTGAAAAAGAAATTTTAGATAAAATAGAAGAATTGAATAAAGACAAAAAAACATCCGGGATATTAGTTCAGTTACCCTTACCAGATCAAATTAACAAGGAAAAAATTATTAATTCAATTGATCCTACAAAAGACGTAGACGGGTTTAATCCTATAAATGTAGGAAATCTTTCCTCTGGATATAAATCTATTGTTCCGTGTACACCACTAGGATGCCTTTTGTTAATAAAAAAGATTGAGCCAAATTTAGCCGGAAAACATGCTGTAATAATAGGTAGATCTAATTTAAACGGAAAACCTATGGCCCAATTATTATTGAAGGAAAATTGCACTGTTACCATTGTTCACTCAAAAACAAAAAATTTACAAAAAGAATGTCTCAAAGCTGATATACTAGTAGCGGCTGCAGGTGTTCCAAATTTAGTGCAAAAAGATTGGATTAAAGACAATACAATAGTTATTGACGTTGGAATAAATAAAGTAGGGGAAAAAATTGTAGGTGACGTAAATTTTGTTGAAATTAAAGATAAAGCAAAAGCAATCACACCAGTTCCTGGTGGTGTAGGCCCGATGACTATTGCCTGTTTATTAAAAAATACTTTAGAATGTTTTAAAGCTCACCAGCTTTAGTTTTATCAATCTTTAAGTATCTGCTATTTCTAAACCTAATAATTACAGTAGCCAAAGCCACGATTAAAATTGCTAAAGAAATGTAAATCAAATTAGTAGGATCGCTTTCTTTATCTTGAAGTATTATAAAACGTGCTAGGGCTGTAATTGCAATCACTAAAGGATAAGTAATTCTGACAGCTCGTGTCTCCCAGTAAGACCGAACTAAACCAATTACCTCGATGTAGATAAACATCAAAAGTAGATCAGCTAAAGTAATATCTCTGTTATCATACATTTCCTTCATTTCTAGGAAAAAGGCAATGATCGTTGAGATAAGCACAATCACCACTGCTACTAACTGAATATTTCGAATCGAATTGTTCATCTAGATACAATCTATCAAAAATTTAGACTTTGTTTAACTGTTTAGAGTGAAATTTAATAAAATTTTCTACTTTTTTCTTATTAAAAGTTTTATTTTCTTCAAAGGAAACTTTTTTCATAGAATAGGCTTTATTTTTTGTCTTTCTCGATAAAATCGTAATATTCCCTTTATATAAACTGAGAACTATCTCACCAGAAACCTGATTACGTTTTTTATCTATTATTTTTTGTAACTTAATTCTTTTTTTTGAGAACCAGTAACCATTGTAAACTAGTTCTGCATATTCTGGCATTATTCTTTCCTTATCGTGAACAGTTTTTTTATCAAGTGTTACAGATTCAATCGCTCTATGAGCTGCGTATAAAAGAGTGCCCCCAGGTGTTTCGTAAACGCCTCTAGATTTTATACCAATAAATCTATTTTCCACTAAATCAACTCTTCCTATTCCATTTTTACCGGCTAATAAATTCAATTTTTCTAATAGTTTTTCTGGTATTAATTTTTTTCCATTAACGGCCACTGGGTCACTATTTTTAAAAGTTATTTTTACCCTTGTTTTTTTATTTGGAGCTTTTTCTGGTGATACAGTTCTCTGATAAATAAATTCTGGAGCAAGATTTTTTGGATTTTCTAACACTTTTCCTTCAGTAGATGTATGAAAGATATTATCGTCAACTGAAAAGGGTGGTGCACCCTTTTTATCTTTAGGAACAGGAATTCTATTTTTTTTTGCATATTTAATTAGATCTGCTCTTGATTGTAATTTCCATTCTCTCCACGGAGCTATTACTTTAATTTTTTTTCCTCCAAAATAAGCATATCCTAGTTCAAATCTTACTTGATCATTCCCTTTTCCAGTAGCTCCATGAGATACTGCAAAAGCTTTAAATTTTTTTGCAATAGCAATTTGTCTTTTAGAAATTAAAGGTCGAGCTATCGAGGTACCCAATAAATAAACACCTTCATAAACAGCGTGTGCTCTAATCATCGGAAAAATATAATCTTTTACAAAAACATTTTTTAAATTTTCAATTATAATTTTTTTAACACCTAATCTTTTAGCGTTCCTAATAATTTTTTTTCTATCAATAACTTGGCCTAGGTCGGAAGTATAAGCAATTATTTCAGCATTATAATTTTCTTGAAGCCATCTTAAAATAATCGAGGTATCAAGCCCGCCAGAGTAGGCTAAAACAATTTTTTTCATTTAACCGCAGGTTTTTTTAGCTGTATTGTAAGCTTTAGTAAACCCCATCATAGAATAATGATCAGTTGTTTCAGCACCATTTGTCATTCGTGCTTTAACAATTAAATTTGTTGCCCTTTTCATTAATTTGATAAAGTTTTTTTCTTCTTGGTCATCAAGTAACCATGCGAAGTTTTTTTGAGAAAAAAAAGAATATCTTTTTTTTCCTGAACTCGCAGTGACAGATGAAGACTTATAATCATGGCCACTAGTTAAGCTTACTTCATCTCTTATTTTTTCAGAAGGTCTAAAAGTAACAAATAGTTTGGATCTTTCTCTCTTTATAGCTTCTGGTGCTCGTTTTGTAGGAACTGTTTGAGCAAAGCAAATTTTGCCTTTATCTGTTTCAACAACAAAGCTTTCCCAGTTTTTGTATTTACCAGTTGATCTTGGAGTGTTTGCACTTAAGCTAATCGTAAACAAAACCAAAAATGAAGTTATTATAATTTTTTTAACTAACATAAATTTGTTTTATACTAAAAATTATCTATTTCAATGGTTTGAATTAAGGTGAAGGATTAGGATTGTTGTTATGTATAACATTGATCTTCTCTAGAATTTCCTCATTTAACTCAATATTAATGCTTTCAATATTCTCTTTTAGTTGATCCATTGTAGTTGCTCCAATTATATTACTTGTCACAAAAGGTCTTGAATTTACAAAAGCTTGAGCTAATTGAACCATAGTAATATTATTTTTTTTAGCCAGCTTAAAATATTCGTCATAAGCTTTCATTGCCAAGGGATTTATCATTCTTTCCCAACCTTTAAAGAGAGTCATTCTTGCGTTTTTTGGCATTTGACCATTTCTATATTTACCCGAAAGCGCCCCTGCGGCTAAGGGGTAGTAAACCAGCAAACCGCACTTTTCCCTTATAGAAATTTCTGACATTCCAACTTCATAAGTTCTATTAACTAAACTATAGGGATTTTGTACCGACATCATTCTTGGGAGATTCTTATTTTTTGATATTTCTAAATATCTCGATAAACCATACGGTGTTTCATTCGACATACCTATATATCTTATTTTTCCATTTTTTATAAATTTTTCTAAAGCTAATAATATTGACTCAAAATTATTCCACTCTCTCTCATCTTCCCTATGTACATAATCTCTTCTTCCAAAACAGTTTGTAGATCTTTCGGGCCAATGTAGTTGATATAAATCAATATAATCTGTTTTTAATCTTTTCAAACTACCATCAATTTCCAAACCAATATTTTTTTCATCAAAACTATTTTTTCCGTCTCTAATCCAGTCGCAACCTGGTCCTGCAACTTTTGAAGCGAGAATAATTTTCTCCCTATTTCTTCTTTTTTGGAACCAGTTTCCAATCATTGTCTCAGTTTTTCCATATGAATCGGAATTAGGTGGCACTGAATAAAGTTCTGCTGTATCGAAAAAATTAATACCTTTATCTACAGAATAATCCATTTGCTCAAAAGCCTCTTTTTCTGAGTTTTGCGTCCCCCATGTCATTGTTCCTAAACAAATCAAACTCACATCTAAGTCTGTAGTCCCTAATTTTTTAAATTTCATAAAATCCTTTATTTATGGGTTTTTTTTAGAACAATTATTGACTATTGAAAAGTCAATAAAAATTCATATATTAATCTCAATGCAATTTAACAAACAGTCTACTACAGTAAGATCTTCTGCTTCAGAAGCAATAATAGATCAAGGCCTGAGAAGCTACATGCTTAAAGTCTATAACTATATGGGTTCAGCTTTACTTTTAACAGGTTTTATTGCTCTATTTACTTTTAAACTCGCTGCTGTAACTGGTCCTAATGGAGAACTAATTGGTCTAACTAACTTAGGTAATTCTCTATATAATTCTGGTTTGGCGTGGATAGTGATGTTAGCTCCGCTTGCAGTAGTTTTTTATATGAGCTTCGGAATTGCCAAAATGAGTTCGTCAAAAGCCCAAACAGTATTTTGGATTTTTGCCGCGTTAATGGGTCTATCTTTATCATCGATTTTTATTGCGTACACTGGAGCGTCAATTACAAGAGTCTTTTTTATTACAGCAGGAACTTTTGGAGCTATGAGTATTTATGGATATACGACTAAAAGAGATTTAACTAAATTTGGATCTTTCTTGATGATGGGTTTAATAGGCATAATAATCGCTTCATTAGTAAATATATTTATGAAATCATCTATGATGTATTTTGTAATTTCTATTTTGGGAGTATTAATATTTGTTGGCCTAACTGCATACGATACTCAAAAAATTAAAAATATGTATTTAGTAAGTGATAGCGGTGAGCTGATGGGAAAAAAAGCTATCATGGGTGCTCTCACTCTATACTTAGATTTTATTAATTTGTTCATCATGCTTTTAAGACTTTTTGGACAAAGAAGATAATTACCTTACCGATTTTATATTTCGTAAATCAATTTTATTTATTAACTTTCTCAAATCTTCTGACTTTCTAAGTATGTTTCCATGCTTATCTTTAATAACAAATTTTTCATTAAAATAATTAGGTTTTAAATTTTTCAAAATTCTTAATACCGGTTTTTCCGAGGTTCTCTGATAAACATCAAACGATATTTCTCTAGATCCTGAAGAAAAAGAATAATCTTTCCAAGAACCATTTGAGACCATTTTAGCGTATAGATCTAGAATATATTTTAGTTCTCTTTTTACAAAAAATTTTTCTTTTTCTTTTTTAAGATCGTTATTTATAATAAGTCTAATGTCTTTCATATTTTATGTTTATTTATAAGTGGTAGCTGGAAAGCCGTGAATATAAAAGTAAGAGGTATTATTCCCCAGACTTTAAAATTAACCCAAGTAGTTTCGGGTTGTGTGCGCCAAACTATTTCGTTGAGAAATGCTAAAAATATAAAAAAATAAGCCCATCTATTATTTAGTTTATTCCAACCCATTTCATCTAATTGAAACGCTGACTTAAAAAAAAGCTTTAAAAAATTCTTATTAAGAAATATTTTACCAAAAATTAGAAAAAAAGCGAATATGACATTAATTATAGTTGGCTTCATATATAAAAAAACTGGATTATCAAAATAAAGTGTCAGCCCACCAAATAAAGTTATAATGACTCCCCCCAAAAGAGGAATATATGGGATTTTTTTTTCTAAAATATAAATTGCTATAACAGAAACTAAGGTTGCGACTATCAACGGAGGGATAGCTTTGCTAAGGTCGTTTCCACTTTTGTAGTAAATTGTAAAAAAAATTAGTAATGGGCCAAAATCTGCGACAAACTTTAAGAATGACTTATTCACATTTAATACTTAACACAAGATTATCTTTAAATAAAATAGATATTGATTTTATTAAAAAAATTACTAACTTATATAATGTATGGCATCTTACAATTTAGCAAAATTTTCTATAGGTGAAGTAGTAAAACACAGACATTTTGATTTTAGAGGAGTTATATACGATGTTGACTTTGAATTTAATAACTCCGAAGAATGGTATCAGTCGATACCTAAAGATGTAAGGCCTAGAAAAGATCAACCCTTTTATCATTTACTAGCTGAAAGCAATGACGTAACTTATGAAGCATATGTCTCAGAGCAAAATCTACTTTTAGATAAATCTAAAAAACCTGTTAAACATCCTTTAATAGAAGAAATTTTTTCTGGAAAAAAAGGTTCAAATTATTTTAAACCTTCAAACTAGAACCGTTTTCACTGCCTCAAATATAACATTTTTCACTCAAATCTATGACAAAGATTTTAATTACCTTAGGCTGTTCTAGCCTAATTGGGGATTAACTCATACTTCTTAACTCCCTCTCAATCCTCAATTAGGCTTTTATTCACTCTTCACATAAAATTAATATT
>MDTA01144968.1_pt1 | contig 13933 bp, 11 predicted proteins | sample 811151 | NCBI WGS metagenome assembly MDTA01 (sample SAMN05326648, study PRJNA326480) | marine metagenome | isolation source: seawater | place: Indian Ocean: South | collected 2010 | reverse complement strand
CGCCTTAAGGAGGATCTCGATCGCTGATCATTTAGCTCACTTCATGGATATGTCGGGCTGGTTGCCAAGTATAATCTGACTTGGCAGGCTCACGGCTAGCAGGACTGAGGATTAAAGAATACGATGAGCGAATTAGCGTTTGCGTCCGCCACTGCGTTGGCGGCAAGAGTCCAAAGCAAAGATATTTCTGCAGTTGAGTTACTCAACTTTTTTTTGGCTCGAACAGACTCGTACAACGGCAAACTCAACGCCATCGTCGTCGATACGCGAGAGCAAGCGCTAGCCGACGCCGAACAGGCCGACGCAGACCTTGCTAAGGGTAAGATGCATGGACCTCTTCACGGCGTGCCCATGACCGTAAAGGAATCTTTCCACCTCGCCGGCACCGCCTCGACTTGGGGTAATCCCGCGCTTAAGGACAACGTATTTTTTGAAGACGCTGAGGCCATCAAAAGGCTCAAAGCAGCCGGTGCCAATGTTTTTGGTAAAACCAACATCCCGATTTCGTTAGCAGACTTTCAGAGCTACAACGATGTATACGGCACCACTAATAATCCCTTCGATCACTCAAAGGGTTCGGGCGGATCTTCTGGTGGTTCGGCCGCCGCCCTAGCCGCTGGCCTTACTGGACTGGAAATCGGTTCAGATATCGGTGGCTCCATCCGCAATCCAGCACATTTTTGTGGGGTGTTCGGACACAAGCCAACCCACAGCTTGGTGTGGATGAAAGGCCACGCGGCATTACCTAGCGTACGCGCGATGCCAGATATCTCCGTCATTGGCCCAATGGCACGATCTGCTCAGGATCTGCGCACCGCCTTAAACCTGTTGGCAGGTCCAAATCCTATTGCGGCACGGGGATACAAGCTCAATATGCCGGACTTAGGCCTGCGCAAACTGTCGGACCTACGCATTGGTATATGGCGAAGCGCAGAGAATTTTCCGGTAGCCGAGGATGTTGAAGCACGGGTTGACCTGGTTGCGTCGGCGCTGCGCGACGCTGGCGCGCAGATAGATGAATCATCGCGACCAGAATTTGAGACTCAAGAATCGCATAGGATCTATCAGCATCTGCTACATGCCACCATGGCTTCGCGCATGCCCGACGAGAATTACAGTACGGTGGTTGAGCATGTGAAGGACCTCAACCAAGAGGATGACAGCGAAGCCGCTCGTGTTTTTCGAAGTCAGGTTTCATCATTTCGAGATTGGTCTGCGGCCAATGAGGCTCGTCACAAATTACGCTGGGCGTGGCACGAGTACTTTGCGGACTTTGATGCTTTGATTATGCCGATCATGCCGACTGCGGCCTTTGCCCACGATCACCGACCATTTGGTGAACGAACTATCCTGGTCGGTGACGACGAGCGGCCATACTTCGAACAAGTGTTTTGGGCAGGTTTAACCGGCGTCGCCTACCTACCGTCAACGGTGATTCCCACGGGCCTGAACAAGGACGGCCTACCCATTGGCGTGCAGATCGTTGGGCCAGAATACGGCGATCTGATCACCATCGGTATTGCAGAAGAACTTGAGCGTCTAGGTTTTGCGTTTACGCCCCCAGATGCGTACAGCTAAACGGGTTTGAGCCAATGACAACGGCGCAAGCACACCCCAACATTGCACTGGTGAAGTACTGGGGCAAACAGGAGCGGTCGGGTAATTTTCCGGCAACACCAAATTTATCGATCACACTGGCGGGGCTTACCACCACGACTAACATTTCTAAAGCCGCTAGAGATACCTTCGTACTCAATGGCGCCCCTGCCGATGACCCCAAACTTTGGCGCTGGCTGAAAACTCTGCGCGGCAGCTTCGATATTCCGCCACTTGAAATACACAGTAGTAACGACTTTCCCACCAGTGCTGGCTTGGCGTCCTCAGCATCAGGATTTGCGGCCCTTATTACCGCTATAAATGCATTCTGTGAATTGGGACTCAATGAAGCCACATGCTCCCAGTGGGCGCGCATAGGATCCGCTAGCGCCGCTAGATCGATCTATGGCGGTTTCGTTGCGTTAACGGGACCTCTGTGGTTGGCTGTGCCCATAGCAAAAAAAGATCACTGGGCCTTGGAGGTGGTCGTTGCCATTACAAGCACGGATGCCAAGAACGTCAGCTCTGGAGAAGGCATGGAGCGCTCACGGTTGACTTCATCCTTTTACAGCGCTTGGCTGCGGGATGCTGAAGCAGATTTCACCGCAGCCTCGGATGCGATTGGCATCAAAGACTTTACGGCATTGAGTGCTGTGGCCGAGCTAAGCTGCCTGAAAATGCACTCGGTCATGCTTACCAGCCAGCCAACCTTAAGCTACTGGACTCCTGCCAGCATTACGTGCATGGATAGGGTGCGAAGCCTGCGCTCCTCGGGACACAATGTGTTCTTTACGGTAGACGCAGGCCCGCAAATTAAGGCGGTCTGTTTATCTGCCAGCGCCGACGCGGTCGCCAGCGCTCTCGGCGATGTACCCGGGGTAATCAAGATCATTCGAAGCCATCTGGGTGACGGTGCGCGAGTGATCGAATGATCAAAACGACTGCCCCTGGCAAGGTCGTTCTGTGGGGTGAATACGCCGTGCTAGTCGGTGCGGCCGCTGGCGTTATGGCCCTGAACACACCAGCAACCGTTGCGGCCTCTCGATCCGCTGACGACGAATGGCATTTTTCGAGTCAGGGCTTTAAGGCCAAACCTGCATCCTGCCCGGCCAACGAATTACCAAAGAATTCGTCTACTGCATTACTCGCGGCGATCTTAAGGCATTGGGGCTTTGTCTCCCTGGATCAATGCGGGCAGGCGATGCGGATTCATACTGATAGTTCAGCATTTTTCCAGGACAGCCGGAAGCTGGGCCTTGGCTCATCGGCAGCAGTTTGTGCGGCGACCTATAGACTGCTTTGCGAGCTAACCGCTAGAAATCCGACCCTGACCGAGGCCATGTCCATACACCGAGACTGGCAAGGTGGCAAAGGCAGTGGACTTGATATTGCCAGCGCATGGCACGGCGGTCTAATTCGTTTTCAGCAAGGCGAAGCGACTCCGGCAGAGCTGCCCGCCGAATTGCATTGGCAGGTCGTTTTCAGCGGTAAAAGTGCTGGAACTCAAGGCCATGTAGTTTCTTTCGATGAATGGCGGCGAGAAGCCGATGTCGCACCTCTTGATGACTTGGTTGCTGCCAGCACTTGCCTGAGTGACGGGGCGGCGAACTTGGAAGCTTTGGCCTCATACTGCACAGCGCTGAAAACCTTCGATGACGCCGCCCGCCTGAATATTTTCACCCATGAACATATTAGGTTAGGTACACTTGCGGCCGCCTCAGGCGTGCTATACAAACCCTGCGGCGCTGGCGGAGGAGATATTGGCATTGGTTTTTCCGACGATCCTTATGCTCTGGCAGTATTTCGACAACGGGTTGTAGAAGACGGCTTCAGCCCACTAGATTTGGAGATGGCCTCCTATGGCGTCGTACTCGAGCGCGGATAAGGATTCGTCTACTGCTGACCACTCGAAGCAGGAGGGTTCATCACGCATACCTAATTTTTTCCGCATGCCCATCGCAGAGCGCATAAGCGCCCTGCATCAGCGAGGCATGCTGAGCAGCGACGATGTGCAGCTGCTGAGCAGCGGCGACCACCAAATGCAGCTAAACGTCGCCGACAAGATGATTGAAAACGTTGTCGGCGTGTTTGGGCTACCTATGGGCGTGGCGCTGAATTTCTTAATTAACAACCGTGACTATGTCGTGCCCCTGGTCGTGGAGGAGCCATCGATCGTCGCTGGTTTATCAGGCGCTGCCCGCATGGCGCGATTGGGTGGTGGCTTTACTGTCGAGCCAGTTGACCCAATTTTGATCGGCCAAGTGCAGATCGTAATCAATTCAGACCCGAAAAAAGTCAGGCAGAAGCTGATCGAGCACCGAGAGGATATCGTCGCATTGGCGAACAGCCTGCATCCGAAAATGGTCGCCCGAGGCGGCGGTGCGCTAGATATAGAAGTATTTGATTATGAGGCCGAAGAAGACGGGCGATTGATGGTGGTCATGCACCTGTTAGTCGATACACGAGATGCCATGGGCGCCAACTTGGTTAACACCATGTGCGAAGGCGTTGCCTCCTATGTTGAGGGTCTCACCGGCGGCAAGGTATTTCTGCGTATTTTGTCCAACCTCACCGACAGAGCGATCGCTCGCGCTATGGTCCGCATTCCAGTAAGGAACTTAGAGGGCAAGGGCTACAGTGGCGAGGAAGTACGCGACGGAATCGTACTGGCCAATGACCTGGCACTGGCTGACCCCTACCGCGCCGCAACTCACAACAAGGGGATCATGAACGGCATAGACGCCGTTGCGCTAGCAACCGGCAATGACTGGCGGGCTATCGAGGCCGCAGCCCACGCCTACGCGGCACGTAGTGGTCGCTATCAAGCTCTTACCCGCTGGCATAAGCGCGAGACGGGTTATCTCGTTGGTGAGATCGCAATACCCATGAAAGTCGGCACCGTTGGAGGGTCCCTTGAAATCAATCCGAGCGTGCGCATCAATCATCGCCTGCTAGGCTCTCCTAACGCATCAGAACTTGCGGGCATCATGGGCGTCATCGGTCTGGCTCAGAACTTTGCTGCCCTGCGCGCACTTTCGACCGACGGCATTCAGCAAAACCATATGAACCTACATGCACGCAGCGTGGCTAGTACCGCGGGCGTTGCCGAGGACGTGTTTGAATCCGTTGTCGAAAGCTTGATCGAATCCGGTGAAATCAAAGTGTGGAAGGCCCAGGAAATCGCCAAAAATCTTTCGCGTCAGGTCGCGATGCCAGAAACTGCTGAGCGTCAATCCGCCTACGGAAAAATTATTCTGTTGGGCGAACATGCCGTCGTTTATGGTCGGCCTGCCATTGCCTTACCAATTCCCATTGCAGTGGAGGCCACGGTACGAAAGGAAGGTGACGGTATCAATGTACTCATACCACGCTGGGGGATCGAACAGCGCGTACGAACTGCAACCCCAGGGTTCGCCGGCATTATTGCCACCATGCTTAGTCGACTTGGCTTAGAAGAGCAAAATACGACCATCGAGGTGTTCCCGCACATTCCTCGCGCCATGGGTCTTGGTGGTTCATCCGCGTTGGCAGTTGCTATCTTGCGCGCGGTAGATCACGCCTATGATCTAAACCTGAGCGATGGTCGCATCAACGAACTGGCCTTCGAGTGCGAAAAAACCGCTCATGGCACACCCTCTGGTATCGATAACACCGTAGCCACATACGGCACACCGCTGCTGTATCAAAGAAATCAAGATCAAGACCAGCAGCAGGCTAAGTTCAAAACTATCAATTTAGGGCAGTCTCTAGAATTGGTAATTGGTATTACCGGAAAAGAAAGCCTTACCGCCGACACGGTGGCGCGCGTACGCGCGTCGTGGCAGCAGTACCCTGATCGATACGACAGTATATTCGACCAGATCGGACAGCTTACCGAACTAGGTCATGACGCCCTCCAAGAGGGTCGACTCGCGGAGCTCGGTGAATTGATGAACCTATGCCATGGTTATCTGAATGCACTGCAGCTCTCCACTCCGGACCTGGAAGAGCTCGTGCATATTGCTCGCAAGCATGGGGCCATTGGCGCCAAGCTTACTGGCGGCGGCGGCGGCGGCTCCATGATCGCGCTATGCCCAGATGCTAGCAGCACTGTGCAGCAGGCTTTCGAGTCAGCAGGATACAAGGCTATTCCGATTACGTTGGGGTAACCCGCAAGCTCGCTGCTCAGCCGAGATCATCTCAAGACATTTGGCGTTTCGTCCGACAGTATGGCTATGATCTTCGGGAACCAAATTTTTTTGAAGAAGAATTTCGGAGGTTGGTTCAAGTGGTCGGTTTCAGCGAGTCCCCAGCTCACCAGCACCAAAGATTTCCCTGCCAAACGTACTGACAAAACTTCATTGATTTTTCATTTGGAGGAGAAGTCTGGCAAGAATCCAGAAAACTCTCTCCACTAGTGCTCACTTAAAGCTTTAGCTCAAGTACTTACCCCGCCGAAAAACTAGGCCGCGCATTCAGCCCTGCATGCCATCGCTTGATATTCGGCAGCTCCGGCAACTCGACCACTTTTACCGAACGGGCAAAATCCAGCGCGACGCCCATAGTGATATCCGCGATACTGAATTGATCTCCAGCCAAAAACTCGGTACTTGCCAGTTGTTCATCGAACATGCCCAGAGCCTTGGGCGCCTTTTCAGCGCAGACGACGCCCCACGCTTCGACACAGGTTTCACGGTCCTTGAAGAAGCCCGTGATGTTGCGAAAAGCGCCAGCGACTTCCAGTAGAAAGTTTAGTTCAGCGCGTCGGTGCCACATTTCTACTTGGGCCTGGCGTAGCGGAGTATCGCCGAAAAGCGAGGGACCCTCGCCCATAGCGTCCAAGTAACGGGTAATAGCGACAGACTCGCCAAGGTATGTGCCGTCGTCCAGCTCCAACATAGGCACCCGTCCACCAGGATTTTTTGCCAAATAATCGGCACTGATATTTTCACCGCCGCGAATGTCCACGGCCACTCTCTCAACTTCGATACCTTTTTCTGCCAGCGCGATATGTACCCGCCGAGCATTTGGCGACGGCGCTTCGTATAGCTTCATGTGTTTCTCCCTCTCTTACCGACTTCTTATTTTATGTGGTTTCAGTCGCCCTGTAGTCACTGTTGCTGCGAATATGGATTGAACTTATCTGCTGTTCCGACCATGCTCAAGGAAAATCACGAATTTTGACAGTCACAGGGGAGGAGATTGATATGGGTACACCTGCAAGAGTTGTAGTCCTTCCAGCAGATACATCTAAACTGCGCGTCGAGTCATTAGAGTTGCCTGATCCCGACCCGCATCAGGTAGTGGTCAAACAGTTTGCTTCGGGCATTTGTCACTCCCAGCTGCATCAAATGCATGCCCCACGCAAAAGCCCGGTTATCCTAGGGCATGAGTCTACCGGCGTTGTCCTAGAGGTAGGAAGCGCAGTCACCCATGTCAACCCTGGAGACACGGTAATGGTGACTTGGGTACCCCGCCAGGCGGCGTCGGAATCTATGCCACCAGTTGCGGCTAGCCTGGAGGTATCTGACGGGACCGCATCATCCCAGAATGTGTTCACCTGGGCCGATCACACCATTGCCGATCAACAGTATGTGGTCAAAGTAGACCCAAATATCAAAACCGATGTCAGTGCCATCATTGGCTGCGCGGTAATGACCGGTGCCGGCGCGGTCATCAATACCGCCAATGTCCAAGCGAACGAGAGTGTCGCCATTTTCGGCGTTGGCGGTGTTGGCCTATCCGCCGTGGTCGGTGCGCGGATGGCAGGTGCGAACCCAATCATTGCCGTGGACCTTGATGACGAAAAGCTTACCTTTGCCAAGGGCTTTGGCGCGACCCATGTCGTCAACGCCAGTCGCGAAGATCCCGTGGCGGCGATTCATGCGCTAACGACCCGTGACGACGGCTTCAGCTTCGGGCGCGCACCAATATCTGGCGCTGACTACGCTTTTGACTGTATTGGGATTAAACAAACCATGGAGCAGATTGTGCCGGCTTGTCGCAGCGGTCATTTCGGTGCCAGGAATGGGGGCAAAGCAGTACTCGTCGGAGTCCCCACCACCAAGGCTGAGATCAATGCAGTAGATCTTCTAATAAACGAAAAACACTTTATCGGCAGCATTGGCGGTTCGTGCGCACCAGACCGCGACTTTCCTCGCTTTTTGGAATGGGAAGAAAACGGTGACTTAGCCCTGGACAAAATGGTTACAGAGCGCTTTAGCATCGACCAAATCAATGAGGCAACCGACGCGCTAGCTAACGGAGAAATTGCTGGGCGTGCAATTCTCGAGTTTTAAAAGTTCGCGTTTAGCTCGCTCTACCGAGTGCACGGCACAGCAACACAAAAGCATGCTCAGTAAAGCGCCACATGTTGTGTTCACGATCATCGGATCCGGTCTCGAGCAGTCCAGATATCGGGTTCGGTCCAGCAATACCAATCACACTAGAACCCGCTTCGCCGTAAGGGACACCCGTGGGACCAGCAATACCTAGCTCTGCAATCGCCCAGGTGGCCTCAAACTGATCCTGCGCCTTGCGCGCGAAGGCCATCACCATGCCTTCACTCATGGGTGCCAAGCCTTCAACATCTTGCCGTGTGATACCCAGCAACTTTTTCCTCGACTCAAAGGTGTAAAGCACACTTCCCCCCTTGTAGTACGCCGACGCTCCGGGTACGACAAGCAATGCCGAGGAAATGAGTCCGCCGGTTGAGGTTTCTGCTACCACAATAGTTTCACCGCGCTCGCGCAACCGTACGGCCGCCTCCTGGGCCATTGAGGTCAGGACGCTCACGGTGTCGCCTCCTGCGCAGGCAGTGGGATACCGGAAACACCAAGCAACATGCCTGCAAAATCTCGCTGCTTAATTTCCGTGAGTTCTCGACTAGACCACCAGCCCACATGAGAATTTTGCTTTGCAGGGTCAATATCGATGCCCCACATGGGGTCTACTTCATTGGGGACCAGGCTATAGCGCATGTCTACGATACGCGGTGTATTTTCCAGGGGTGACAGATAATCGTCGGAAAACCAGCGAAAACGCTCGACATCCAATGCTTGCTGAGAATCGACTTCTAAGCCCGGAAAGTGGCGGGTCAAGTCAAGCTTTGGCACGCGAGCGCCAGGAAACCAGGTCGTCTGCGCACCCACGCGCATTGCGTCGACATAGTACGAGTCTTCGTGCTCGTAAATCGCCTTCCAAACCAACAGATTTGCAAACGACGGCTTGACCGAAAGACGCAGCGGTTCGTGCCCGCGTAAGCTGGCCACCTGGGCAGCTGCCTGGATAGCGCGCTCGTGTTGCAGCCAACCTAGGGCGAGGAAGCCCAGCATCCAGCCGCAGGCAAGACATGACAGCCATTGGCGCTGGGTTCGAGCTGCTGCAATAACAAATACCAATAGCGGCATGGTGAACAGTGGGTCGACTATGGACATGGTATCCCAGGCAACTCGTTCATCTGAGAAAGGCCAAAACAGCTGAGTGCCATAGGAGGTGCAAGAATCCAACAGTCCGTGAGTGGCATAACCCATCAGACAGGCCAAGTATGCTTGACCAGTAGAAAGACCCTGCAGAATTTTTATCCGATTTGCGACAGCTCTAAGGACAAGGAATACGAGAAACGCGCCAACAGGAATGAATATGAGCGAATGCGTAAATTGGCGGTGGAACTCTAGGAAAAATAGCGGGTCGGCAGAGGACTGAAAAAGCACATCCAGGTCTGGCGCCATACCTCCCAGCGCGCCGTACCAGGCGACGGTTGCTAGCGTTGTACGTCTTGCCGCGATTTGCGCGAATGCCGCACCGACTACTCCCTGACTGACTGGATCCATAACACTCCCTTCAAATAGCCTGTTTTGCCCGGCGCGGAAGCACAATAGCGCCTTTAGAAGCCGCGCAAAAGTTGAGTTAAATCAGACGGGTTATGGCATGCTTTCGGGAGGGAGGGAATATATGAGCCAATTCGATTACGTTATTGTGGGCGCGGGCTCTGCGGGATGTGTGCTTGCAAATCGCCTGAGCGCCAACCCAGATATTCGCGTGTGTTTGCTGGAGGCCGGCGGCAGCAACCGCTCGCCCTTACTCCACGTTCCTGCAGGCTGGGCAGCAACTTTTGGCAATTCAAAATTCGATTGGAGCTTTCAAACTGAGCCGGAACCGGAGCTAAACAATCGACAAGTCTTGTGGCCTCGCGGCAAAGTTCTTGGCGGCTCCAGCGCCATCAACGGCATGATTTATATTCGTGGGGTGCCTTTGGACTTTGCAGCTTGGGAACAGGCCGGCGCGAAAGGATGGTCTTGGGAAGAGGTTCTGCCCTACTACAAAAAGGCCGAAAAACAGCAGGTACACAGGGATGATATGCACGGCACCGATGGGCCGCTGCACGTACAGGACGTACGCGACAAACGACCAATGGATAACGAGTTTATCCGCGCCATGAATCAAGCAGGCATACCCAGTAATCCAGATTTTAACGGCATCGATCAAGCAGGCTGCGGTTACTACCAGTTCACGCAGAACAACGGCCGACGCTGGAGCACCGCCAGTGCCTACCTTAACCCAATCCGTTCACGAACCAACCTTAACATCGTCACTCACGCTCATGCCCAGCGCGTGTTCTTTGAGGGCAAACGGGCTCGTGGCGTTGAGATCAGACGACATGGCAAGAACGAGACCGTGCGTGGCGACCACATCATACTCAGCGGCGGTGCGATCGCATCACCCCAATTGCTAGAAGTTTCGGGTGTGGGTGATGGCGAGCGTCTGCACGAATTAGGTATCGACGTCGTACACCATGCTCCTGACGTCGGCGAGCACTTACAAGATCATCTACTATGTAAGGTGGTTTATGGCACGGAGCCTGAGTGCTCTATCAATCGGGAAGTACAAGGTGTCAACCTTGGGGCTGCTGCATTGAAGTGGTTTTTCTTGCGAGAAGGACCGCTCACAACTGGCTCGGCCCCGGTGGGCGCATTTTGCTATACGCGAGAAGGCTTGGAAGCACCAGACGTACAAATTCACTTCGCCTCCGGTGGGACACTGTACAATAACGCCGGCAAAATTCAGGCCATGAAAGAACCCGCGATTACTGCCGTGGTGAACCAGTCCCGCCCTGAATCTCGTGGTTCGATTCACGTCAAAAGTACCAACATAGCTGACGCTCCGGCCATTAGCGCAAACTACCTTAGCTCACCCCTGGATCAAGACACGTTGCTCAAAGGTATGCGTATATTGCTCGACGTTTTTCAGCAGTCTGACCTGCAACCTTACCTAAAACAGCGACTATCACCGAGCGAGAATGTCGACGTGAACAGTGATGACGACCTTATGACCTATATCCGCAACGAGGCAAGTACGGTTTATCATCCCACCAGTACTTGCAGCATTGGCAAGGTCGTCGACCCAAGCCTGCGTGTCATGGGCCTCGAGGGACTTTCGGTGATTGATGCATCGGTGATGCCCTACGTAGTCAGCGGCAATACCAACGCCGCGACGATAATGCTGGCGGAGAAAGGCGCGGACTTGTTATTAGAGGCCAGAGCCCCCTAAGAGAAAGCATGCTGACATTGTATAAAGCCCGCTCGGTTATCACCATGAATCCGTCCATGCCCCGAGCCTCGGCTGTGCTGGTGCGCGACGGGAACATATTGGAAGTTGGCGAACCAGAGCGTATGCAGCCTTGGTTAGAGGGCCAGCAATTCAGGCTAGACGAGCAATTTGCGGACAAAATCATTTGTCCGGGCTTTATAGACCCGCACCTTCATCCAAGCATGGCAGCTGTATTACTTCCCATGGAGTTCATTACTGCCATGCGCTGGAAACTGCCATGGGGAGATGTTGAGCCGGTCTCGGATCTCCCCGCATTTGACGCGCGCATGCAAGCCCTGCATCGCAGTAAGCCCGCCGGAGAACCGCTCTTTATTTGGGGTTATCACCAGCTGTGGCATGGCGATATGGACAAAATCCGCATCCATCAAGTTAGTGATCAGCGACCCATCATCGTTTGGCACCGCTCCTTCCACGAGCTGTATATGAACGACCCGGCCATGAGCATGGCGGGTATTGATCCCGCTCAAATCAAGCCGGGTTTGCAGATAGATATCGACAAAGGCCGTTTTTTTGAGCTAGGCCTGGGCTTCGCAATCAACCGATTGAATCCGTGGATATTGGCACCAGAGAAATACGCCCAAGGTCTTGGACGCCTAAAACAGGTGGTCCACCATGGCGGTCACACCAGTATTGGCGACCTTGCCACGGGTTTGTTTAACCTTGATGCAGAGGCCAAAGCCCTTACCGAACAACTTGAAGGGGACAACGTACCCTTTCGTACGCGCCTTGTTGTACATGGCACGAGGCTGACCCAGGGCGGGCGTAAACCTGAAGAGGGCCCGGCCATGGCCGCCGACTTGCTCAGACACAACAGCCATCGCCTCAGTTTTAGTCGTCACATTAAATTATTCAGTGACGGGGCCTTTTTCAGCCAGCTTGCCCAAATGCAGGAGCCAGGCTACATCGACGGCCACCATGGAGAATGGCTCGCGGCACCGGAAGAATTGGAAAGGCATATTCGCGCTTACTGGCTCGCGGGCTATCAGATTCATGTACATGTCACTGGCGATCTAGGTTTGGAGCTGACTCTGGATATTCTGCAAAAAATGCAGGACGAGAAACCAAGGTTTAATCACGGCTTTACTTTCGAACACTTTGGCTTCAGCACGCCAGAGCAAATTCGGCGAATCAAAGCCCTGGGGGGGCAGGTCTCTGCCAACGTCTACTACCTGCATGAGCTTTCCAACAATTACGCAAAATCGGGCATCGGCTACGAGCGTGCTAGCCAAATGGCGCGCGTTGGAAGTTGCTTTGCCGCGGGTATCAATACCACCGTGCATTCCGATTTCACCATGGCTCCTGCAGAGCCACTCTACAACATGTGGGTGGCGGTAAACCGTATAAACCACGAGGGACAGGTTATGGGTGCTGCGGAGAAACTGACCCAGCAGCAGGCCCTGGAGGCCATCACCATAAACGCAGCACACACCATTGGCATCGCGGATATCACCGGCAGCCTGCGCGCAGGCAAACGGGCAGACTTTACTGTTCTGGACGACGACCCCCTGAATTGCGATCCCATGGCGCTGCGCGATATTGGCATATGCGCGACCGTGTTCGAGGGCAGGGTATTCCCCATTCCATGAGCGACAGCGTTGCCAGTAGTCATAGCATCCCCATCACTCTGATTGGCGGTTACCTTGGGGCAGGTAAAACCACGCTCATCAACAAAATCCTGTCTTACCCTGGGCTGCCGCCGGGGACCGCCGTACTGGTCAACGACTTCGGTGACATCAATATCGACGAATCTTTGATTCGCGGCGCATCCAATGATGGGACGGTAATCGGCCTGTCGAACGGCTGCATTTGCTGCAGCATCAGTAACGACCTCAGCAAGGCACTGGATGAATTGCATGGATTGGAGGTCGAGCACGTCATCATGGAGACCAGTGGTGTCGCTGAACCCGCGCGGGTTTGGCAGCATTGTCACTATCCAGGTTTTACGCCGATGGCCTGCGTAGTGCTGATAGATGCCTCAAGTTATGCAGCGCGCTGCCAAGACAAATATGTGGGTAGTTTAGTGCGTGCTCAAGCAGCACAAGCCCATCTGCACGTCGTGAGCAAAGCCGACCTCAACCCTGGCTTTGAGCTGCATCACCTGACACCGCAGTTAAGTAGCCAGGATCCAGATCTGATTGAGACCATACTGCGATGGCAGCATGTAGACGACGCCACGTTTACCGATCTACTGTTATTAAATAAACCAAGCTTTCGCGCACAAACGTGGTATCAAGAGGAAACCATCGCCCGCAACTCTCTAGACGCTCTACTTAAGAATTTGGGTAAATCAGTGCAACGGGTCAAGGGTTGGGTAGAAACGTTTGAGGGTATCTACAAAGTCAGCAAAGTTGGCTCACTTGCGACGATGACCAAACTGAAAGACCATGAGCCGCGACCAACCATACTTGGCTTAGTAATCATCGCCTATGGCGACGCCTGCTCGATTTCGGAATCAATCGAGCAAGTCGGTGCCTTGGCTTCAGGCCAAATCACCATGACCTTCTCCTCGTAAACCTTACAAGGTTCATAGGGATCAAAAACTCGGGTTTGACCCAGCATGGGCATGCCAACGTATCCTCTAATATTTAGCTGCCCGTCCACAATAGACAGCCGCGACCTGTACCAAGTACCGCTGCGGGGATCATAGATGCGGCCCTGCCAGTACTTCTGCTTCTTGCGTAGCCCATCGCCCACTTCAAGCCCTAGGAGAGAGCGGCCGCGCAGGTTGACGTCAGGGTTTTCGGCATCG
>MDTA01134528.1_pt1 | contig 13935 bp, 11 predicted proteins | sample 811151 | NCBI WGS metagenome assembly MDTA01 (sample SAMN05326648, study PRJNA326480) | marine metagenome | isolation source: seawater | place: Indian Ocean: South | collected 2010 | reverse complement strand
TTATAAAAATTTTGACACTTTTTAAATGCTAAAATTGTGTATTAACTTATCGTAACAAAAAAATTAAGAAACTATGCAAAGTAATGATTTAACAAGAAAACAAGCAGAATTAAGAGCTAAAACTATATCAGATATCAAATATAAAATCAAATTGGAATTAGATAAAGATTCCAATACTTATAACGGTAAAACAAAAATATATTTTCACTATAATAAAAAAACAAATGATGCGCTTGTCTTAGATTTTATTACTGAATCTGTTTCAGAAATTTATTTAAATAATAAAAAGTTAGAAAATTACAAAAAAGATGAATATTGGCTATATATAGACTCAACCATATTTAATAATGGTAAAAATAAATTAGAAATAATTTATACTAACAAATATGATAATACAGGTTCAGGTTTCCATAAATTCATAGATCCCGAAGACAACGAGATATATATACATACTGATTTTGAACCATATGATGCTCATCGATTATTTCCATGTTTTGATCAACCCGATTTAAAAGCATATTATCAATTGAATGTTATAGGTCCTGCTTCTTGGGAATATATTCATAATTCAACAGTAAACTCAGAAGTAATTAATAGATCTAAAAAGTCTATTTCTTTTAATGAAACTGCAAAATTTTCTACATACTTATTTGCCTTAGTTGTCGGTCCACATGTGAAATGGGAAGATATGTACAATGACATTCCTTTAAAATTATATTGTCGAAAATCACTTGCTAAATATTTAGACCCTAAAAACATATTTGATATAACAAAGGAAAGTTTCAAATTTTTAGAAGACTATTTTAATATTCCATACCCATATGTCAAATATGACCAGGTTTTCGTACCAGAATTTAACTTTGGTGCCATGGAGAATGTAGGTTGTGTAACATTTACAGAACACTATATTTTTCAATCAAGAAAGCTATATGTCGATTATTTAAATAGAGCTAACACAATATTTCATGAAATGGTACATATGTGGTTTGGAAATTTAGTTACAATGAAGTGGTGGAATGATTTATGGCTAAACGAATCCTTTGCTGACTATATTTCCTATTATGCAATGAGTAAAGGGAAATTGTTTTCAGACTCGTTAGAGCACTTTTACAGTCGAAAAGATTGGGCATATATGCAAGATCAACTATCTACGACCCATCCAATTGTTGGCTCAGCGGAAGATACAAAAGATGCTTTTGCTAATTTTGATGGAATTAGCTACGCAAAGGGAGCATCAGTTCTAAAACAAATGATACTATATGTTGGAGAAAAAAATTTCAGAGACGGAATTCGTGCGTATCTAAAAAAGTATTATGAAAAAAATACGATATTAGATGACTTTTTATCATGCATGTCAAAATCGAGTGGTAAAGATATCGTTTCATGGAGCAAGCAATGGTTAGAAACTACTGGGGTAAATACCATGCAAGCTCAATTAAATCATAATATTTGCACAGTACAACAATTACCCTCTCAAAATAATAATTTAATTCGAGATCATGCTATACTTTATGAAAGTTATATATTAAAAAATCAAAAACCAAAATCAATCTTTGAAGACAAAATTTATATAAAAGAAAAGAAAACACAGTTTAAACTGGCTTCTGAAAGTAATTTCTTACTTCTAAATTCAAAGGATCACGATTATGTAAAAGTTTATTTTAGCTCAGAGGATATTAAATTTATAAAAAAACATGTAAGCTCTATCGAAGATAGATTTGCAAGAAGAATCATATGGGGTAATTTATGGCAAATGGTTCGTGACAATCAATTTTCTCCCATTACCTATTTAAAAATGATAAAAGAACATCTCATTTTAGAGAAAGATATAACTGTTTGTCAAAGTCAACTTATATCAAAAGCTGTTAGTACAATATCTTTATTTTTAAATGATGAGAATAGGAATCTTTGGAAAGATGAATTTTTTAATCAGTCATTAAAAATTCTTAAAATGGGAGGAAATACTGAAAATCAATTAACATGGTTTAACATGTTATTATTTTCTTCTAATGACACTGGTTCATTAAACGTGATTAAAAATGTATTAGAGGGTAATATTATATTAGAAAACCTTAAAATTGATCAAACCAAAAGATGGCGAATTATCAATAAACTAAGTTCATATAATTACAAAAATATTAAGGAATTAATCAAACAAGAAGAAATAGATGACCCTAGTAGCTTAGGTATGAAAAATGCGTATATGGCAAAAATATCAATTCCCTCTTCAAAATCAAAATCCTACTATTGGAATGATTTTTCAAAAAATCAAAATAATTTATCTACCGACTTTATACGAGCAGGCATGACTGGATTTTTGCAGAATAACCAAAAAGAGATATTAAAACCTTATATTAATTTATATTTTGACAACCTGAAAAGAATTTATGAAACCAAAGATCTTCATTATTCTTCAGCCTACGGAGAAGTATTATTCCCAAGTATATTTGATCCAGCGGTGATATTGGAAAAGACAGAAACTTATATTGAGAATACCTCAGATTTACCCAAACTATGTCTCAAACAACTAATTGAACACTGTGATAACTTAAAAAGGAGAATACCTATTTTAAAGCAACAATAGATTTATGCATTAAACTCAACATCATATCCATTGTGCTTTCGAATATTTAAAACAGTATTGTCGTCAAACATTATATATTGGCCTTTGATTCCCATGATTCTTCCTTCAATTATGTAATTTTTATCAAAACCAATACTTTTCACTTTTGATGGGAATTCAATTACAGGATAATTAATTTTAGTAATAGTATTATCCCTAGATATAAATTGCTTTAAGTTTAAATCAAAATAAGAAGCCAATTCCTCTTTCTTTTCTTCAATATTAAAATTTTCAAGTATTTCATTTTTTAACATTTTTTGCCATGCAGTTCTGTCTGAAATATACTTTTTTAACTTAACTTCTATTAATCCTGATAAATATCTATTTGGAGTTTCAGCAATTTTTATAGCGTAACTTGCTCCTTGATCAATCCATCTTGTTGGTATTTGGGACGATCGAGTGACCCCAACTTTATAATTACTTGAAACTGCTAAGTATACATAATGCAATTGTAAGCAATTATTTTCAGCCCATTCCATATCTCTAGCTCTACCCTTATGGGCCTCACAAAGCTCTGGACGTAAAATGCACTCTGAAACCTCTGGTCGACTTATAAAACATGGATAACAATATCCTTGCGCAAAGGATTTATTTGTTTTTCTACCACATATAATACAATATATGTCATTATTCCATTTAAATTTCACATACTTACCAAGAAACTGATTCAATTCAACCAGCTGATTACCTATTGGTAGTTCATATTCAACGGTAGATTTTAGCTGAGTATTCATTTTTAATAATGATCCACTATACAACATGATTCAAATTATAACTTTTAATATATTATTTCAAAATTCATTTAGGATTTACTATGTGATAAATGCATATATTTTCAATACTTATGACAGATAAAAATAATAAATTAATAATTGTAGAATCTCCATCAAAAGCGAGAACATTAAAAAAGTTTTTACAAGCAGGATATGAAATTGAAGCTTCTGTTGGACATATTAGAGATCTAGCGAAGAATAATTTAGGTGTAGATATTGATAACCAGTTCAAGACTAATTATATTGTTTCCGAAGATAAAAAAAAGGTGGTATCTAATTTAAAATCAAAACTAAAATCTGCTTCGGAACTATATCTTGCAACAGATCCTGATCGGGAAGGTGAAGCTATATCATGGCACATAATTGAAGAATTAAGACCTAAGATTCCAGTCAAACGTTTGGTTTTTCATGAAATAACCAAGTCAGCGATTTTAAATGCATTTAATAATACCAGGGAAATTGATACCTCTTTAGTTAATGCACAAGAAGCAAGAAGAATCGTAGACAGACTGTTTGGATTTTTAATTTCACCCAAATTATGGATAAATGTAAAAGGCAGTCTATCGGCTGGTAGAGTGCAAAGCCCAGCTATTAAGCTTGTAGTTGATAGAGAAAAAGATCGTGCACGGTTTGTGCCAACAACTTATTGGAAAATAAAAGGTGAATTTAAAGCCAATAAAATTCTTTTTGAGTCTGATTTAATTGAATATAATCAAAAAAAAATTGCTACTGGAAAGGATTTTAATAAATATAGTGGCCAATTAAAATCAGATTCGTACATTTCTTTAAATGAATCTTTTGCGAAAGATTTAATTAAAGATTTTATTGTCGATAATTGGACTGTCATATCAGTAGAGCAAAAGCCACAGAAATCAAATCCATTACCTCCATTTATCACTTCTACGTTGCAGCAAGATGGTGTAAGAAAACTAAGAATGAGCTCAAAAAGAGTAATGATAATCGCTCAAAAATTGTATGAAGCAGGATTAATTACATATATGAGAACAGACTCAACAACATTGTCAAAAGAAGCAATAGAAGCATCAAGAGACTGTATATTAAACTTGTATGGTACAAGCTATTTACCAAAAAAATTCAGAACTTATAAAAATAAAGTCAAAAATGCCCAAGAAGCACACGAGGCAATTCGGCCTACTGGAAATACATTTAAATTACCCAAAGATCTTAAAAATCAATTGAGCGATGATGAATGGAAGTTATATGATTTAATTTGGAAAAGAACAATTGCAAGTCAAATGAAATCTGCAGAACTGTTGAAAACTATTCTAAAACTTTCTAATGGAAGCTCGACTTTTGAATCTCGTGGCCAAATAGTACAGTTTCCTGGTTATTATAAAGCATATACGAATAATTCTGATGAAAAAAATTCAACAAACAAGGATAAAATATTGCCTAATTTAAAAATAAATGATAGTGTAAATCCTTTATCCTTCGATGAAATAAAAAGTGAAACAAAAGCCACACCGCGTTTTACAGAAGCTAGCTTAATTAAAGAATTAGAAAATTTAGGAATTGGACGCCCGTCAACTTATGCATCAATTATGGATACGATTCAACAGCGTGGGTATGTACGTAGAGTAAAAGGAACAATGATACCAACGTTCATTGCTTATGCCGTTGTCCAATTTTTAGAGAATTATTTTAAAGATTTAGTTAATTTAGAATTTACAGCAAACTTAGAAAATACATTAGATAGTATTTCTCGCTCGGAAAAAGAATCTATAGAGTTTTTAAATCAATTTTATTTTGGACATGATAGTCAATCAGGTTTAAACAACTTATTAGACCAAGAATTTAATAAAGAAACTTCCAAAACAATTTTAAAGTTTGCAGAAAATAGCAATCTAAAAACATACATAAAAGTTGGAAGATATGGGGTTTATATCGAGCAAGGGGATAAAAAAGCTACTCTTCACGCTGATACGATACCAGCAGACTTAAAAATTGAAGAGATAAATGAAATATTAGAACTTAAAGATAAAAATCCAGAATCTATGGGAGATATAGATGGTGAAGAAATATACCTAAAAGTTGGAAGGTTTGGACCTTACATCCAAGCAGGGAAAAAAATGAAATCTTTACTGCCAGGCATGAAAGTTGAAGATGTAACTAATGATATTGCTTCATCCATCATTTCTCTTCCTACTAAACTCGGAAAACATCCGAAAACAGGAGAACCAGTTTATAAAGATATTGGTAGATATGGCCCCTATGTAAAGTCAGGTAAAACTAACGGCAAAGTGCCAAATAACTATAATTTACTTGATATCACATTAGAAGATGCTATAGGATTCCTAAATTCCAAAGGCAAAGGACCAATAGTGATTAAAACACTAGGAATAGATGAGAATAATAATAATATTGAAATAAAAGATGGTCGATTTGGACCGTACATAACCAATGGAAAAATTAATGCTACAATCAAAAAAGGGACAGATCTCGAAACAGTTTCTCTCAAAGATGCTATAGAAATAATAAATGAAAAAGCTAAAAAATCTCCAAAAAAAAGAAGATTTAAAAAAAGATAATTAATCATTAGTTACTCTTAAGGAAATTTATGAACAATAAAATGGAAAAAATTATATCACTAGCAAAACAGCGCGGTTTTGTTTTCCAAAGCAGTGAAATATATGGTGGTCTGAAAAGTGCATATGATTACGGTCCTCTCGGTGTTGAGTTAAAAAGAAATATAATGAATGAATGGTGGAGATCCATGGTTTATGAAAGGGAAGATATCGTTGGTATTGATGCATCAATTATTATGCACCCTAAAGTTTGGAACGCTTCTGGTCATCTCTCTGGTTTTTCTGATCCTTTAGTAGACTGCTTAATAAGTAAAGAAAGATTTAGAGCTGATAAAGCACCAAACCTAGAAATTAATGATGAAATTATAATCAAATGCTCTGATAAAGGTCAAGCTAAGCAATATCAAAAAGATATTAACAATTTATTTGGGATATTACTTCGACGAAATGGAAAGTATCTCGAAGGACTACGTGTAATAAATAATACAACATTTGGTTTCTTTGAAAACGAGAGCGATAAAGCATTAAAAACATTTAATTTCAATGGATATGTTAGCCCAACAATTGGAAGTCCTTTCCTTAGCGAAGAGAGACAATTTAACCTGATGTTTAGATCACAACTAGGTCCTGTTGATTCTATTGGCGATATAATATCCTTTGTGAAAAAAAATAAAGACCTAAATAGTAAAAAACTCCGAGAAGGTCTAGAGAAAATCATTAAAGATACAGCGGTATATCTTCGTCCAGAAACAGCTCAGGCAATGTTTGTCCAATTTTTAAATTGTCAGCAAACAATGTCCATGAAAATACCTTTTGGTATTGCACAAATGGGAAAAAGTTTTAGAAATGAAATTACTACTGAACATTTCATATTTAGATCATGTGAATTTGAACAAATGGAAATGGAATTTTTTGTTGAACCAGGAACTCAAAAAAAATGGCTAAATTACTGGAGAGATAAGCGTCTTGAATGGTGGAAGTATTATTCTAATGACCCTAGTAAATTTATCTATAGATCTCACAAAAAAGACGAATTAGCCCATTATGCTGATGCTTGTTATGATATTGAATATGAGTATCCGTGGGGGTATGATGAACTAGAGGGAATTGCAAGCAGAACAAATTATGACTTAAAAAAACATTCCGAATATTCTGGAGCAAAATTAAGCTATTTCGACCCTCAAAAAGTTGACAAAAAAACTGGAAGAAATGGTTTAAGATACACTCCTTACGTTATTGAACCTGCTGCTGGCGCTACTAGAGGATTATTAGTTTATTTGTTAGATGCCTACCATGAAGAAATAGTTAAAGATGCAAAAGGAAATGATACTTTACGAAAAGTCATGAAATTCCACCCAAAACTAGCACCGATAAAAGCTGCAATTCTACCATTAGTAAAAAAAGAAGGTTTACCAGAAATTGCACGTAAAATAGTATCTAATTTTACTAAATCTGGAATCAATGTAAAATACGATGAACAGCATGCCATAGGAAAAAGATATAGAAGACACGATGAAGCTGGAACTCCATATTGTTTAACCATTGATGGAAAAACAAAAGAAGATGGTTCTATAACTATAAGGGATAGAAATACTATGATTCAAGAACGAATTCCTGCAGATAAAGCTTTAGAAATTATAAAAAAGAAGCTGAACCTTTTTTGATGAAATCCAAAAATATAATACCATTAAATAAAAATAAAATATTTGCTTAGTTTTAGGTATTTTAAAAACAATAATCAAAAAAACCTCTTAAATTAAGAGGTTTTTTCGGGTGGCTGATGGGACTTGAACCCACGACTTCCGGAATCACAATCCGGTGCTCTAACCAACTGAACTACAGCCACCATAAACTAATTTTATATGCTTTATAATTTAAACACTTAGTTGGCATTTTTAACAAAAGATTTTCCATTCCACTCAAAACCCTCATAAGAAAAACCCTTAAAATCGGCAATTTTCTGTACATTATTCATTGCCATATATCGAATAAATTCACCCTTTACTGCTTTACCATAATGACCAGCAGTACTAGTTTTATTAGTGTTTGGATTATGAATTAAAAACTCTACTTCAATAACATTTACACTTTTTTTATCATATGATTTCCTATGAACTTGGGGAAGTAAATCTATTATTAAATCTTCTTCTTTCAAAATATTTGTTAAAACGGGCCTCCAAAAATGTTGAAGTGCCTGAACATTCATTTTTAGTTTATAATTTGGAATTAATGTCCTCGGTGTAACTAGTCCAAATAAACCTGAAAAAATACCAACATGCCTATCCATGTAATCTTGTGCATTTTCATCTAAAGACTTCCATTCGATGTGATCATATACTACACCTGTATATCTATCAATTGCATGACATACTCTACTATTCATTGCGTCTTGATTTTGTCTATGAAACAACTCTGCTTTTTCTTGTGATGTTCCATAAATTGACCTAATTTCTGTATTACCTATGAGACTAAGCAATCGTATTACTTTTTGTACTTCATCTATATATTTAAAGTCAGTTTCTCCAAACTTTATATCCATAGGCTTTTTGATATTTGCTTTGCCTTCACTTGGCGGAATTAAAATCTTCAATTATTCTCCATTAAATTTTAGTTTAAACACCCAATGAATCATTTTCTGCTGTTTCAAACTCAGGATCAGGTAGTTTTTCACCCCAATAAGTAACAGAAGTATTTAGTAAATGAATAATACTTTCACTTGTCTCGTATACATTATTTTGTGCGTTTTTAGAGCTCTGAATATTCTTCATACGAACAAAATTATGTGCCCAATCTGTTTTTGATCGACCGAAAACATAGTGACCTATCGTTTCGTCGTTAGAATCCATTAAAATTAAATGTGTACCCATAGAATCATCAACGGAATAATTCATCCAATTGCTTGGTTTCTTTGATCGAATTGTCGTCCTTTTTACATTGAGAACCTTATCAAAAAAATCATCAATCCTGTTTTTTCGCATGACTAATGTATCAACACCTGAAATATGCCAAGATGTATCTAACTTATTTAATTGAATTGAATTTATTCCTTGATGTATAAGTACCTTAGAAACCTCTGTTTCATCTCCATTAAAAATTTTATTAGATTTCGTAAAATTTTCGTTTTCTTGTTTTGAAATCATTAAAAATAAAAAAAGTAAAATAACTGCAAATATACTGATATTTCTCAATGGATTATTCATATGTATACTCCAAATTTTTCATTCTGGATTTATTTCTAGATGATATAATAAATGCCATAAATAAAATTAATATCGCAGGTATAAAGTAGTTCAGTTTTTTCCAAAATGAACGCACATCTTCATCCTGTGCATCAGCATTTAAAGGTCTTGTCGTAATTTCTCGCGATCTTAAAGCTATTAAATCACTATCACCTGTCAAAAAATCTACTGAATTCAATGTAAAAGTTAAATTTTCAGGCATTCTTCCTCCTCCATCATCAGAAAGAAATCTTGAATCTCCAACTACTATAATTTGTGCTGTCAGTCCTGATTCATTAGTTTGAAATGTACCCAATGCAGCAACATCATAAGGGCCTTCATTCAAACTGTTAAAAGCAGGATTTTCAAGTGGATATAAATTGAAAAACTCTTCCATCGTTGTGGACTGATTTGATGTTATAAATAATGGTGTAAATGTACCAACACCTGTATCCAAGGTATCTACATATGGTTCAATTTCACTTGGAAATAAGATCTGAAGCATTTCTAATCCATTCACTACTATTTGATCCTCAGAAAAATCTGTAATTTTAGGGAAAAATGGATAATCGGTAGCTGAATTCATTCTAAAAAAACCACGATTTTGACTTATGGTTATCTGACCGCAATTCTTGTCAAGTACCAAATTCTCATTAATCGAAATACCATATTTTTCCAACAAATTAAATATATCTGAATTGATAGGCTCTGCCGTTTGAGTCTGGATATCAGTTTTGATACGATTCTGCGCAATAAATAAATTTCCACCATTCAATAAATAATTATCTAAATTATTAAATTGATTTTTAGTTAATGAATCAGAGATATCACTTAAAATTAAAACGGATATATTTGCTGCTACATTATTATTTAAATCGACAGGACGAACATCATATGTCTGTCTCAATAGCTCTGTAATGCTCTGATTTTTTTGGCTGTAAGGATCTTCCTCTCCAAAGGATGCCATTCCAATGGTCTCTTTATTTGTATTAATTAATTTTTTTATAGCAGATGTGATTGTATATTCCAATCCTGTTGTAGTTTGGATCACAGGGATACTTTCTTTCTTGTCTCCATACATTATTACCATACCCATGTATACCTGTTTGATTTCCATTTTATCATTTTCAATAACGTTCAATTGTACAGGCTGAATACCTGATTTTTGGGCTTCTGATTTAAATTCTTCTTCGTTGTCCGACTTAAAAAATTCAAAAGATATATTTTCATTGTTAACTGCTCTATACTCTTCTAATAAATCCTGCAGGTATCTTTTATTATTACCAAGTTCATTACCCAAATCTTCTGAAAAGTATGCTTTCATAACCAACAAATCATCAACTTTTTCTAAGACTGATTTACTCGATTCCGAAATTGTGTACATTTTTGTATCTGTCAAATCATATCTACCATAAAAGCTTCTGGAAACATAGTTCAAAAGACTTACAGAAATAATTAAAATAGCAATATAAATCAAAAACGAGTTTTTATTTTCTATTTTCATAACTTTACCTCCATTGCCTTGATTCTAAAGCCCGCACAGACAAATTTAGAAACAATGCACTCATTGATATAAAATAAATGATATTTCTAGTATCAATTACTCCTCGGGATATATTTGAAAGATGAAAATCGACACTCATATATTGCATGATACTTGATAACAAAGCAGATGGAACAAATATTAACACTTTATCCATCATGAAAAAAATAAGGACTATACCAAAACTTAGCATAAGAGCTTGTACATTGTTATCAAAAAGACTGCTCGCAAATATTCCAACTGAAGAGTAAAAGGCACCCAATAAAATTAGTCCAAAGTATCCACAAATAATCGCACCAGTATCAATTTCTGTACCAAATCTATATACTGTAATTACATGAACAACCGTAAAAAAAAGACTGGTTATAACTAGCATAACTGAAGCCATGAATTTACCTATAATATATTCATAATCAGTAATAGGCAATGTTGTCATAATTTCCATCGTTCCTAAGTTCCAGTCCCTTGAAACCATATTCATTGTTATAGCTGGCACTAATATTAAATATAATAGCGGGATAATTGAAAACAATCCTCTTAACTCAGATTGCCCTACTAAAAAAAATGGACTGGTGAAGAAATATCCACAGGTTACCGCAAAAACAAAAAAGAATATTAATGCCATGGGACTTGAAAATGTAGTTAACATTTCTCTATTGTATATTGCCTTAATATTGTGATATTCACGATTACGCATTGGCGCCCTCCGTTCCAGTTAATGATCTGAAGACATCTTCTAAGTTTTTCCTATAAGGACTCATTTCAATGATTACCCACTGAAACTTCATTGCTTCCTTAAATATATTTTCCCTGGGATCTAAATCTGATGGATAAGATATGTGCACTGTGTGTGATTCTTTATTCTCTATTATTTCTCTAAATTTAATTCCCTCTATCTTATCGGATAAAGACTCGATATCTTCATGTTTTGCATTTTTTATTTCAAGGGTCAAGGTTGTATCACCTTTCAAAGAAGTCATCAACTCTTCACTCGTCCCATCCGCTACAACTTGACCTTTGTTTATAACGACAATTCTATCTGCAGTGGCTTGTATTTCTTGTAAAATATGACTAGAAATAATAATAGTTTTATCACGTCCTAAATTTCGAATTAATTCTCTAATTTCTACTATTTGATTAGGATCTAAACCATTTACAGGCTCGTCTAAAATTAAAATTTTTGGATCATGGATTATTGACATTGCCAATCCTACGCGCTGCTTGTACCCTTTCGAACAAGCAGAAACTTTTTTGTGTATAATACCATTTAATCCACACTGCTCAATTATCCTATCTAAAGCAATATCAAACTTTCTTCCAACTATATCATATACTCTTCCTGTAAATTTTAATATATCATATACCAACATATCATTCCATAATGGGTTCAACTCTGGAAGATATCCTACTTGTTGTCTTATTTCTAATGAATGGTTTAAAATATTTAGATCATTAATAAAAACATTTCCTGATGTCGGAGTTAAATATCCAGAAATAATTTTCAATGTGGTTGATTTTCCAGCACCATTTGCACCGAGAAAACCTAATATCTCACCATTATTTGCTGTGAAATTAACTGATCTCACAGCCTTTACTGATCCATAGTTTTTTACTAAATTTTCGATGCGTACCAAAGTGTTACCCCTTTCTTGTCAATTAATGTTGGCTCGCCTATTAGTTTAACTAATAAAGTTATTGTTAAATAGTATATAAAAACGGGGGCAAATTTAAGACATTTTTTAGTATAAAGTAAATAATATGTGATTATTAATATTTTTTTTAGAAAATATAAGCCACAAAATATCATTTAACTATTTTATTTATTACTTCATTATTTATAATTGAGCCATCTCTATATTGATGACTTGAGTAAGGCAATATATTTAATAACTTACAAATAATTCCATTCACAAGTACATTTTCAAATGTATTTATTACTTTACCTTCATATATTGATGGTCCTTTTGCCATAAAAATTCCATGCATTTTTTTGTCTAATGGATCCCAGCCGTGCATTCCCTTTATGTCTAACATGGTTGTTTTGGAAAGAGATTCTTCTGTAAAAACTAACCACCCTGGATCAGAGACAACCAAATAATCACATGTATTTACATTAACAAAATTATAGCGCTGTGGAATTTTATTTTTTCTGTAAACACTTAAATTTGGAATATTATTTAAATTATTAAGTATGTTGTCTTTACTATCGATTTGTAACAGAGGTCCACTTCCAAAAACATTATGTTTTTTGATTTCAGGGTAAAATTCATCTAAAACAATTACTTTATTGCGACTTATTTCTCGCATTCCATGATCACTTAAAATTATAATATTAGCATTAATCGTATTTTTAATTAAACCATTTACAAGTTTGCCAACCATTTTATCAGCAATTTCTATCGCATTAAGAACCTCTAATGAATTTGGTCCATAAATATGCCCAGATTTATCGGGTTCGTTAAAATATAACATTAATAATTTCGGGCGCTTTTTGATTGGTAATTTCAACCATGATATTATTGAATCAACCCTTGAGCTATATTGGACTTGAGAATCATATCTTTTAAATATAGAAGGCTGAATTCCTTTTATTGGGGCTTCTGATCCTACCCAAAAATAGCTAGCTGTTTTTACTCCTTGCTTTTCAGCTGTTACCCAAATTGGCTCTCCTCCATAAAATTTTGGGTCTTCAACTGTTTCTCTTTTATACATTGAATACTTTTGATTATGTTCTTTACTGTGAAAATGATTACCGGTGATGAAATGTTCATTAGAATATGTTCCAGTTGCAATTGAATAATGATTTGGAAATGTTAAAGAGGGGAAAATAGGCATTAAAGATTCAGCAATTACACCATCGTCTATGAATTTATCAAAATTAGGAGTGTTGACTTTGTTAAGGTAATCATACCTCATTCCATCAAACGATACTAATATTGTTGGGATTTCATTAGAAAAACAATACGCAAAAAATGATCCAATTGTAAATATTAAATAAATAAACTTTATCACTTATCAACTCCAAAAACAATTAAAATAATTAAAATTTAAAAAAAGTGTCAAAATAAATTTACTAAAAAATTAAAAGATAGATAACATTCAAAATACTTAATTTTATTAGCTTTTACTATTTGTTAAATTTGTTTTTAATTTATTGTTCTAAAAAATCTTAATGAAATCATTTCTAAAAATATTAATTTTTTGTAATTTAATATTTTCATCAGATGACAGA
>MDTA01008744.1_pt1 | contig 13935 bp, 17 predicted proteins | sample 811151 | NCBI WGS metagenome assembly MDTA01 (sample SAMN05326648, study PRJNA326480) | marine metagenome | isolation source: seawater | place: Indian Ocean: South | collected 2010 | reverse complement strand
TGAAAACCGTTGAGAATGCTGGTGACTCTCTCAGTTTCAGTGAATGGTACAAAAACTGGTGGGCGAAAAACACCCTTCGGGACGGCCAAACCTCTGGCGGGTTTCCCTGGACTGGACGGGGTTACACATACGACCCCTTCTATCCAACCGATGCCGGATGGAACGAGAATCCTTCAATCGGTCCTGGCGTTGGCGAACTCGTGCAGTCCTGGAGACCCGACGGTGCGGATAAAGCAGACTGGATGTACGAAATTCTGGACGTTCAGACAATTCCAGAGGCCCTTGGAGCCTCGCAAACGGCACTGGGTGCTGACTGGACTCTCAACATCAAACGACTCGGAGATGCAGACGCAACGATCTACATCTATGAGGCAGATTCAATCACTGGTTTGCTCAACACAGCTTTGCCCAACACAGCCCCCTCCGAGAGCGATCAAAATGCACCTGTAGAGGGGCAGTACCTGTATCCAAGCGACGACAATTACCTTCAGAAGGCAATCGAGTACGCAACCCAGCAAGGGACAACAATCAAATCCACCGATCTGCCTGACTGGGGAGAAGAAATGAATTACACCCTTGGCAAATTAAGCACAGAGAAGAATTATGGTTTTGTGATTGATGTCAATGGTGAACTGTTCGGAAGCTATGGAGACACCGCCAACCAATTCATTGGCTTGTCAAACATGGATTCATCCAATCAATCATCATTCTCCATCGGATTTGAAGACACCAAATTAGGACTTGGCGACAACGACTTCAACGACCTGATTTTTACAATCTCCAATGGCAGTTGAATGACGAGAAGGGAGAGTTTCTCCCTATCGCAGGGATCGGCCGTGTTCGGTGGCGGCGATCACAGCTTCAATCAGGGCTGAGCGCACGCCGGCCTTCTCAAGATTGCGCAGTGCCGCCATGGTGGTGCCACCCGGGGAGGCAACCATGTCCTTGAGCTGACCGGGGTGAAGCTGCTGCTGATCGAGCAAGGCGGCCGTGCCGGCCAGTGTGCGATGGGCCAGGTGGTGAGCCTGATCACGGGGCAGACCTGCGGCCACTGCACCGTCAGCCATCGCCTCAGCGATCAGCGCCACATAGGCCGGGCCTGAGGATGTCAGCGCTAAAAACGCATCAAGCCTTGTTTCCGGAAGCTCAAGAACCTCACTGACGGGCTCAAACGCTTGTCTCACCCATCGACGTTGGTCTGCGTTCACCCCCTCCCCCCAGGCCAGCCCGCACAGTCCTTCACCCACAAGACAGGGCGTGTTGGGGACGGCCCGCACGCAGACACGACCGGGAAATGTGCGCTGAAGGCGCTCAAGGGTCACCCCGGCAAGAACGGAGATCAGCAGCGGAGGCGCCGACGATTGGGGCAAAGGGACACCGGCAGCCAGAGCATCAAGTTGCTGCGGCTTGATCGCCAGCAGTTGCACCGGGGCACCCCAGGCATCCACCGCCATGGGGTGAGACGCGGGCACGACGGTCAGGCCGGACGGCAGCAGCGATGTCAATCGTGTGGCGGACGCTTCACGGCCAACGACACCGATGATTTCAGAGGATGACAGGGTGCCGCGCTCAATCAGCGGCAGAATCAACGCCTGGGCCATGCGACCCAGACCGATGACACCAACGGAAGCGGTCACAGGGGCCTCGTTCAGAGCGCCGCTGCGTCTGAAGCGGCCCAGGCCGGAGCGGGAGCAACACTGGCTTCGGATGACGCCTGATCAACATCCTTGGTCACCACCGTTGGCGTGGTGCTCTCCTCGTGGCTGGCATTGGTGACCGTGACACAGCTGGGCGCGAACAGAAAGATGCTCTCCCCGACACGTTCCTGATGACCATCGATGGCAAAGGTGCCACCGGCAACGAAGTCAACCGCTCGCTGGGCCTGATCAGGCTCCATCATCGTGAGATTGAGGATCACGGTCTTGCGCTCACGCAGTGCCTGAATCGCCCGGGGCATCTCATCAAAGCTGCGTGGCTCCATCAGCGAAACCTCCGCTGTGCCGGAGCTGATTCCAGGCATTCCGATCACATTTGAACCAGCGAAGTTCTGATCCATCTCAAAGGGATTTGAAGCATCCAGCGGTGCGAGAGCACTGGAATTGACGGACGACATGGTGTGCATCCCGTCGTCAGACTCTCCCGTGTCGTAGTCGAGCTCGTCATACTCGCCGTCCAGGTAGTCATCTCCTGCAACGACCGCACGAAGGCGAGAAATCAGCGACACCGGACATCTGCAAAACCTTGACCCTGAATAGCGCTCCGGGGAGTTGTGAGCAAGCGTGTCCGGATGGATTGATGTCCATTGCCGCGGCCACTTTGAATCTCCGCATCAAGGAGCAGTCCCGGTCCTCGCACCGAACAGGACGGATCCAAGGCGCACCCATGTCGCTCCGGCCTCCACCGCCTGCTGCCAGTCACCACTCATTCCCATCGAGCATTGGGGCAGGTCCAGCGCATCGGCCAGCTTGCGGCAGTCCCTGAACAACAGCCGACGTTCGTCGACCGCCAATCCCAGTGGAGCCATGGTCATCAGTCCACAGGCGTCCAACCCCGGAAGCTGGCGCAAGATCGGCCAGGCCTGCTCCAGGGCCTGTGGATCCCAGCCACCCTTGCTGGGGTCATCCCTCAACTTGACCTGCAACAGCACTGAAGGACGCCGTCCCTCCTCCAGTGCGATCCTGGATGCACGCTCAGCCAGAGCCATGGAATCAATCGAATGGATCCAGCTGAACGCCCTCACAACAGCCCTGACCTTGTTGGCCTGCAGGCGTCCGATGAAATGCCAGCGCAGATCGTGCAGATCCTCCAACGCCTCCTGCTTGGGCAGCGCTTCCTGCAGACGACTCTCGCCGAAGTCCAGCTGACCACATGCGGCGAGCTCTCTCACAGCGGACGCTGGCTGGGTTTTGCTCACCGCCAGCAGCTTCACACCAGTGGGAAGACGCTGTTGCAACTCCTGCCAGCGGTTCTGAAGCGTCGTCACCCGCGCAGCCCGTCGTTCATGGTTCAGATGAAAGTCTGATCAAACAGCTGCTTCCAGCTGTCATGATCCGCTGAGGCATCGCGGCGGCTGCGGGCAAGGTTCAGCTCCGCATGGTGGCGAGCATCGAGATAGGGAATCACCTCGAACTGGGCACCCCGGGGCTGCAGGGTGACGAGAAAAAACATGCGCTGGGCATACAGGGTGGCGTAGACGTCTCGACCCTCTCCTGCTGGGGCCACCCGGTAGAGCATGCCAAAGGTGGGGTGATTGAGATAACCCTCAGCGCTCACAGTCCTGACAACGGGGATCAGAGAGCACCGTAACGTCCGCGCAGGACAAGGACAGTCACAAGCCCCACAGCAGCCACACCGTTGAGGACGCGTTGACCACCGGCTTCAGCCAGCTGTGCCGGACGAAAGGCCTCGGCGGGAAGCCAGGTTCCGCCCCGAGCCAGCAGTGCTTCAGCCCCTTGCTCAGCCCGCAACAGGATGTTCGCGAGAAGACGTTCGCCCACAGAGAGCACCAGACCGAAGGACGCCTTGAAACCCAGACGGCGCAGATTGACTGCGCGACTCGCCAGAGCGCGCAGCAGGTTTTGCAGCTCCTCCTGCACCAGAGGCAGGAAACGCAGGGCCAGCAGCAGCTGAAAGCTGAGTCGATCGATTGGAACACCCAGGCGTGCAAGCGGCGCAAGCCACCAGCTCAGGGTCCACATCAGGTCTTCACTGGGAGTGGAGAGCAGCATCAGATTGACGCTGTGCACGACCGTGATGATCAAGGTGGCACTGTTCAGACCGAGCTCGGCGGAACGGCGATCCACGACGATCGGGCCCAGCTGGAACGAGCCGATCTGAAGCGGGCCCAGGCGCAACAGCTCCCAGGAGGGGGATGACAGGGTTGCCCCAGAGATCTCAGCGACGGGGCGAAGAGACAGGCTTGCACCTGGATCACCTGTGGGCAGCAGCATGGCCAGCAGACCAACGGCGCTGCCGAGGGCGGTGAGCAGGAGCAGAGACCTCCACCAAATTCGTGCCGGCAAACCGCTGCAGAGGGTGATCAGCAGCAGCACCAGCACGAGTGCAACCCTCCAAATCGGGCCAGCCAGCACTGGAGTGAGCAGAAACATCAGCACCCACAGCAGCTTGAGACGTGGATCAAGCTGACGCAGCCATCCACCGGCGCCGTCCACGTACTGACCGATCGGGATCTGGCGCAACCAATCCATCGTTCAGCTTTGACGGTTCTGCTGCCGGGCCAGGTCGCGCTCTGCATCACGCTGCTGTTTGCCCCGCCAGAACAGCTTCAACGGGGTGCCATCGAAGCCGAGCCCCTCGCGAATCTGTCGTTCGACGTAACGGCGATAGGTTTCACCGAAGAGCTTGGGGTCATTGACGAACAGGGTGAAGCTCGGCGGTCCGCTGGCCACCTGGGTCCCGTAATACAGCCGTCCCTGGCGACCGCCACGGGTGGTGGGCGGACTGCGCCAGCTCAGAGCCTCCTTGAGCACCTCATTCACAACCGAGGTGCTGACCCGCCGTCGATGCTGCTCGACGGCCAGAGCCGCCAGAGCAAAAATGCTGTCCACCCGCTGACCGGTCAGCGCTGAGGTGAACAGCATCGGCGCCCAGTCGAGGAAATAAAGCTTGGAGCGAAGCTCCTTCTCCATCGCCGTCATCGTGTGGCTGTCCTTTTCGACGGCATCCCACTTGTTCACCACCACCACACAGGCGCGGCCGTCCTCTTCAATACGTCCGGCCAGCCGTTGATCCTGCTCGGTCACACCATCCAGGGCATCGATCACCAGCACACAGACGTCACTGCGTTCGATCGCCTTGAAGCTGCGGTTGATCCCAAAGAATTCAGGCCCGTAATTGACACTGCGGCGGCGGCGGATCCCTGCGGTGTCCACCAGACGCCAGGGGCGGTTTTCGCGCACGATGCTGGTGTCGATCGTGTCGCGTGTGGTGCCGCGAATCGGACTGACGATGGCCCTCTGTTCCCCGCAGATGGCATTGAGCAGACTCGACTTGCCGACATTGGGGCGGCCGATGATGGCCATCTGGATCGGCTCCTCGTCATCCCCTTCCTGATCCTTCGGTGGCAGGAAGGTGAGCACCTGATCCAGCACCTCAGCGGTGCCTGCCCCGTGAATGGCTGAGATCGGATAGGGCTCTCCCAGTCCCAGGCTCCAGAACTCAGCGGCCATGGCCAGGCCCTGGTCGGGTGACTCGCATTTGTTCACCGCCAGCAGGGTTGGACAGTGCTGACCCCGGAGAAAGTCAGCAATGGATTCATCCGCGGCCGTCAGCCCCTGCTGACCATCAACGATCACAAGCGCGACACTGGCCTCCTCAAGGGCAAGAGCAGCCTGCTCACGGATTTCCGGAAGGAATTCACTGTCGTCATCGAACACCAGGCCGCCGGTGTCGACCACCTTGAATTCACGGTCACCCCAGTAGCCATCCTGGTAAGTGCGATCACGGGTCACACCCGGCTCGTCATGGACGATCGCCTCGCGACTGCGGCAGAGACGATTGACCAGCGTGGACTTGCCGACGTTGGGGCGCCCGATGATCGCGACGACGGGACGCGCCAAGGAAGCTGGATGCGAGGACTGTCTTGACAGTACAGAGGCGCCTGCAACCAGGTCGCTGACCTTTTCTCCCGTTAGCGGAATTGGGAATTCTTTCCGCGCGAGACTAATAAGACGCAGCTGAGACAGCTAGCGATTGGTCAGTGCAACCATTGTCACACCGTCATGCTCGAACTGATCGCCACGCTGGTGGTGGACCTCTCCGACCAGCAGCTCACCGTCTACGACACGAACAATGAGATCGTGCGGGTGATTCCCGTGAGCACCGGCAAGGCTTCCACCCCGACCCCCACCGGAGAAGCCGAGGTGCTGACCAAATACCGCTCCGTCACCATGCGCGGACGCGGCTACGTGTCTCCAGGGGTGCCCTATGCGATGTGCATCACCGCCAACGAGATGATCTGCATGCACGGCGCACCCTGGCAGGAGGACGCGGGACAGGCCTTCGGGGTTCCCCGCAGTCATGGCTGCGTGCGCATGCCGACCCATCAGGCTCGCTGGCTGTTCGAAAACACCCGCAAGGGCACCAAGGTGTTGATCCAGGTGTGAACTTCAGGCCACCGGCGGATCCCCTGGGTGCCCCTGAACAGGATCCGCCGGTGGCTCCAGCAGCGGCGGCAGCGGTCCGCCGTCCGGCAGGGCCTGCCCATCTGCAGCCATCCAGGCCAGCAGCCAGTTCACAACCGTGGCCCGGCGGGTTCGCCTCGGATACAGCTCACCGATGCGGTATCCGCTGAACTGAAGCTGTTGCTTCAGCAACTGCTTGAACTCCCTGGGGATTGAACGCGTCAACCGCACCGAAGCCGGCCGCGTTGCGATCACTTCCGGAGCATCCGGGAACGCCTCCCTCCACTCAGCCGGGGTTTCCGGTCCCGCCCGCCAGAGCTTCTTCTCATCCATGGAGGGGGCATACCCCAGACGCTCCCACACAAGCGCCGCCACGAATCGATCACTGAGCCGATCCTCAAGGATCGCCATCAACAATGCTCGGCTCAGACGCCAGGCCTGGGGAGACATCGGCACCATGCAGGGATCGCTCCATGCTTTGCCGGCGCAGCACCCATGGCAACCCCCTTCTCACCTCCATTACCTTCGTGGGTATGTATGTCTTTGACACGTCCCTCGAGCCGAACAGCTCGCTTCGCGGCGATGCCCGCCTCCAACGTCTGATCTTCCGCCTTCCCGGCGACGTCATCAAGACCGCGATGCGTGACCATCGCCGCATGCTGAGGGGCCTCGAGTCAAACGGTGCGGTGCCACCACCCTGGGATGACGAGGGCACCGTCTGCTTCAGCTACAGCGGCGAAACTGGCGTCAGCACACCGGTGTTCGCCGATCGGCGGGACGTCCCCCTCGGCGGCAGCGGTCTGCAGCGCATCCGACCCGGCTGCCGTGTGAGGTTGACGGTCCGCCAGGTCAGGCGCCGCCAACCGAGGCCGGGCACCCGCCTTCAGGTTTTGAAGGTGCAGGTGCTCCATCTGGATGCGCCCCACCAGGGCGGTCCGGCAAGCCCCCACAGCATCCAGAACGTCAACCTGCAGCTGCCCCTCGATCTGATGCAGGAGGTGGAGCGACTGGCTCTCTGCGAGGACTGGTCCACCCAAGCCTGGCTGCGCAACGCGATCGAGGCCCATGTGCGACAGACCCGCGTCCGCCTGGGCCTCGATGAAACTGCGGCCTGATCCGGGACAGCACGGTTGCTGGCGAGAATGCCTCCATTGACTGGCACCCGATGATCAGGGATCTGCACCTCAGGGGAAGCAGCGTTGAGCGTGTGCTGCGATGCAGAGTTCTGCAATCACCACTGGCGGGTGTCAGCGATCGGATCTTCCGCTCACTCGTCAGACGCTGGGCTCCCGATGCCTTGCTGTTCACCGAGATGGTGAACGCCACCAGCCTTGAACTCGGGCACGGGCGAGGCAAGGTGGAGGAGCTTCGCGAGGAAAACGGTCCGATCGGCGTTCAGCTGTTCGATCACAGGCCGATGGCGATGGCCGATGCGGCCCGTCGTGCAGAGCAGGAAGGTGCGTTTCTGATCGATATCAACATGGGCTGTCCGGTGCGCAAGATCGCACGCAAGGGTGGTGGCAGCGGGCTGATCAGAGATCCCGATCTGGCCTGCCGCATCGTTGAGTCGGTGGTGGCGGCCGTCGGCGTGCCGGTGACGGTGAAAACCCGCCTGGGATGGTGCGGCGACCCTCAGATCGAGGTCTCCCATCACGCGGCGGTGAGCTGGTGCCGCCGGCTGCAGGAGGCGGGTGCCAGGTTGCTGACGCTGCATGGCCGCACACGGGAGCAACGCTTTCGCGGATCTGCGGACTGGAGGGCGATTGCTGCCGTGAAACGGTCCCTCACCATCCCAGTGATCGCCAACGGCGATGTCTGCAGTCCAGACGATGCCCTGCGCTGCCTCGACGTCACGGGTGCGGATGGGGTGATGGTCGGGAGGGGAACGATGGGTGCCCCCTGGCTGGTGGGACAGATCGATGCCGCCCTCTGTGGTCGCCCGATTCCACCGAGCCCCGGGCCGCGAGAACGCCTGATGCTGGCCGCGGAGCAACTGCAGGCACTCGTCGCAGCGCGAGGTGATCACGGCCTGTTGATCGCCCGCAAACACATGGGCTGGACCTGCACGGGGTTTTCCGGAGCTGCCCAGTTCAGGCAACAGCTCATGCGTGCACCCACCACCGATCAGGCCCTGGCGCTGCTGCATCAACAGCAGGAGCAACTGGGTTGAACTGGCTCCCACTGGCGGTGCTGGCCTGGCCCCTGTGGCTGAGCCTGCAGCCTGAGCAACGAAGCCCCGTCTGGAAACGACGCAGCCTGATCCTTCTGATCACGGTGCTCACCATCCGCTACCTGTACTGGCGGGTGACCGACAGCCTCAACCTTGAGACCGCTCTGAGCACTGGTCTCAGCATGCTGCTGCTGACGGCTGAATCATGGCTTCTGCTCACGGGACTGTTGCCGTTGTGGCTTGCCTGGCGCCGCTTTCCTGACCGACGCACGGGAATGCACCAGCTGCGGGCGCAATGGCAGGACAGTGACTGGACGCCGACGGTCGACATCCTGGTTCCCACCTACGGAGAACCTCTAGAAGTTCTGGAACGCAGCCTGATCGCCTGTCGACACCAGAGCTATCCACACACGCGCGTCTGGGTGCTGGATGACAGCGGGCGCAATGCGGTGAAAACACTGGCCCACAAGCTGGGTTGCTCCTATCACCACCGACCGGAACGGGCCAATGCAAAAGCCGGCAATCTGAATGACGGCCTGCGGCGCTGCAGCGGTGAGCTGGTGGCGGTGTTCGACGCCGACTTCATTCCGCAGCGGGACTTTCTCGCTTGCAGCATCGGCTTTCTGCAGGACCCATCCGTGGGCCTTCTGCAGACCCCACAGACATTCATCAACGCCGATCCGGTGATGCGCAACCTCGGCATGGAGCGCTGGTTGCTGTCTGACGAGGAAAGCTTCTATCGCTGGATCGAGCCCGTGCGCGACGGTTGGGGGGCTGTGGTTTGCGCCGGCACCGCCTTTCTGGCACGACGCAGCGCCCTCGACTCAATCGGTGGGTTCAAGGAGCAGGCGATCTCGGAGGACTTTGTCACCGGCATCCAGCTCCGCAGAAAGGGGTGGTCACTGCTGTATCTCCAGCACAAACTCAGCGCCGGCCTTGCGGCGGAGACCATGGCCGATTTCGTGCGCCAGCGACAACGCTGGGCCAATGGAACATTGCAGAGCCTGCGCCTTCCTGAGGGTCCGCTCGGACGGGGCGATCTCAACCTGGGGCAACGGCTGGCCTATCTCGAGGGTGCCGTGCATTGGTTCAACAACATCCCGCGGCTCGTGCTGATGCTGATGCCCCTGAGCTATGGCCTGCTGGGCACCTTGCCGATCCTGATCAACAGCGATGACGCAGTCCGTCTGCTGCTGCCCCTCTGGGCAACGCTCTTGCTCAGCGTGAGCTGGCTCAACCGCGGCTCACGCAACTCGCTGCTGAGCGAGCTGACCGGTTGGGTTCTGACCGTTCCGCTCACCATCACGGTGTTGAGCAATCTGATGGGGCGCATCGGTGGCTTCAGGGTGACACCGAAACACCAGAGACGCGATCGCGGAAGTTGCAGTTTTGCCCTGGTGATGCCACTGCTGGCCCTGGTTCTGCTGAATCTTCTCAACCTCTGGGGACTGATGTGGCCACGGCAAGCGCTGAATGTCGGGGCTCTCGATGGACGTCCCCTGGGATTGATCTGGGCCGTGCTCAACCTGCTGAGCATCCTGATCGCCCTTCGCGCCTGCTGGGATCCGCCGGCACGGGACCCGGCCCCGTGGCAGGCCGTGCTGATGCCGGCGGAGCTGGAGGACGATGGAGGCCATCGACGGCACTGTCGGATCACAGCCCTCAGTGAGAGCGGCGTGGAACTGCAGATGACCCAGACGGGTCCCCCCCTGGTGGACAGCACACGACTGCGCTGGACAGCGGAGGTTCCCTCTCTCCCGGTGCAGCTGGAATGCGCACGCGGAACGCGGCTTTCACTGACCTGGAAGCAACTCAGCGACCATGAACGACACAGCCTGATCCGCTGGTTGTTCTGCCGCCCCAACTGCTGGGCCGATCGTCAGGCTCCATCGGAGTGGAAATCACTGCTGGCACTGCTGAGAAATTTGATCCTGCTGCCGTCACGCCAGCCCTTTCAACGCTGCCTGATGCTGCAGAACCCTCCCTGCTGAGGCTTGACCAACCAGGAGATCCCGGGTTCCTGTGATCGCCTGGGTCGCCAGCAGAAGGGCCACGAAGACGTTCAGCACCACGTGCAACCGGCGCGCCCAGAGACGCCCGGCGATCTCGCGCTGACAGGCCATCGTCAACAGCAGGAAGGCAAGCAGCAACAGGCCACCCCACGTGTGCGACTGCCAGACCACCAATGCGCTGAGGGCACGCTCCTGCGACAGCAGCGGCTGAGTTGTGATCGACAGCAGGAACAGCCAGCAGCTCCAGGAGCACAGCATGCGCGGCACGAATCTGCGCGTGCTCAGCAACGCAGCAAACGACACCACCACGGCCACGGCCTGAGGAATGACCACCACCCAGGTGCCCAATCCGGCCCCTGCTGCAGCCAGATCGTGACTCAGGGCGAACAGAACCGCCACCACCAGGCCACCCGTCGCCCAGCGCCCGTGTTCAACATGCTCGACCGGCACGGTTGGAGCAATGGGGTTGAGCTCCAGACGGCGCTCCCGAGCCAGGATTCCCAACCGGATCGTGGCCCCGATCACCGGATACACAAACAGAATGATCAGCACCGGATGGACCAGTGCGAGCCATTGCAGAACAGTCAACGGTTGCAGGACTGCGGTCAAGGCAACACCTCGGGCCAGCGCTGCCGGATCAGCAGCAATGAGAAATAGGGTCTCGCATCGGCGGGCACTTCACGGGCCAGGGCGATGCATTGATCGGGCCATCCAACCCGTTGAGCGAACACGGCCTGATCCAGCAGCCGCTCACGCTCCAGCGCGGCACGCACCCAGGGCCAACGCTGCCCCACCTTGATCAGACCCAACACCGTTGAGTTGTCCCGCGCACTCCTCAACAGAGCCACCAGATCCGCAGCGGTTGCTGGACAGGGTCGAATCAAGAGCCCCTCCTGCTGAAACGCCAGAGGGAGATCAGAGGACTGACCTGCAGCAGCCGCAGCCGCTGCACAGACCGATGGGATGCCTGGAATCAGAGAGAAGGAAAGATCAGGATGGCGCCGACGCAACGCCAGCTGCACATAACTCGCGGTCGCGAACAGCGACACGTCCCCTTCGCACAACAGCACCACCCGTTGACCGCCACGCACCTCGGCCGCCAGCAGATCGGCGGCCTCGTGCCAGGCACTGATCCTCGGATGTGCCTCGGCCACCATCGGAAACAGCAACGGCAGCCGGCGCTGCTGAGGACGCAGCCAGGATGAGGCGATCGCCAGGGCCATGCCCTGCTCTCCCTCCCGTGCAACGGGGTAAGCAACGACATCCGCCGCCTCCAGAGCCCGAACAGCGGCAATGGTGAGCAGCTCCGGATCGCCGGGGCCGACACCCACCAGCGTCAGTTGGTCAGAGGAGCACTTGGGCGTGATCGACAACGGCAGAGCACGTGAGCCAGCCATCCAGCATGCTGAAGAGGCCGACCCGATGCCGATCCATCACGCCATTCACCATGAGTGAGCTGACCGTGTTTTCAGAGTCCGCGAACGCAGTTGTGCTGCAGACCCGGGACGGACGGCGCATCCAGGAGGTTCTGGCCGGGCGGGGAATCGGATTCGAGCGCTGGAGCGCACAGGCGACCCTGGCGAGCGATGCCACGCCGGATCAGATTCTCGCGACCTACAGCACCGACATACAGCGCACGCAGGCACGAGGTGACTACCCCACGGTTGATGCCATCCGCGTCCTGCCGGATCATCCGGATCGCGACGCGTTACGCCGCAAATTTCTCAGTGAGCACATTCACACCGAGGATGAGGTGCGCTTCTTCGTGGAGGGCAGCGGTCTCTTCTGCCTCCATATCGGCGATGAAGTGCTGCAGGTGCTCTGCGAAACCAATGACTGGATCAGCGTTCCGGCAGGCACACGCCACTGGTTCGACATGGGGCCGCGGCCAAGCTTCTGCGCATTGCGCTTCTTCCAGAACACCACTGGATGGGTTGCGGAGTTCACCGGGGACGCGATCGCCGATCGCTATCCCCGCCTGAACGGCGCATGACGCTCAGGCCGCCAGCAGAAGGCGCGCATCCACGGCCGACTTCAATGCGGAGGAGTTACTGGTTTGCCCGTGGGCGACAGGTAATTCATCACTCAACAGGAGAGCGGCTTCCAGATCGGCACAGCGGCCGATCAGGTCACGAATCAGGGGATCGGCCTTGAGACCATCCCATTGCTCATCAGTGGTGCCGTTCCGCAAGGCCTGAAGCGAATCAGCAACAGCGGTCACAGGGTCAAGCATCGACATTGCGCAGTGACTGGGTCAATTCTAGAACTGACCCAGCACCCATGGCGAGACTCTTCAGACTTCTTTTGCCCTGCCGTTAAGAAACAGCGGGGTACCGGTCGGATGCTCAGGCATCGACCCCCACCGAATGCATCCGCACGTCCCCGGGGTCCTGCAATTCACCCTTGAGGGCTTCCACTTCCGCAGCCGCCAGAGCGTTCAATCGCAGAACGATCACATCCCGTGGATACCGCTCATTGCAAAGCATCCAGTAAAGACCGAAATGACGTGCTTCGCTCTTCAGAAGAGCCCCATACAAGCCCCGCAGGGCTGAATCCGGGCTGTGCTCCGCCAGGAGCGCCATCCGCTCATGACTGCGGGCCTCGATCAACCCTGCAACCAGGAAGGAATCAAGCATGCGCTCAGGCTCCCCCCGTCGCACCTGCTTGGCCAACATCGCTCCGTATCCAGGGGAGGGCAGAGGCTCGAGATAGCGCCCACGCGCCTTGAGCAACGCCAGAACCTGTTCAAAATGCTCGAGCTCCTCGCGCGCCAGCGGACTGAGAACCTCTCCGAGGCCAGGCTCACACAGGTAGCGGAACATCAGCTGGACAGCAGCACCCGCGGCCTTCCTCTCGCAGTGTGCATGGTCAATCAACACCTCCATGGGCCTGGCAATGGCCTGCTCGACCCAGCGACGGCTGGTCGGTGCGGCAAGCCATCGAATGCTTGTCACAGATGAGGTGATGGGGGTCGCAGAGGAAGTGGTGATGGTCAAGCTTCAGACAATCGCAAGTGGTTGAGGAGACCTTCAAAGGCGAGGTCGTAGCTGAACGGGCCGAAGCCACTCACCACACCAACGGCGCGATCAGCCAGAACCGAGTGATGACGGAACTCCTCGCGGGCACTGGTGTTGCTCAGATGGAGCTCCACGTAGGGAATCCCCACACCGAGCAGGGCATCGCGCAAGGCGATCGACGTGTGGGTGAAAGCGCCGGCATTGATCAGGATCCCGTTGACCTTGCCCATGGCCTGGTGCACACGTTCCACCAAGGCTCCTTCAAAGTTGCTCTGGAAGCAATCCAGATACACCCCGGCCGCGGACGCACGCTCCTGCAGCTGTCGCTCGATCTCAGCGAGGGTTTGATGCCCGTAGATCCCAGGCTCGCGCTGCCCGAGCAGATTGAGGTTGGGGCCATTGAGCAGCAACAGTTGCATCGCCCGCCGAGGCAGAGAGTGACGATCGTATCCAGAGGCCGCAGGCCCCCGGGCTGGTAAATTCTTCTGGTGTGATTCGGGTCGGTGCCCGAGTGGTTAATGGGGGCGGACTGTAAATCCGCTGGCTCTGCCTACGTTGGTTCAAATCCAACCCGGCCCATCCCCACATGCCCT
>MDTA01172083.1_pt1 | contig 13936 bp, 9 predicted proteins | sample 811151 | NCBI WGS metagenome assembly MDTA01 (sample SAMN05326648, study PRJNA326480) | marine metagenome | isolation source: seawater | place: Indian Ocean: South | collected 2010 | reverse complement strand
TCTGATTAACAGTCAGATGCTCTAACCAACTGAGCTAAGGAGGAATTTGAACTATTTATTTTAATTCCAAAAGTATTCACTTAAAAATATTTTGATTTAACTTGAAAAATTACAAAATAAATAAAAGTATTAGTAAATGTAGTTCATTTCAGAATGTCAATTAACTTGGCAAATATAATATTAAAAGTAAAATAAAAAAGGGAAATGTTATTCTGCCTGGGTTAGACATTTTAGTCTATATCCGAATTATTTCAATCCCAATCGTCTTCATCATCACCATTAACTTCAGCTGGCCCCTTTTTTTGTGCAGCTTCAATCATTGCTTTCGCCTTAGGATTTTTGGTAAGAAAGTCAAGTTCACTTCCATACATACCAGTCTTTCCTTTTGAGGACTCGCTAGTATCAACCCCTTTAAGATTTGGTTTACCATCTTCAGAAAATTTTGATTTTAGTTCTGACATTAAACCCGCATTTTTTTGTTGGTGTTCATCAAATCCTTTTTGGTTAATATATCCAGTATTTTGAACGGAAAATGCTCGTGCTTGATTTGCACTTTCCCCAGATTGTCTTTCTGACAATTCTTTTGTTTTTTTACGATTTGCGAAGTCATATGCTGCTCCTGCTGCAGACTCAGCACTTGGTAATGAAAGTTTATCACCAGTTAGTTCCTGAAGTGCGTGATTTACTTTATCAAATGGGTTTAGCTCATCAACAGCAGCACCTGCGGCTTTTGCTGCAAATTTTTGTCCTTTCATTTTTGATTGTTCAGATTTTGTGGCAAAGCTTTCTCCTTTTGCTTGAGAGCCAATATTAACTATTGCATCACCTTTATCTTCATTATATGCACTTGCCACATTACTTTGATATTCCGACTCTTTAAAAGCCCCGGCGGATTTTACAGCATTCTTGGCAATTTTTCCACCAACGGGCGATTTACCCGCAATAAAAGCTCCGACTGATGTTCCTATTGATGCTTTGTCTGCTTTTTTGGCCCACTTTCCTCCTTCTTTATTATATGAGTCTACAACTCTTTGCCCTCTGGATATATCTTTATCTCTTGCGTTAGCAGCATCACGTTCATTTTTGTTTAGTCCAGAAAATCCAAATTTTCTGCCCAACCATGAACCTTTCGCCATCTCTTTTAAGTTACCTATTCCTCTTCCGATTGACTTACCAAAATTCTTAAATCGATTCCATCTAGTGTTTTTCTTTCCAGGCTTACTATCGTCTGCATATTTTGACTGTTTGAAAGCAAATTCGTCAAATTGATCTCTTTTTTTTATTTGTGCCTCAGTTTTTGATTTTGTTAACTGTTCTCCTAATGTTTGCGATAATTGAGACATACCCATTCCCCCTTCTGGTGTTTGTCTGTCGGCAAGCTTCCCAGGGGTATTCTGTCGAGATTCAGTATCTCTTATTAAATATGGATTATCATCTTTTTCGTTATCCTCGCCACTAATTGCTCTTCTTCTTATAGCCATTTGTTGTCTTAGCATATCTTCATCTCCAAGTCTTTGAATGACATTATTATTTTTTGATCCTTCAGATAAATTTTGTGAGTTTTCGTTAATTGATGTTTGCAAAGCTTTGTCTCCCAGGTTATCAGCATCTTTTTCCAGATTATTATCATCATTGATCTTAATATTTTCATTTACTTGCATTGTTGGTTTTACTCTTCCTTGTTTTTGTTGAACTATATGTCCCAACTCGTGAGGTAAATGTTTTTCTTGACCAGGACCTAGGTGAATGTTAGAGCCTTTAGCATATGCAAGTGCACTAAAATTAGAGGGTTCATTTGAGTTTCTGTGAACCCTTACATCATTTAGTGAAATTCCAGTCAAATTTTCCATACCTAATTTTAAGTCATCTGGAATGCCAGTATTGTTTTTATGATTTGCATTTTTTTGAGTAGATTCTAATTCTTTTACTCTAGGACTATTATCTGCTTTTTTTTGAAGAACACCCAATCTCGAATTAAATACTTCTTTTGCACCAAAGTTGTTTTCTTTTTTTAAGGTTTTGTTTGCCTCATTTTGTCTTTTAGATTTTCCTTTATAAGTGTTCATTAGTTTGGTTTTAATTTGAGTTATTATTCATGCATGAATGTTTAAGAGTTTTAATCTGTATCAACTATTATTCTTCTTCTTCTTCTTTTTCTACTTTTTTTCTTTCACTTACTTTTTGTCTTATGTGATCTGCATACTTTTTTGTTTTTAATCTGGCCATTGCCGCACCATAAAAACTACTGTTAGGTAGGCTCGCTTGTGCTTCACTTTCATTTCTTTCACTCATATTTTTTTCCATTTCGGCAGAAGGGTTTGGATTATTTTGCATTTGAATATCGTCTGAAGGCCCTCCATAAACCTCATCAAAACCGAAATCCTCGGGATCAATAGTAGAATTTTCACCATCAATTTTTTTATTTATTACCGGTTGAATACGTGCAGGATCGCTCTTTTCAACAGTATCTCCTATAGTTTCTCCAGACCCTTGGTAAGCCGCATCGGAAGCTAACTCATCTGAATCATTCAGCTCTTTTATATAACCTGAATCATCGGATGAAAGACCATCGGATTCATCACCTCCACCTATGAGTGTATTAATTCCTGTACCCATGAGAGCATTTTTAGCTCTGGTAGCTAGATTAACTTTTTTCCCCCTGCTCTTATCAACTGCTGCACTTGCACTTTCTTTACCTACCGAGGAAATGGATGCACTTGTAGCTGCATCAGCAAATGCAGCTCCAGCTCCTTCTAATCCTGCAGCTGCAGCATCCCCGGCTATTCCTGCAACTGGAGCAAGCCCTCCAGTAACTCCTCCTATAATCGCATCTTTCGTTGCAGCTTTTCTAACATCTTTATCACCAACTGATGCTCTACCATGTTTAGCAAATGGTGATGCAGCAGCTGCAAGATATCTTTCTTGCCCAGATGCAACTAAATCCGTTCCTTTTTGTGAGGCATGGTATGCAGCACTTGCAGATCCTTTTGCAGCGGCACCTCCCAGTGCACCTCCAGCTATAGCTCCCGGTATAGCTCCGAAACCACCAGCAGCTGCACCAGCCGCAGCACCTGCAGCAGCTCCACCAAGTGATCCAGCAGTACTCGCAGAGCCAAGAGTTGCTGCTTTTAGAACTTTACGAGAGATAAGATTTCTCTTATCTACATCCTTTTGTGCCGAAGTTTGTCTTGCCTTTCTTTGATCTAAATTTGACTGGGTATTTTTAATCAGTTCATTCATTTGTTTCCTGTACATCTCTCCAGAGGTTGCTGCTCCTAATTCTCCAGAATGATTTTTCTCGATTTCCTTATATCTAGCTGTTGAAGCTGAATCCCGATCTCCTTTAATTATTGTTCCATCCTCAGCTGTATTAAAATTTTGTGCCTCTCTTAGTTGTTCTTCCGTTATTTTTTTTGTACCCTTTAATTGAAAAGTTGAATTACTTTTTTTGTCAGACATGGTATCAATTTTTTTTAATTGATTTACTTTTTCACTTTTATCTGCACTTTTTTGAAAACCGTTTAAAATGACATCAGATTGGGAATTAATGATAGATGAGGATTTAGAACTTTCTCGTTCTTTTTTTTCATTATTTAAACTTTGTCTTTGAGATTTGAACATATTTACTCAAATAAATAATTTAAGTTAGATATTTTTTAAAAATTAAAATGAAATAAAAAAAATTAATATGTAAAATGTTAATATTTTGCTTGTTTTTCAACAATTCAGTTGTTCCATTGGATCAAGATTTTTTTTTTTAATAAAAATTTATTTTTAGAACTAAACATGTAGTTTAAATTAATTAATTTTCAACTTTTAATTATCTGCGATGAGTAACTCAAAAAAAGCTATTATATTCATGTGTATCTCTGTTTTAGCTTTCAGCTTGATTAACTTTGTTGTAAAGTCATTATCAGGGACCTTTAATCCTTACCAGATTTTGTTATTTAGGTCTATGCCAATGGTAATAATTAGTTTTTTTCTAATTAAAAAACAGAATCTAAGTGTTCTGGGGAATAGAAAAACATTGCTCGTTACAAGATCTATTATATGTCTCATTTCGATTCTTCTTTTTTATAAATCAATCGAAATACTTGATATTGGAGTTGCCGTTTCAGTTAAATATTTAACTCCAGTTTTTGCGATTTTTGTAGCAATCATAATTTTAAAAAATCAGCTCAATCCTCTTAATATAGTCACTTCTATTCTTGCTATTTTTTCAGTAGTGTTAGTATGTTCATTTTCATATAATATTAATGTTTTAGGAATAACAATTGCGCTTTTATCTGCCTTTCTTTTATCTATCTCTTGGGTTTTAGTATCCAAAATAGGCACTGATGATTCACCTGTTGTTGTTGTATTTTATCTCTCCTTTTTTTCATCTTTTGTTGGTGGAATTTTTTCTATTTATTATTGGCAAGGAAATATTTTTCAGTTAGAAGTCATGCCCAAGGTTCTGTCTTTAGGCATTTTGGGATATATAGGACAGTTATATTCAACCAAAGCTTTTCAAATAGGAAATCCTGCAGAAGTTGCTCCTTTTAGGTACTTCGAAATTATTGTGTCTATAGTCTTGGGTGTATTATTTGTAAATGAAACTTATTCTGTGGTTACTCTTATTGGTAGTTGTATATTAATTTTATCATTAATGATAACTTTTGTAGACATTGATAATAGTGGAACAATAGATGCTGAGGACTTTAGAATGATTAAAGAAAAGCTGGATTTAAACAATGATGGAGTTGTAGATTTCAAGGATCTAAAATTCTATTTTGATCAAAGAATTGAAATTTTAAAAAAAGCGTTTTCAAGAATTTTTGAATAAACTTTTAAGAATTGATTTTTCTTAAATCATAGATTAAATTTTCAAAATTTTTCACATTATTTTTGGTATTGTAACGGTTAAAAAAATTTAGAAAACTTTTCTTTGGCCCTGACTTAATTTCGTATACATTTTTTTTAGAAGCCACTTTAAAAATTTTTGTTAAATCTTGATTATTTGTGATAAAGTAGGAACAATTTTTGATGAATAAATATATCTGATCACTTTCCTTACAATCGATAAAGTTTTTTACAACCATCATTTTATATTTATTTTCAAGCTTATCATATATCTGATATCCAATTTTTCTTGATTTAGATGTAATAATTAAAATGATTTTCATTTTAAAGGTATCATAAACTATTTTAATTATCTCAGAAATAATCTCAATTGAACTATTTTTAATATCATAGTAGAAAAGTATGAATTTTGTCTCAGAAAACTTTTGTTGGTAAGACGTTTGAAAAATCCATGAAATCAATTCATTAGTTTTTTGGTTTTCAACCTTAAAATCAAGATTAAGATCATACTCAAATTTGGTTTCAAAGATTTCTCTTAAAATTTGAGATGCATTTTTTTTGTAGTTTGACACAGATCTTTTTTTAAATACTTCAAGACTTAATTTTTTCAATGATAATATTCGTGAAACTTTATTTTTAGTCTTGATTAAGCTTGAAATAAATAAGGATTTAAAGGAAACTCCAATTTCAATGAGATGGTCATAATCAGTCTTTCTAATGCGTTGTAATGATTTTTTAGAGAATTCGAATTCAATTAGATTTGTCCATTCTTTTTTTTCAAAAATAATTTCATCAAAGTGTGATTTTTTTTTTCCAATCAAAATCAAATCTATTCTTAAATCCTTATCAACAAGTTTTTTTAGATTTTTAGAAATAATATTCAAAACCAATTTGTTTTTAAAGTCATTTCTGCAGGTAATTGCAACTACCATTTTACTTTAAAATTTTATTTTGACTGGTATCAGTAAGCAAAGATTCAACCTTTTCTATTAGGTCTTTTTGATTCATAAACCAAGAAATGACATTTCCATTTTCATCAATTGTTAGAAGCCTTCTCCTTTTATTATTATCAATAAATTCATCGATATCCCAAATCCATTTCTCATGACCCTCGAGTGAAAGGTGGTTATTTTTTCCATCTAGTATATCCAATTTATCTCCTCGATAAATATTGTATTTTAGGAGCTGATTGTCGTAGCTTGATGAGTATAAAATTTTATTTGGTTTATCATAAAACAAATTAGTTATCTCGGTGTAATGAAGATCGATTTTCTCTTCAAAAGAATAGTTGTTTTCATCGAATTTTTTAAAAAATAAAATTTCTCCTGATTTGGTTCCGAGCACAAGGTTGTCCTCAAAAAAAAGTAAGGAACTTATGATTAAGTTCTTTTTTGGATAATTTGATATAAAAATTTCCTGGAGGTCATTCTTTAGACGGAACAATTTATTACTTGATGCTATGAAAAGCTCGTCATCAATATCATTGTAATGGGCACTTGTGACATTAACATCAATTTGTTTTTCTAATTCATTTCCAGAGGAGTTCAAAATATTTAATTCTTTTTCGCATATAACTATTATGTTTTTCGATTTATCAATAAATAAATTACTTACTGGATTATTAAAATCATATTTTTTTTCATATTTATTTTCCTTTATGTTATGAATAAATAATTTTCCTTCAAAGGTTCCAATTAAAATTTCATTCTCATTTTTAAATTTAATAGAGCGAATTCTTTCTTTATTAATATTTATTAAATTTTGTTCACCATCCACTATGTAGTTTAGGTTTCCATTATCCCCTCCGTATGCAATATATTTTTTGTTATATATATTAATTGCTCTAGTCCCAGACTTGTCGAATGTCCTTCCAATTAACATTGAAGTTTGACCATATGAAGTTTTTCCTTCAAGAGTTTCCAGAGATTTTTGAAGTAAAACGTATAATGAAGCGGTCTCTTTGATTTTTTCAGTAAGTTCAAAATTATTTTGTTCGTATCTAGCTGCCTTGTTGAGGCCATTTTTAATCACCTCTATTTGACGGCTATTGTTTTCAGAATTTTTTTCTTGATTCATTAATTTTTCAAGTCTAAGACCAAGAGAATAAAATTCTTTCTCTAAAACGGAGGATTCACTCATCAACTCAGCTTGCCTTTGTTTTTGGCTTGCAAGTTTTCTTTTTTGTTGAGCTACTTCACCACTGTCCTTAGCTCTTTGTGCTTCATTTAAAGCATTTATTGCACTTATTTCCGCTTTTTCTTGGGCAATTTTGGCAATCTTAGCACTTTTTTTAGCATTTTTTTCTGCAATTCTAGCTTTATCAAGATTTATTAATGCATTTTCCTCATTTTCACTAGCAACCTCTGCAAGACTATCTGATTTAACTCTGGCTTCTTCAGCTATTTGTCTATCCCGGAATGCCCTTTTTTCAGACTCATTTGCCTCAGTATATTCCACGAAAGCAATAATTGCGAGAATAAGTGCAATTATTCCAAATAAACTAACTATTTGAGTAAATCTTCTTCGAATTTTTCTTTTTTTAATTAATTCAAGTTCTTTTGATTTTTTTTGTTTTAAATCGAAATTTTCACTTTTATTTATGAAATCGATTGTTTGACCATAATTCAATGAGTAATTCTTAGACCATGATTTTGAATGATAATTGTTATTTTTCCATTTGACTGCCAAGTCAAGTTCAGGAGATTTAAGTAGTCCAGTTTTCCCTAGTTTATTGTTTTCTGAAATTTTATAAAAATCCTGAAAATCATTAAATGAATCTGTTTCTTGATCTAACCAAATTTTTTCCCTTTCGGATTTATTTGGGTAAGATGGTATATAATTTGTGTAGAGAATGTCATTTAATTCGTATACTTCATGATTTGATTTTATACCTGTAATTAAATTTGGTATGATTATAAATTTATTTTGAAAATTATCTCTAAGTTTATTAAAAAAATTATCGAAATATTTATGACTTTTATCTGTGCAATCAAGTATTTCTTCTATTGATCTAAAGTCAGAATAAATATCTGAATTTTCAATATTAAATAAAGATTTAATTAAACACTCATAAAAAATTTGATCGTTTTCACTCAGATTATCATAGAAAATATCAAGTTTCTTATTTATCACATTATCAATATCACCAATTTTTGATGAATTTTCGATTGTGATGGTTGAGGATGATTCAAAAAACTCAAAGAAATTTTGGAACATTACCTGGAGATTTGGGAGTAATCCAATATTTTTCGAAGTCTTATTAACTATCTCCTCTAAAAGTGAATTATCTAAAGTGATATTTTCTCTTGTAAAGGTTTCGTTTACAATTTTTAGAATACCATTAGTACCAATATTCTGAATTGGGTATTGAGAATTAGTCAAAATTTGTTGAATACTGGTATATGAACTTAAAGTTTTTAAAAATTCAGTTTTTAAACTAATCAGAAAATACACAGAACAATCAAATAACCTTATAGTTCTTGAAACTATGTTTAATAGGAGCTCATCTTCAGATAATTCATCATTCTTGACTAAACTTTTAAAAATAAACAGATCTTCAAGTTGATCAATTATTATTAAAAGGTTTTTTTTATTTGAAATCTCAGAATCCTTATAAATTTTTCCTATACTTAGATCCTGAATTTCTAGAATTGTATTACGATAATTTTTAAAATCATTTGTTTGTGGTTTTTTGTCTAATACAAGTTCCCCATTTGAAAGGGAGAAGGATAAATTACTTACAGGTGAAATACCGGGTCTAAATTTACAGATTGACCATCTAGATCCTGATTGACCGGTAAATCCATTTCTTAATCTGGGGATTATTCCAGCGTTAATAATTGAGGTTTTACCTGAACCAGATGGACCAGTTAAAAAAACTAGTTTGTTTTTTTGAATTATTGAAAGGATACTTTCAACTTCTTTTTCTCTCCCATGAAATGATTCATTTTCAGATGTTTTGTACGGCCTCAATCCTACGAATGGATTCTTTGACATAATAATTGAAATAAAATTTAATTAGTTGATCTAGAGTGTTAAATTTATAAAAAAAAATATAAAATTGTTTAGATATTTTCACACTCATGATTTTAATTCTGAAATAGAAAAAGAGGCAATAAGAACATCACATTTAATTCAAATCTACACTGATGAGTTTGGATTTTTAAGGCTAGAGGAACCTTTATTAAATAAGTTAAAAGAAGGAGTAAACGTGGAGTTAGTTGTGATAAGTCCTGATAAAAAAAAATCAATTAAATTGGTAAATCTTGCAAAAAGAATAATTGATTTAAATGGTGAAATTTTTTTTATTCATGATAAGAAAATATTTGACCTCAAAGATTTTTTTGGAATTTTTGATAAAACATATTTAATCTCTAAGCTTGAATCAAAAAATTTTATTTCCAATGAATCTTTGATTAGAGAAAAAAATTCTTTTTTTGAAATTTTATCTGTCAAGTCCAATTTAATTGATCTTTATTCCGGAAATATTGATATTTTTTTCAAGTCCGATAAAACTGTTTTGAGAAAAGGAGAAAGTTTTGAATTAAACTGGACTGTTGATAACGCTCACGAAGTATCCATAAATAATGATGTTGGGATTGTAAGTAACAAAGGTTCAATTTTTAAGTCTGTTGATTTTGATACTAAATTTGAACTAACTGCAAAAAACAAAGATTTTGAAATAAAAAAGTCAGTGTATATTAAAATCTTTGACGATGATGAAATTTCAATTTTTGTCAAAGTTCATGATAAAACTTTGGACAGATTAATTGAGGTTTCTTCTATAAGGATTTCAAAGTTTTCTGAAAGCTACGCGGTTTTTGATGGACAGATTGTGGAGTTATCTTGGAATATTTCAACTAATGGTAGATTTTCTGAATCTGCATTAGGAGATCTTGATTTGAGGGGATCCTACAGATTCAAATTAGATGGATATAAATGTTTTATTTTCAATTATTTGACAGTTAATAACAAAAAAACAAAAAAAATTGAATTTCATGGTTTTAACAACAAAAAAAACGATATTGAAAGAAAATCATTTTTAAAATGGTTTTTTGATAAATTAATTCAGTTTATTAGAAAAAGTGATTAAATAAGTTATAAGATTTTAACATTTAAAAATTGAGAAGAGAAAATAGTTTCAGCATAATTACAAGAGTATTTCTTTTTTGTTCAGGGGTAAGTATTGATCTGATTTCTAGGTGTCCAAGATTTGAAATCATAAAGTACTCAAGTATCGGTGTTACTATTTTTTTCACTTCAATCTTTGCCTTCATATCATCTTTTTTCGCTTTTTCAATAATTTTGGATTCAGTTTATTTGATTGTTTTGTTTTCAACCTTGTGGGGATTTCTGATATTTAATCTAGATAGATATATTGTCTCAAGTATGAGAACTTCAGATAATATTTATAAAAATATAATCAAAGCAATTCCCAGAGTTTTAATAGGAGTGTTCATTGCTATTACAATCTCAAAACCAATAGAAGTGACCCTTCTTTCTGATGAAATATCAAACTATATAGAAAATCAAAAATCACTTAAAATATCTGAACTTGATTCTAGACATGGGACATCAATTTTAAATCTTGATTTCAGAAAAGATCAAATAGTTAATTCTTATAATGAAAAATTGTCAATACAAGAAAATTATTATAATGAGTATAAATGTGAATGCGATGTAACTTGTGGTACCCAGATAAGAGGAAGAGGTGTTGAGTGTTTTTCAAAAAAAAAGAAGTATGAAGATTATATAAAGCAAATGAACTTTGAAAGAGAACAATATGAAAGTTTGTTGTCAGAAAACTCTATTGAAAGGAAAAAATTAGTTGAATTACATAAAAAAAGAAATGAAGAATTAGAAGCTACTTTTTCATATGGATTTTTCAATCAACTCAAAATACTGAATGAGATAGATAATTATTCTATATACTTCATTTTATTTCTTTTTATTTTTATTGAGCTCTCTCCAATTATAACAAAACTTTTTTCATCCAATGGGCCATATGATAGCTTATTGATGTCTGAGATAAACCAATATAGAATAGAATATTTAAAATCTGTTGACGATTTAAATAACGAAAGATTGATAAATAAGAAGATGAATGAGTTGAATGTAAAAAATGAGTTACATTCAAAACAGTTAGAGATAGAAAGAAATATGAATGAAATTGTTTTGGAGAGATATGAGGAGATAAAACAAAAATTAAATACTAAAATTTCAAGAAATTAATGAAAACATATCTTCGTTTATTACTTTTTATTTTAATCTTTTCCTCATGCAATTTATTGGAGAACATACCAAAAAAAAATGAAACTTTAGATTTTGATCAAAAAAATAATATTCAAAAATTAAATTTAGATGATCTGTCTGCTGACGATAAATCTAAGTTAGATAGTCTATCATCTATTTACAGGGAATCTAGTGAAGTCATAGTTAATAGTGAAGACAATAATTTAATTGATTATATTTTAAATGAAAGCAAAGGTGATACCATTATTCTTTCAAATTTATCAGTTCAAACATTGACTAGAGGTAAAACGTCAAGCTATAATTACGATGGAAAAAAAAATGACGTTTTTTCTTATGAATTTCAAAATAATGGTTCAAAAAAAATTAATTCTATATCCATACTGGAGGGAGAGCAAATTAGATTTGCTTATTCAAATCTTCGAAAAAAAAATAAAATTAACGGATCATTTAAGGTTCTAGAAGACAATCAAATCGTTTTAAATATTGTCAATAATGGATTTTTTAAATCAAATCTAAAAGTGATAATAAAACAAATTGCAAATAATTATAAAACGGAAGTTATAAAAGACTCAGTCATAGGCCACGAGAAGGCATTTCAAAAAGTAACCGATACTTTATATATTATAGATCAAAATAAAGATTATAAAATCTCTCCATATTTGGACATAACTAATTCAACAAGTTTATCAATACCCATCAACTTTAAAAATGATGAAAAAATATTAGCCTGGGGTTTTTGGTTCTCCTTAAATAAAGAAGATTTAGACAGTTATATAGCAATCACAGAATCTAACGAAGAGGATCCGTTAATTTTATTTGCAAAGTCAGAATTAGGTAATAAAAACAGAAAAAATTATTTACCCATAACAAAAAACCCCTTTGTTGAGACTTCTTTAGAGTTAGTTTACGATGCAACTCCTAGTTTAAATTCCGAAAAAAACTTCAATTTTTTCATAGAGGATTCTTTAAGTTTGAAAAAATTTAATAAGGGGTTTTTAAATTTGAAAAATTATTCCAAGTTATATGATTTTGATGTAAATTATAAACTATTAAAGGTTATTTCAAGAGTTAGATTGGTTGAGGTAGAGGTGCCTATTTTAAATAACTTTATAAGAATAGTGAAATATTAGTATGTGATGGTTAGACAAATACACATAATATTGTTTATAATAGCAATGATTTTTTTTAACTCATGTAGAAGAGAAATAATGAGAGTTAAAACAAGTGTAAGAAGAACACAATCAGAGGTTAGGGTTTTTGATCGAGTCTTCAATGATGCAAAAAAATCTTTTGGTATAAAAAATAATAATGAACAGTTGGCTTCAACCGATTCAACATTGTATGCTACAATTAAACAAAAAACATTACTAAACAACTATGGTTATTTGTATGATTTTTTAAACGGAAAAGATCAATTGGTGACAAGTACAAATTTTTATTATGATTCGATTCAAAAAGCATATTATGTAGAGGGTGAGGAGTTCCTTAAGATTAAGGATAACAATGAAGTTTTTGGATGGCATCCATATTGGATGGGTAATGCTTGGAAGAATTATCCATTTGATTTATTATCTACTATATCTTTTTTTTCATATAAGGTAAATCCTGCTTCGGGATCATATACAAATCCAGATCAAATTCTAGAATGGAGAAATACCAAACTTATTGATTCTGCTAAGGCAAAAAATACAAGAGTTTTATTGACTATTTCTTCTCATGGTAGAAATAATAATGATATTTTTTTAGAAGATGAGAATAAATGGATCACCCTTATAGATAGTGTATCAACCTTAATTAATTATAGAAATGCTGATGGAGTGGATATTAATTTTGAAAATTTACCTTATTTTAAAAGAACCGAGTTTAATAGATTTATAAAAGAAATGCGTGAGAATCTGGACTTCAAATTAAACAAAAAGGCATTTATCTCTGTAACTCTACCAGCTTTAAATGGAAGAGAAATTTATGATGTCAGAGAAATTCAGAAACATGTCGACTTAATGGTCATAATGGGATATGACTATAATAATGACATAGTCTACCAAGAACAGGGGGCTGTTGCACCCTTACAATCATCAGAATCAAACAATCTCAGTTTAAAATCAACTTTAGATTTTTATATAAATAAGGGAATAAATGTCTCTAAAACTATTCTTGCACTTCCATATTATGGAAGTATGTGGGAGGGACAAATTGATAATAATGGAGAAATTGAATCGAGGATTGAGAGAAAAGTCACTTATTCTGAAGTCATGAACCTAATGAAAAGTGAGTTAGTTTTCAACCCGTCTTCCATTCCTATATTTGACGAAACAAGTATGACTAATTATATGAATTTTATTTATCCAGACATGACTACAAAAGAAATATGGTTTGATGATGATTATACATTAGGAAAAAAATATGATTTTGCCATTTCAAAAAAACTTAAAGGGGTTGGTATTTGGGCTTTAGGTTATGATAATGGTTATAAAGATTTATGGAAGGTCATTGAAGAAAAATTTTCAACGGATAAAATTAAGATTTCAGATCCCATTGCTGAAATGGAGGGGTATCCAATAAAAATATCAAGATATATAATTACCAATAAAAGAGTTTTTATAATTAGTGCCCTATTTTTTTTGTTTGCGCTTGTAACAGGAATAATTATAATTTTATCAGATTGGAAAATTCGAGATTCAATTCTCAAAGATCAAATTATAAGATTAATTTTCACATTAATAGTTTTTTTATTGATCACACCGCTTACAATTATTATAAGTTCTTTTTCTTATTCTCTATTAAATAAATTTGGTCTTCCTCCTTTAAATATTTCATTATTAGAAATAAGTATTGCTTTTAT
>MDTA01037450.1_pt1 | contig 13939 bp, 14 predicted proteins | sample 811151 | NCBI WGS metagenome assembly MDTA01 (sample SAMN05326648, study PRJNA326480) | marine metagenome | isolation source: seawater | place: Indian Ocean: South | collected 2010 | reverse complement strand
CATTCTCCCCATAAAAAACTAAATTAATATTAAATTTTGATGCAATTTTAGGAGCTAAATTTTTTTGACCAAGTATAAAAGTCTGAAACGGGTGGAGAAGATTTTCAATACTCAATTTTGTCAATAGTCTCATTACTTTGCCATTAGGTCTATAAACTAAACTGTCAAATCCACCTATATTCACCCAATTATTATAATTTTTAAGTCCATAATCTGTATAAAGAATTGGAGGCCAAGTAATTAATAATGGATTCATTTTATATTTGTATTTTAATATATGTGCTTGATAAGCACTATCTTTTCCCCCACTTCCTGGAATTAAGCAATCATACTCACCATTATTTTTCCTAAATTTTGAAAGAAGTTTCTCTAATTGTTTTTCTCTAAAATTCCAATTAATTTTTTGTTTGATTTTATTTTGTAAACAAGCAGAACACCAACCAGTTTTAGCATCTATTTTTAAATAATTTGCACCTTCTCTATTTTTTTTATGACGGAATTCAGGTATTGAACTAGGACGTTGATTAGACATAACGCAATTTTTACAAAAAATAACTTTTTTAGGAAGGTTAAATTTTACTTTCATTTTATTCATTCTTATTACAAAATTTTTTAATTATATTCAATTAATCAAAGTTAATTTGTTTTATAAATTTACATTCTTAATTATTTAAAATAACTTAATTTTATAACACTTCCCTCTTTAATTTTTTTTTTAGAATATTTTTTTATAATGTTGTTTAATTGAAACCCTGTTAAACATCTGTCTGTTCTTTTTAAAGTAAAGTGATTTTCATTTACTCTTGTTCCTTTATTAATATTTGTTTTTGAAATAATTTTCTTTATTGTAATTTTTTTGTTTAATTTTTCTGATGGCTGACACTTTTTAATTTTATTTCCAAGTATTATCTCCGTGCTTCTAATTGCCTCTTTAAATTTTTTCATTTCTTTAGGATTTAATGAAAATATATGATCTGGTCCATTCATATTTTTATTCAATGTAAAATGTTTTTCAATTATTTGCGAACCCAGTGAAACTGCAATTATTGAAGATATGTTATCTAGGCTGTGATCTGAAAAACCTACAGTATTTGAATATTTTTTTAGGATACTTAAAGCTTTCATGTTAATACTTTTATAGTCACATGGGTATGCTGAAACGCAGTGTAAGAGAGCAATTTTTTTTTTATTTTTATAATAACTAAGGCATTTTTTTACTTCATTCTCATTTGACATTCCAGTTGATATAATAATTTTTTTGTCAAGCTTTGATAAATATTTATGTAAATAAGTATCGTGCAGGTCTGGAGATGCTGTTTTAAAATACTTTACACCCAACTTATTTAAAAATTTTGCAGATTCAACATCAAAAGGGGTTGAAATAAATTCAATTCTATTTTTTTTACAAAATAAAAATAATTCTTTCTGATCTTTTTCTGATAATTCTAATTTTTTTAACATATCAAAATGACTTGTTTTTTTTGAAAGATTTTTTTTTTGGTACGCAGTTAATTGAGTTCTTTTTAAAGATAATTTTTCTGCTTTAAAAGATTGAAACTTAACTGCATCCATGCCAATTTTTTTAGCTGTTTTTATCAATTTTTTTGCAATTTTGATTGAGCCGTTATGATTGACGCCTATTTCTGCTATTAAATAAGTTGTTTTTCTATTATTAAAAAAATTTGAGTGCATATTTTAAAATAATATTTAGATATATTATATTTTACCAAATATATATGAAAAAATTTATAATTATAGGCTCTGGAAACCACGCAATGGTTATAGCAAGTGAACTTTTAAAAAAAAAGAATTTTTTAGGTTTCATTGATAACAAAAAAACAAAAATATCTAAACAGTTTAAAAAATATTATTTAGGTAATATAGATTATTTTAAATCAAAAAAATCATCTCAATATCAAGTAGTTATTGGAATTGGCAGAGGTGATTTGAGAAGTAAAATTGTAAAAAAAATTAAAAAAAAAAAAATTAAAATAAACTGGGGAATTTTCATTTCAGATAAAGCTCTTGTAATGCCAAATGTAAAAATAGGTGAAGGCAGCGTAATACTTAAAGGGAGCATAATAAATAATAATTGTGAATTAGGAAAACATTGTCATTTAAATACAAGAACTATTTTGGACCATGATAATATTTTTAAGGACTATACTGGTACAGGGCCTGGTGTGATAACAGGTGGAAATGTAAAAGTTGGTTTCGAAAGTTTTATTGGTATAGGAAGTACAGTAAAAAATAATATCAAAATAGATTCTCAAACAGTCATTGGCTCAGGTTCAGTTGTAGTAAAAAATACAAAGAAAAAATCTATTTATTTTGGTAATCCAGCTAAATTTAAGAGATTAAAAAAGAATAATGAAAATTATCTCAAATAGTTTTAATATTTTCTCAAATTAAATTATTCTTTATAATTTTATTCTGCTTAGCTCTTTCATGATTATATTTAATAAAATCATTTGAAAATCTTCAGATATTTGCATGTCATTAATTTTAGTATGTATATAATTATCAGCTAACTTGATGCATTTTCCGCCACTAAATCCTACAATAGCGAAGGTTCTTAATTTTAATTTTTTTGCTTCCTTGAGTGCATTTATAATATTTTTTGAATTACCACTTCCTGATAATACTAACAAAAAATCATTTTTTTCACCTTTAACCTTAATTTGTTCAGAAAAAATTTTTTCGTATCCTATATCATTTGCTAGACAGGTAAGAACTGCTGGATTTGAAGTTAAAGACTCAACTTTTAAACCCCTTTTATTTGAAATTCCAGCCCCATATAAAAAATCATTTGCAATGTGAATTGCGTTTGCACCACTTCCACCATTTCCACATATGAAAAAGTTTTTATTCATTTTCCAAGTTTTTTTTATTTCATTGAAAAGGATTTTAGTATCCTTATCTAAGTCCTTTTGGTTAAGAGTATGAATCAAGTTTTTTTTATAGTTTTTAAAATTTATCATATTTTATAAATATCTATCTATATCTTTAATCCAGCTTTTTTTGAAATAAATTGACAAATCATCAACAATTAAATCATAAGACGGTTTTCCCATAATTAATTTATGGTATTTAACTTTCCACTTTTTTAATTGATTAGATGTTTGCTCAAAACCTAAAAGATAAGATTTTTTGATATTATTCTTTGTTCTACCCATATATCTACTTGTAAAAAAAATTATTTTATAACCTCTCTTGTAAAGTTCATTTATTTTTTGTATTGCTTTGATATTAGGCTTGGATAATGAATAATTTGAATTTTTAGTTCTGCACAAAACATTATCAATATCAAAACAAATTACTTTTTTGATTTTATTTTTCATAGATTTAATTAATTAAAATATACACTTTAGTTATTTATTCTGCAAAATTTTGTATAATGATAAGATCTTTATTAAAATGCATATTTGCTGTCAGGAGAAATTGAATAAAAATTAATTTTATTATTATACTTCCTCAAATTATCAATTACTTTCCTTTCTTTATTTATACTCAAAGATAAAAAACAAATATCTAACTTATTTTTCATAAGAATTACACTAGGTTTAATTTTCAAATTTGTACCAGGAAAAATTAAGTTTTTTTTATCTTTATTATCATCAAAAACGTAATTTATATAAGGTTTCAATTTATATGCATGAAAATATACTATTGATCTATGACCTGCTCCAAATATACCAATCTTTTTTTTTTTAAAGCTTTGTGCTTTTAAAAAATTAATTAAATTTTTGTTTTTACTAATACATTTGTTAATAAATATTTTTCCTAATTTAATGTCTTTATTTATATTTTCTTTTTTAATATTTATTTTATTATATTTTTTTAACCTAAATACTAGTGCGTCCTCTTGTGGATATATATATTTTTTGCAGTCTAAAACTTTATATCCCAATATTTTGAAAGCATTATAGAATGAACTTTTTGTAAAATAAATTGGATGTTCCTCCCAGAGCATTGCAACATCACCTTGTTTTAACGATTTTTCACTATCTGGTATTTCAAAAATGAAATTTCCATTTGGTTTTAAAAATTTTTCAAGATTTTTAATAAATAAATTTAAATTATATGTATGCTCAAGAACTCTACATGAAACTATAATATCAAATTTTCCTAAAGCATGTATTTTTTTACTATATTTTTTTTTAATAATACTGTTTTGTATCATAAACTGATTTGGATTTTTTTTAAGTATTTTTAAATGTTTTTTACTATCAAGTATTTTAAGATTGCTATATTTTTTGTATTTAATTGAATCATAAATTTTTTTATCAAAACTAGAAATTAACAATATTTTTTTATTTTCTTTAAGTTTTTTCTCTAAATACTTAATCAATTCATTTAAATGTTCATCTGGTTCATTGTTTTTGATCCATTTTAATTTAGGTATATAAGATAAATCACTTCCATTTTTTTTTAGTTGAATAACCGAGCAATTATTGCATTGATTTAATTCAAATTTATATTTTTTCGTAATATTCTTTTTTTTGAAATCGTATGATCTTGGGAATGATCCAAAGTATTTCAATAATTTAATGTCTTTATTTTTACAAATTGAACATTTCATTCTGAATAATAATTATTTTTTAATTATTTCTATTTTTGGAAAAAATCTTAAAAAGGCCCCACCATTTTCAAGATAACTTTGATTGTTGGATATTATTTTATCTGCATGTATCCAAGCTAAAATGATAAGATAATCTGGTTTGTTTTGACTAATCAATTTAGTTGGCAAAACTTCAATTTGATCTCCTGGAGAAAATTTAAAATGTTTTTCATTATTATCATCGTATAGATGGTCTATTTCTTTTCCAATATCAAAGAAACTTAAAAAAGTTGTTCCTGATCTGGCAGCTCCAAATCCTGAAATTATTTTTTTTTCGTCTTTTATTTTTTTAATAACTGTATTTAGTTCTATTTTTAAATTTTCTAATTTAGAATTCATTTCTATAATTGTTTCGATTTTATTTAATTTTTCAGTTTTTTCTAAAGCTATTAATTCATCAACCGATTTGTCAATTATATTAGAGCTTTGTTTTATTTTAGCAAAACAAATTATAGATCCACCTTGTTCTGGACCTCTTTCTACTTTTATTAAATCTAAACCAAAAGAGTTAAGAAATTGTGTGAGTGAAATTAACGAATGATAGGAAAGATGTTCGTGAAAAATTGTTCCAATTAACATTTTTTTTACAACATCAAGTAAGTAAGAAACTTCAAAAACAAAAATTGATTCATTATCCATCATTAATTTTATAGCCTCTAGCATTCCCCTTAAATCGTCTGTATGTGCAAATACATTATTTGCAGTAATAATTTTTGCTTTACCGTTTTCGCTGCTTATATTTTTTGAAAGTTCTAGATTAAAATAACCTTTAATTGTTTTAATACCTGACTGGTTCGCTTGATCAACAATTTCTGACGCAGGATCTACTCCCAGAATATTTTGATAACCTTTATCTTTAAAACACTGGAGTAATGTTCCATCATTGCTTCCAATATCAATAATAAAGTCTTTTTTATCTATTTTTTTAACTTTAAAAACCCTGTCTACATAATCTTGAAAATGTTTAATTAGCTTTATGTCACGAGAAGTCTTAAAGGTAAAATCTGCCCATAAAAAATCTGGGTTTACAACATCTAATAATTGTACGTGACTACATTTTTTACAAAAATATAAATTAAGTGAAACTTTAGGGATGATGTTTTCTAGATTATCTTTTTTTACGTATTTTTCTGAAATGGGACTTTTTCCCATATTTACTGCTATTTCAATTTCTTTACTTAAACAGAGCCTGCAATTATTTCGAGCGTAGCTTATATAATTTTTTGTATCAATTTTTTTCATAGAATTTTTTAATTTGTCTAATTACATACTTAATTTCAATAAAACTTAAATTTTCATGGAAAGGTAAAGCAATAACTTCTTTTAGAATTTTATTTGAATTTTTCAAATTATATTTTTTACAATTTTTATAAATTTTAGCCTCACTTACCAAGGGTGAATAAAATACTTTAGTTTCAACACCTTTTGCGTTTAAAAAAGATCTCAATTTATTTCTTTTTTTAAATCTAGCTAAAAATAGATATCTTCCGTGTATTTCTTTAGGCTCTAAGGTTTGTGTTAACATCATATTATTTAAATGCTTAATATAATATTGCGAAATTTTTTCTCTTCTGTTTAAAACATCTTTCAAATATTTTAATTTTTCTATTAATATACTTGCATGAATTGTATCGATTTTGTGATTAAGAGAAATATCATTAGAATTATTTATATTAAAACTATTTTTATATCTTATTGTTCCAGCGTGTCTCAAACATATCAATTTATTATATATTTTCTTACTATTTGTTGTAACAATACCTGCTTCACCATAAGAATTTAAAACCTTCATTGGATTGAAACTAAAGGCACAAGCATCTGAATAGTATCCAGATTTTTTTCCTTTGTAAGAACTGCATATTGATTGAGCAGCATCTTCAATTATTTTTAAATTATATTTTTTTGCAATTTTATAAATATTTTCCATAGAGCAAAGTTTACCAGCAACATGCATTGGAACTATTGCTTTTGTTTTCTTATTTATCGCCTTCTTTATTTGAGAAGGATCTAAATTAAAATTTTCATCTATATCTACAAAGACAGGTTTAGCTCCGAGTGAAGCAATTGCATGTGATGTAATAATCCAAGTAAATGGTGTTGTTATTACCTCATCACCTCTACCTATATCATTTGCCTTTAAAGCTAAATATAAAGCGCTACTTCCTGATGATACGCCTACTGCATATTTTGCTTTAAGAAATTTTGATATTTTTTTTTCAAAAATTTTTTGCTCAATTCCATTTAAAATTTTTCCACTTAATAATATTTTATTAATTTTGTTTAGAATTTTTTTTCTAAATTTCTTATCTTTAACTTTTAGATCTAAAAAAGAAACATTCATGTTAGTTATAAAAATTTTTATGTTTGATTAGAAATTCCTTTGCTATATTTGCAACAATTTGTCCATGAAGTTCTTTTTCATATGGAAACTTATTCCAAAACTCCTTTTGTTTATTTTTAGTTTCATCCCATGGTTCCCAAAAATTATTTTTTACTCTTTGGTACATTTCTTTTGTTGCACTTTCAATTTCTTGTTGACTGTTCTCTCTTACTATTACGTCTTTGTTTGCAAAAGTTTCACTTTTCGTTGCAAAACATAACTCTTTTTGTTTTAACATATCAAGATTAAGTTGATTATTTGAAATTCTATCTACAAAGTGTTTAAAATAAATCAATGAAGTCTTTTGATATGTTGAAATATGGCCAAAAGGAACTTGATTAACATACAAAATTGGTTTTCTAAATGTTTTAGATAAATTGTCTATTCCAGATCCAGTCGAGATCCAAAATAAGCATTCTGAGCCAAGAAATATATCTAAAAAATCAGTTCTCATATTATTTGTTGCGTAATCTATAATTTTAGAATTAGCAAAACTAATTTTTTTATTTACCTTTGCTCCCATTCGAAAAACATAGATATTTTGATCTGCTAAAAAAGTACATGCAGATTTAAAGTTTTCTACATCACAATTTCTATATTCATGAAAATCATATCTTTTATCTGGTAAGTATGCCCCGTCACGTACCTGTAAACATACAAATTTTGGTTTTTCTGGTAATCCAATTTTATTTAAAAATTCGAAACCTAATTTTTTTTCCTTTGACGATAAAGATAAAATTGGGCTAGTGCTAAATATTAAATTATGTCGATCTTTTGAGGTTGTGTCAAAATAGTTTTCATCTTTAAACAAAATTTTTTTATGTCTTAAGTGCTCAAACACAAAACCAAAGCACCATGGCATAATCATTAATTTACTTCTCCACATTTTATCTAATTGCTTATTACATGTCTTAAGTTCTGGTTTATAAAAAAAATCTATATAAAGTTCCTTTGGTACACTTTTTTTAAACTTCTTTTCTAAAAGATAAATATCTATATCTGCAAGATAATGACCTATTCTTGCATTATCTAAACGTGACCATCTAATTAATATTAAAGGCCTAATAAGTTTAATAAAAACAGCGATAAATACAATTAATGGAAAAAATAAAATTAATGAAATATATCTTAGCGTTACTTTTATTTTCGTAATAATTTGGATTTTATACATATTTATTTGAAACAAATAAATTCATAATCACCTTTGTATTTATTTATTTTAAAAATCCATTTCCAATCTTTAACCGAGAAAAAGGATTTACAAGTTAAAGCCCAACATTGTAAATTAAATAATTCTTGAAAGTTATTATAACTTTCTACCATTATATATTTTTTTTTTGCAACTCTTTCTATTTCTTTTATGCTATTAAACAAACCATCAATATTTAAATTATGCAATGTTGCTAGGGAGATAGCTAGGTCAAATTTTTTACTTTTAAATGGGAACTTTTTTTTAGCATTATGAACAAATAAGTTTTTCTTTACTATATTTTTTGCTTTTGAAATGGCATATTTTGAAATATCAAATCCATAAATCTCTATTTTTGGTAGTAGTAATTTAATTTCATACAACAAATATGCTTTGCCACATCCTACATCTAATATCTTTGATTTATTGTTTAAAGAATATGTTTTAATAAGTTTCTTTGCAACACCCTTCCATCTACCTGGTATATATCTGTAACCTCCATAACCGTACTTTCTATTGCCATCCCAATAATCATAGCCATACTTAGTTGCAATATTCATTCCTTTCACTTTTTGATTGATCATTCTTTTTAAGTAATTTCTTTTTGAGGAATGATGTAGTTTATTTACAAAGAATTTTTGATTTCCCATTTAATTAAATAATTTATTTTAAGTTTAACTTTTTATTACACGCTACTGCAAAAATATAATGACTCATGGCATCATAGCCAGTATGAACTACCTCATCGTTCATAGAAAACATATAAATATTATTAAAGTAAGAACTTAAAAATTTCTTTAAAGCGCTTTTCGTCTTACAATTTATGTGACCTTTTTTCGACAATTTTGATGCGTAAACTTGACTTTCTAAAGTTGGCATTCCTATTATCAAAGTTCCATTTTTTTTTAAACTTTTACAAATATTTTTTATAAATTTTTTTTCTTCTCTCTTTGCAATATGTTCTAAAACATCTAAAGCGTATATACCGTCAAACTTTCGATTTAATTTATTTTTAACAAAATTATGTATTATAAAGTTTATTTTACTAAACTTAATTTGATCAAAATCCATTTTATTTTTTATTTCAATATCGCTGATTGTTAATTTTTTACAAAATTGTTTAACTATTGGGCTTTTAAATCCATCTCCAGCGCCTACTTCTAAAACTGAATCAAAACTATCAAACATTTTTGCAACAAATTTATATCTACTTAATGTAAAGACAAGCCTAGCAGGATCTGACTCGTATGCCATTGAGGTTCTCATTCCTAATTTAAGACTTTTTTTTCTTTTGTATAAAAAATTTGTTATTTTAGAATTTATTTTCATATAATTTTTATATTTTTTTAGGAAAAAACCTTAAACCTCGTATATCTCTAAAATATACTCTAAAACAAATCATTATCCTAAAGATATACTCATAAACAATCACTGCCGGTATAAATATAAACATTAATATTTTCAACAAAATATAAACAATTATCCAAAAAATATTTTTTTTTTTATTTATTTTTGAGATTAAAAAATTTATAAATTTAAATGGAAAGTTTTTATTTGACCATTTATGTGAATAAAATGCGTTTTTTTCATATTGTTTCAATTTAATTTTAAATGCTTCCTCATATAAAGATTCAAAATAAATTTTAATAAATTTAAATGTAAAGAAATTAAATAAAAGCGATAACTCTTTTTTCGATGGTAAAATAATAAAAAAAAAAGAGAGAATTTTATTAAAAATAGAAAAACTCAGTATTTGATTTTTATAAGAGTAATGTTTATTAAAATTTTTTGATAAACTGTTGATCCAAAATATTTCATAATTAAAAAAGTTTTTTTTATCATAATCTACTATATGACTGGCTACTCCATTTTTAAGAGTAGTATTCTTATTAAACTTATAGTTCCAAATATAATTATTTATAGTACTTTTAAGCAAAGTATTTTTAAAAGATATTCCAACAAATTTACAAAAATTTTCTAATATTTCTTTTTTTTTTATCAATAAATCTTCATGTCTAATCACTCTATGGTCTTTATTTTGAAATCTTTTTAAATAATCTAAAGAGAAAAAATCTTCAAAAATAGTATTTTTGTAAGATCGTGTTTTAAAAAAGATAGCGTCTGTTTTATTTAAGTGCATTTCATTTGGTTTTTCAAATGAAGGTATTCTATTAGGTATATTGCTTTTAAGTTCTCTTATCATGGTAATAGTTTTTGAGTCTTGAAAATCATTATATAGGTATTTTATATACCAACAAACATGCATATGATAAAATAAAATTTTTTTTGCTTTAAGATTTTTTCCTAAACAATATTCATAAGCTAGATGAATAGCTAAAAAAAAATTTTTTGAATTAATTTCTTCTCCCTTTAAATAATATTTAAGTTTTTTAATAAATTTTTTTTTGTTGATTTTCACACTTTGCTTTTTATTTAATCCAAGATTAAATAGATAATCTCCACCTTTTAGATTTTTTGCATCAATTATTGAGGGGTGAAGTTTAAGAAAATGATTTATGATCTTTGTCCAATTATTATGATTTTTTAAATGCTTTTTCCAATGAGGATAAAAATACATTAAAATATATCCGGGTATCATCAATACTTGAGGGTGTCCGTCTATGAAGCTTTGGAAAACCTTGCTTCCACTACCTGGTCCTGCTAGCAAGGCTAGGACTTTTATTTTTTTAAATTTTTGAGATATCATTACATCAGTTGATGTGAAACGATTTTTAATATTTTTCCCTTATCAATAGAAGAACTATTAGACATATTCTCGACAACATGTGCTGCTGCTATTGAGCCTAAATATAATGTTAGCAATTCATCGTGATTTTTTTTAAAACATAATGAAGTTAATGCTAACAATGCATCGCCCGCACCAATTTTATCAACTACATTTTTGGTGAATGCAGGAGCATAAAAAACTTTCTTTTTATTAATTAGAATTACACCATCTTTACCTTGAGTTATAATAATTTTTTTTGTTTTTAGTTTTTTTTGTAGTTTCTTTCCTAATAAAATAATAGATGAATTATTATCTCTAAACTCGTGTTTTAATTCATTTGCATTAATCACAATAGCTTTCATATTTACAAATTTATCTAATCTATGATGGCTAAAATTACTGGAATTTATTTGAGAATTATAAGTATAAAATTTACGTGATTTTACAATTAAATTTGAAATTTTCTTACTTATTAAACCATGCCCATAATCACAAACAATAATTAAATCATGAAAAGGAATTTGTTTTTTAATAATTTTATATAAATCATTTTCATTTTTTTTGTCTAATTGATCATCATTTAAAGAATAAACTCCTAATGTCTTAATATTATCGACACTTTCTATATATCTTTTTTTTAAAATAGTAGGAGAATTTTTTTTCTTTATAAAAAAAGGTTTAATGTTCGATCTTAAATTTTTTTTTATAAACGATTCTTCACCTCCATCCTCGCCAAGATAACTTACTAAACTGACTTTTTTACAAAAACTAGAAAGATGATTACAAATGGCCAAGCTACCTCCTAAATATCTTTCTGTGCTTATGGGTTTCATCGTTAAAACTGGCTCTTTTCCAGACTTTCCTAAAGTTTCACAATAAGTATACTCATCGAGAATACTCTCTCCAATAACCAGTACTTTTAAATCATTGAACGATTTTACCGCTTCACTTACATAGTTTTTTGAGAATTTTTTGTTAATTTTAAGTAAAAATTTGTCATTTAACGTATTTCCTTTGTTAAGCAAATTAATAATTTTGCTTGAGCTAAAAGTCTGATCCTCAGTCACTTTAAACTTGCCACCAAACTTTTTTAATATTTTAATTTCCTTCTTAATTTTATTAGTTATGTCATTATCAAATTTTTTATAATCTGGTCCTTTACAATAAAAATTTGGTTTTATTTTTTCTATAATAGAAATTGCATCTTGTGAGTCACTATCACAGACGTAGTCGATGATATTAAGCTCTGAGAGAATTTTTTTTCTTTTATTCAACTCAAACATAGGTCTATTAAAACCTTTGTTTACATATTTATCACTTGTTACAGAAACAATTAAAATATCACCAAATTTTTTAGCAGATTTAAAATGAGAAATATGTCCAGCATGAATTATATCAAATACTCCATGGCACAAAACAATCTTTTTTTTTTTATTTTTTAAAGACTGAATTTTGTTAGATAAATCTTCAGATGATATTATTTTATTCATTAAACAAATTTTTTAATTTCTTTATTCGTTAAACATACATTTGAAACTTTTTTTATATACCAAATATTTTCAATATCTTCTATATCACTTAATTTATTGACCATAATACTCTCTAACACAAAAATCAGTTTTTTTTTTCTTTTTATAAACTTTTTCAAAATTTTATTCCTTAAATTATCATTTTCAGGAAGTTGGAAAAGGCTGTAAAAAATAATACATTTATTTTTTTTATTTACCAATAACTGATTCAAAACGTGATAGCTTTTATCCATTGCATATTCAGTTGAACTTAATTCAAAAGTTAAATTATTGTTTTTGCAAAAATTTCTTAATACTAAATTTTGAACAGATTGTGGAACTCTTTCTCCCATAAAGCTTCTGCTTGAAATATATCCTTTTGCAATCACTTTATTTTAGGAAAATTATATTTAATTGCAGATCTAGATATCGATTTCAAAGATATTGGCTCAAAAAATTCTCCAATTTTTTTATCTGCATATGGACTATAAACACTTTTGAATCTGCAGTTCATTGACCATCTGGTTTCTTTTGTTTTATTTACTATATTTCCATGTGGTAAACACTGATTAAATATCAAAATTTCTCCAAATTTAACATCAAGCCAGTGAACGTCTTTTTTTATTTTATCAAACAAATTTTGGCTATTTTTAATTTTTTTACTAAATAAATTATTTTCGTATTTTTTATATTTTGAGAATGGAAGTATGTACATACTCTTTGTTTTAAAACAATCAACTAAAGGCATCCAAATAACTGCTTCATAAGGTGAATCACCTGACCATACATCCGCATGTACATCTAATAATGACGAATTATCATTTGGAAGTTGTATGCTTAGATTTATTTTTTTTTGCATCACTAGCTCATTTCCTACGATTAAATCTAGAAGAAATTTTGAACATTGAAAGTAGTTTTTACGAAAATATTTATTATTATTTAGTGCATTTATGATATTTAATCTAAAATCATTTAAATCATTTTTTTTTAAGTATTTGTGAGTTTGATCAAAAATTTCATTATCTTTTAAATATTTAAACTCCTTTTTTTTTTTAATTATTTTCAGAAAAAGTTTTTTTATGAAATCTAGCGATTTATCATCATTTATCTTTTTTATAAGATAACCATTTTTTAAAAACTCGTTTGATATGCTTGTTTCTTCTTTGCTTAAAAAATTTACCATTTTTTCCCTATTTTTTTATCAGCTTTAAGGCTGATGAAAGTTGGACCTTTTGTTTTATAGCACTTTAAAACAGCAGATCTAGTTTCATCACTATTTTTTGGAAAAAAAGATTTAATATTTTTAAAAAGTTTCATTAAATGTGGAGCATTGAGTTCAGCATGTGTGGGGCCAAGATTTGGATAGTCAGCAAAACCTACGAGTTTTACATTGGCTTTTTGTTGATCTATGTCCAATTTTATTTGTTCAAACGGTCTTTCAATTAAAAAAGGTGTTATTGTATAAACCCAAGGTTTTAACCCTTCTAATGACATTCCAGCTGCAACTCCAATT
>MDTA01045312.1_pt1 | contig 13940 bp, 14 predicted proteins | sample 811151 | NCBI WGS metagenome assembly MDTA01 (sample SAMN05326648, study PRJNA326480) | marine metagenome | isolation source: seawater | place: Indian Ocean: South | collected 2010 | reverse complement strand
CCCTCTGATCGTTGATTCTGCCAAAAGCCTTCGGCTTTTCCCAGATCACAGTGCGCTAGCGAGGACTCGCTAGCGAGGACCAGAAAGATGCGATTGCAGGTTGCCGAACGGCGTTGGTGCATACTAACCTCACAACGGACTCTTGCCCGCAAAGTGAATACCAACCCATGACTGATTCAGCGACGCCAACGCCGCCCAGCAAACCGCGTTCCGCCGTATCTGGGCTGTTACGCTTCTTACGTTTAAAGACTCATCCTAAGTCCTTTTTGAACACCACCGGGTTGGCACGTTCGTTTCGCGAAAACCGTCCAGTCGATCAATTTGGTAGCCCCCTACCCTGGCTCAACTACAGCTTGATTCGCCTATTAGATGAACGCCTACACGACGGACTACGGGTATTTGAATACGGCAGTGGCTACTCGACACTGTATTTTGCCGCTCGAACCAAATCGGTTATCAGCGTCGAACACGTCAGCGAATGGGTACAGGAACTGTTGCCTTTTTTACCGACCAACGCCCAAGTCACTGCAGTCGCTCCAGGCGCCGATTACATTCAGGCTCCTAGTACGCACCCGCCCTTTGATGTGGTGCTGGTAGATGGTTTAGATCGTGTTGACTGTGTTCACGCGGCACTGCCTGCCTTGACTTCCGCCGGGGTAATTATTTTGGACGACACCCATCGCACTGAGTATCAAACCTTGTTAGCCCAGTTGCGCCAGAAGGGTTATAAAACATTGACGTTATATGGCCCAAAACCCACTTCCATTATTGAGGCGCAAACCACCATCATTTACCGCAGCGATAACGTCTTGGGCCTATAACCCCTTCGACAAGCACAGGACGCTGCTGATTGTATGGGCTGGAGCTATTGTTGGCTTTCACGAATCGCTGCGATGCGCTCTGCGGTGACCGGGTGAGAGGCTAAAAACTCTAATATCGACCGCTGCACCCGCAGCGACTTATCGGTCAAGCTTTCATCATCTGCCTCCTCGGGCTCACCGTTATGACTGCGCTCTAACTCTTCAAGGGCTTGCGCAAGCGCTTCGGGGTTTAAGCCATGCCGTTGCAACTCCGCTACCGCAAAAGCGTCGGCCTCACGTTCAAACTGCCGAGAATAGGCCGCTTGACCTGCGGTCAGGGGCAAAGTCAGAAGAAGCTCTCCCACGCCACCAACGTCGCCAGTAATAAAGGTCAGCAACACCGCCCAACCGACGCTTTGCAGCAGGGTTTGTTCAACATGGCGTAACCGCGCGTGGCCGAGTTCATGTAGGAACACTGCCAACAGCTGCTCGTCCTTTTCCAAGAGATTTACAATGGCATCAGTAAACACCACCGTCGTACCGCTTAGTGTGAGTGCATTAGCGCCGACAAAGCGCTCCTCACGTCGAAAGAACACCTCAACATCGTCACCGCCGTGTGCTGCAAAGTACTTTTCCAACTGCTGTTGGCGGCTGGTCTCAAGCTTGGAGGGGCTAAAAATCTGGTCTAGGTTGGTAAGGGTCGTTGCTGCCATCTGTCGACTTACAGAGGTAGGCAATTGCTCGGCGATAGACGAAGTCGCTGCAGGCACCCCATAGATCGCTGCCAAGGCCAAGAGCGCGATGCAACATACCGCTGCTACCGCAACACTGGTGAAACTGGCTTCTAGACGACTGATCCAACTCGCCGACTTTTTGCTGCCGTTTACCGCAGCCAATTGACTCAGTGCCGCCTGATCGTCACTAACAAAGTGAGCAGACGTTCCCCACCTGACCTTACGCGGCAAAGACCCAAGGGGCGCCTCAACAGACAAATCACCGGCATCAAAAGACTGGCGACCGCCCGTCCAAGTCACGGTAACGGTATGTCCGACCAAACTCAGCTGCGCTTCATGACCAATGCTGGCGATACCATCAAAGTACTGTCCATTGAGTTGCATGAGGGTTTAGATACCAATACCAAAGTCAAAGGCTTCGCCAATTTCATCACCCAGGGCGTTTTCCTGCTCCTGTTCCTGGGCCACAAAGGAATCTAGGTCCACCGCCTCTACCCATAAATGATCTTGCATGTAGCGGGCTACTCGGACTGCTGCCCAGGGGTAGTACAGGCCTAGTGTGAGGATGGTAAATACCGTATTTGGCAGCACCACCATAAACAGGCCCTTAACTGTTACATCAGTCTGTAAGCGATTACCTTGAAGCTCAGCGTGATTAAACACCGCGGAAAAATACGTCGCTTGATATCCGGCGTAAATCAACACATACATCGCTAAGTAGCCAAGAGCAACTACCGCTACGAATACGGGGTGCTCCGACAGGGCAGCAGCCAGCAGGCCCAACACCAATCCGCCAACAAATCCTATGGCGATCACCACCAACAGCACCGCGTAAAAGTCTCCAGGCTTAGCAGTGGTTGTCGCCGAAGAACGACCATACGTGTAATTGTTGTACAGGTACTGGTTTTGTTTGTACCAAGCGAAAGGCATGCCGAATCCTAGCGTAACTACGCCGAACACTGGCCATAGCAGCACCACTTTATAGGCGCCCGGCAGATCACCACCGAAACCAAATCTTACGCCGCGCCAACTGCTCATGACCGCGTTAAAACGGATCGAACGCATCACTACAAAAGGCATCACTAATAGCAACAGTGCAAGTACGAGGTAAGACGCTGGCACTAAGAAGATGCTAAGTAGGGTGTAAATTACCAACAACGCCACAGCAATAATGCGGCCCTTAAGAATAGCAATAGGGCTCGCTAAGTAGTCAAAACGATCGCCAGCCAGCTCTGTGTTGCCATAAAAGTAGCGTTTGGTTCGAACTTTCGCCCAGGCAGAGTAGATGCCCAAAGTCACAATGCTCAGCACCAGATTAACAATCCAAATGCGGAAAAACTCACCGCCCTCACCGTGAAACTGAAAACGCTCCTGGGTGGTGACTTCGATCATTGACTCCTGAGGAACTTCCGTTGACTCGGACATCGTCTGCTTCTCGCCAGATTGATATAGCAAAATAGTAGCTAACAACTTCGGTATACGAAAGCCGCGTAAATGGCTGGTGTGATTAAAAGTAACGTGGTCGATCCGCCGATAGCTTGGAGGCTTACAAGAAAAAAGCCCCTTAAGAGGCTGCTCTTAAAGGGCTATGAGATATGGCGTCCCCTAGGGGTTTCGAACCCCTGTTGCCGGGATGAAAACCCGGAGTCCTAGGCCTCTAGACGAAGGGGACATAGATTGATCACGAGTATCAGGGTGGCCAACTGCGATCAGCCAGAGACGATAACCGAGAAGGCGCGCATTCTATGAACGGTCCCTCTTCCAGTCAACCCCAGAGCGCATTAAACCAACATGCCGCCGCCCCTACACTAAAACTTCAACCCCACGCCCAGGGTATAGGTGGTGTCTGCCTTTTTACTGCCTGCCGGTGGATCGGTTTCGTAATTGAGGTCGGTGCGCAAGGCCGTATCTATGCGATCGCTGAGGGCAAAACGAATTCCGGTACTTGAGGTCAGTACCTGACCACGTTCTTCCGCTGCAATGGCAAGGATGGATTGGCGATGAAAAATCTCCAATCGCCGGTTAAAGAAATAGCGCTGAAAATCTATCGCCCAGCGCGCAGCCGGATTAGTTCGATCGACCCCGTCTAGCCGCTCTTGGACCGCACTGACACCGAGTTCAGTGGACAGCACACCACGACTGCTGTTGAGCACCTGAAACCCCAAGCCCCCACCTAGGGTCAGTCGTTGATCAATGTCCTTGAGCTCATCGCGAAAGTAGTTGCTGTTGGCTGATCCGAACCAACGCGGCGAAATAAAGCGTTTGTACCCGTAGGACAAATCCACCTGATCTTTACTGGTAGTCCCATCGGACCTTTCGGTGTTTCGCAATAGCGTGGCCAGGTGTTGCGCCTTGGGTCGCTTCAAGCGCGACTCCGCCAAGGTGTTAAAGCTCTCAGTGCTGGAGTTACCAGAAGAAAACACTGCCGAAAGATCAACCCGCGTCGCCCAATCTAAAGGCAAAGCTGCAATCACGCGCTGCACTCGATCTGCTGTCTGTATGGAGGCTATGTCAATAGGAGCAAAGCCTTGCTCAGACTCGACCCCCTGCTGATCATCGATCACTGCGAGTACACCCTGTTGCTCAAAAGCGGCGCCGCGCAGGACGTAAGCGCGGGTGGTTTGCAAACGTCGTATCGCCCTTTGCTCAACGGTGATCGCGCCGGCGTAGGTTGTTTCAAACACTACCTGTTGTTCGCTGATTGATACTAACGTGCCTGTGAGTTGGTCGCCGTTGTATAGGGATAACGTATCGGCTAAGGCCTGCCCGACAGACACGCAACCATAAAGCAACACCAATAAGGACAGAACACGCAGTGGCATAACCCGAAGGGCCAAATCATTCATAACGGAACCTAACTTACTTTTTTGCGACGACGCGCTCTTGCATCAGTTTTTGACCGACCCAGTGGCGGGCAAAGTGTTGAGCGGTGCGGCCACTGCGCACCCCACGCGCCAGCGCCCAGCGCAGGGCTGGGGCTCGAAACTCCTCGCGATCGGCCAGGCTGTCTTGAGCCGGAGAGCCAAACTCCTTAGCCAATTCATCGACCCAATGAGCCACCATGTCCAAGTACGCGTCTTGCTTAAAAGGATAAAACGAAAGCCACAGACCGAAGCGATCCGATAGAGAAATTTTCTCTTCATTGGCCTCGCCCTGATGCAGTTCTTCACCCACCATACGTGCCTGCTGGTTGTCACTCATATGTTCAGGCAGCAAGTGGCGTCGATTAGAGGTAGCGTAGATGACAACGTTGTTGGCTGCTGCGAATACCGACCCCTCTAATGCACTCTTTAACGCCTTGTAGGAAGGATCCGATGCCTCAAACGACAGGTCGTCACAAAATATTATGAACTTGTAGGGCGCTTGCGCCAGTTGCTGCATGACCAAGTTCAGATCTCCTAGGGCATCTTTACCTATTTCGACCACGCGCAGGCCTTGCCCTGCCAGTTCATGCACCAAGGCCGAGACTAAGGAAGATTTGCCCGCTCCCCGCGCACCCCATAACAACGCATTATTTGCCGGCAGCCCATTAACAAACTGCAAGGTATTGTCCAACAACTGCTTTTTTTGGCGATCAATGTGCAATAAGTTACCAAGGCGCGTGTCTGCAACATAGTCGACTCGCTGAAGGTAGCTGTGCCAGCGGCCTTGGAACCAAACCGCGGCATGGGCGTGGGACCAGTCTATCTGTTGGTTGTTCGGCAACAGCGAAAGTACACGCTGGGCCAGTTCTGTGAACACCGATTCACTGGCTTTGTCCATGGGTTAGCTCAAGTGTCCTTGCTAGGCGGTTGCAAACTGACCACATTATCGGTCTGCTTGTGAAAAAGCTGGGCGGTACCGCTGGCATCCTGCAAACTGATTTCTCCGGGTTTAAAAAGACGCAGGGTCAAAGCACGCGTATCGCCCTGCCGTGGCGACAACACCAATTCATCGCCACGAAACTGCCATTGACCACGTTGTTCCTCACCACCCTCTAGCAGTCGATATTCCCCCGAGGCGATGCCCCCGAGTAGTCGTAACTCACTGGCTTCGGCTTGCCCTGTCTTGACCTGTTCGCGCCATAAACCCGGCAAGTCGATTTGCTGTAGCCAGCGCAAGCGCGCCTGACGATTCATTCGCAGGTAAATGAACACTAAAACGACAACTGCGGCGGTGACGACGGCAGACATGGCAGGTGCAATCAACAAATCAGACAATACTCAGGACCTTGCAGTTTGCCATAGCAACGTACATAAGCGAACATCCGACGGCATGCACGCCGCTGGGCGTGCCTAGAGGGGATCACAGGGGGAGCACAATGCGGTTCAGCTTTTGGCCAAATCCGAGCCAGTCCTACGCCGATGTGCTGATGCTTGCTCGGCATGTTGAACAAACCGGCTGGGACGGCTTTTGGTATGCGGATCACTTTATGCCAAATGCCGAGGATACCCATGTGGCTTGGCCAGAAGCCTGGACGACCTTGGCCGCCATCGGCGCTCAGGTGCCGCGACTGCGGATTGGCACCTTGGTCAGCGGCAATACCTACCGACACCCAGCCGTGCTGGCAAAAATGGCCGCTACACTTGATCACATTACCGACGGCAGAGTGGTTTTGGGTTTGGGCAGCGGCTGGCAGGAGAACGAGCACCGGCAATACGGTCTTGGCTTTGGCACGGCCGGGGAGCGATTGCGCAAGCTAGACGAAGCCTGTCAGGTGATCACCGCGCTGTTTGGCCAACATCAAGCCAACTTCTGCGGCGAGTTTTATCAACTGCAAGACGCCACATTGGAACCAAAACCCGTGCAGAACCCCATGCCGCTGATGATCGGCGGCGGCGGCGAGAAGGTGACGCTTAGAATTACTGCTCAATACGCAACAGAATGGAATGTTTGGGGCACCGTCGAAACCCTGAAACACAAAATGCAAATTCTCGACCAGCACTGTACCGAACTTGGTCGCGACCCAAAGACGATTCAGCGCTCAGCAGTGGCACTGCTGTTTATGAGCGAAGACGAGAAAGTGTTAGCTCGCGGCAAGGCCGCTGCGGCTGATCGCCCAGCCATTGTCGGTACTCCTGACGAAGTGCGCGACATCGTCCAAGCTTACGCCGAAGCAGGCGTCGACGAATTGATCGTGCCAGATTTCACCCTTGGCCCTACTGCGGCAAAAATCGCCACCCTGGACAGCTTTATCCAACACGTGGGCGGTCGCTGAGCATTTAAACACACTGATTGGAAACGACTTATGAACGATAAAACCCAACCGCCTGCACCGAAACCCGCCGCCACAATTTTGCTGCTGCGCGATGGCAAACCGAATCTCGAAGTCTTTATGGTGGTGCGGCATCATCAAATCGATTTTGCCTCAGGGGCGCTGGTTTTCCCTGGCGGCAAAGCAGATCCACAAGATTTTGCAGAAGCGCTGATTCCCTTTCTGAGCGGCCATAGCGACGACAGCGACCAACGGGCAGCCCAGGTCAGCGCCATCCGCGAGGCGTTCGAGGAATGCGGAATACTGTTGGCCCGAGAGTTGGGCTCGCAAGAGATCATCAGCGGCGAACGCTTGGCGACACTGCAAACGTTTCGCGAGCCTATGAACAAAGGTGAACTGAGCCTGCTTGATTTTTTGCAGCAACAACAGCTGCAATTGGCGTGTGATGAACTGACTCACTTCGCCCATTGGATTACCCCACCCATGATGCCCAAGCGCTTCGACACCCACTTTTATTTAGCCACCGCGCCGGCAGATCACATTGCATTACACGATGGCTACGAATCCGTGGACTCGGTTTGGATCGAGCCGATGGAGGCCGTGCAAGAAGCGAATTCAGGGAAACGCACGATCATTTTCCCAACTCTGCGCAACCTGGAGAAACTCGCTGAGGCGAAGACCGTCGACGAGGCGCTGCGTAACGCCAACAACTCAACCATTGTTCCCGTATTACCATGGACGGAAAAACGCGATGACGGAAATTATTTGTGTATTCCAGTGGAAGCGGGTTACGCCATAAGCGAAGAGAAAATGCCCGATCGCGGCGTATAGCCTCGATTAAACAACAAAAACTCCAGCCCATAGGAGAAACCATGTCTGATAACCAAATGCTTTACGTCGTAGAGAACAACGTTGCGACGATTACCTTTAATCGCCCGGAGCAGCAGAACACCATCTCAGGCAGTATGCTTAACCGACTGAGCGAGTTGCTGATAGAGGCAGATGCCGACACCGAGGTACGCGCCATCATCATCACCGGCAGCGGCAAATTCTTTTGCGCGGGCCTGGATCTGCGCGGGAGCGACATCACCGACAACATTACCTCGGACAGACCTAAGGCCACTTTGGATTTGCGAAACACCCCACCCACGGTGTTGCACAACTTAGATACCCCAACCATCGCCGCTGTAAACGGTTCGGCAGCGGGTTATGGCATGGATTTAGCGCTGGGCTGTGACATAAGAATTATGGCTGACAACGCAAAGTTGGCAGCCGCGTTCACGGCGCGGGGCGTCGTACCTGAGTCAGGCGGTACCTGGATTTTACCGAGGCTTATCGGTTGGTCGCGCGCCAGCGAAATTATTTTCACCGGTAAAACATTGAATGCCGCAGAGTGTAAAGAGATGGGACTGGTCTCCCATGTGACAAACAACAACGAGGTGGGTGAACGAGCGAATACCATCGCAAAGGAGATCGCCAGTCGCGCACCCTTGGCGGTACAAGCCTCGAAACGGATGATGCGCATGGGCATGAATGAGACCTTTAATGATCATGTGCATCACGTATTCTTACAACTCCTGCCCCTGTTCCAATCGCAAGACTTTGCCGAAGGCATGGCTTCGTTTATGGAAAAACGCGAAGCAGAATTTAAAGGCCGCTAACCACCCTACTTATCACCATTCAACTTTTAAGGAATTGCTATGACTGACGCTTACATTATTGACGCCGCTCGAACACCTCGCGGCATTGGCAAACTCGGCAAAGGTTCCCTGTCAGAATTTCACCCCGGCAGGTTGCTGGCCAAAGTGTTCGAGGGTATTGAACAACGCAACGATTTAAACACCGCCGAAATAGACGACGTTGTGGTGGGATGCAGTTCGCAAGTCGGCAAGCAAGGTTCATGCGTGGGCCGAATGGCGGCCTTAGATGCCGGGTGGGATACCTCAGCCTCAGCGGTGACGTTAGATCGCTTTTGCGGCTCGGGCATTACGTCGGTGAATCTCGCCGCTGCCAACATCATGAGCGGCATGGATGACCTGTGTGTTGCTGGCGGTGTGGAGATGATGTCCTATACCGCTACCTTGATGCCAGAAAACGGCAATCGCACCGTAGACGGCGGCAATCTGCATCTTCGAGATTTGCATCCGCAACCCCACCAAGGTGTTTGCGCCGACATTATCGCCACTCTGGAGGGCTTCAGCCGTGAAGAATTGGATGCTCTGGCCGTTGAAAGCCAGAATCGCGCCCAACACGCCGTTGCCAATGGCCACTTTGATCGCAGCCTAATTGCGGTAAATAACGACGACGGTACGGTAGCTTTAGATCGCGAGGAATTCCCGCGCCCTGGAACCACCTTGGAAACCCTTGCCAGCCTGCCCACCGTGTTCTCGCAATTTATGGATGCGCCCATTGATGACGGTGGTGAGACCTTTGCACAGCTGGTGGCACGCCGCTATCCAGACCTCGCCATAAATCACGTGCACCATGCAGGCAACAGCTCGGGTGTGGTAGATGGCGCTGCGGCATTGATTCTCAGCAATAAGGCCTATGCCGACAAAGTCGGCTGGAAACCTCGGGCGCGCATCGTTGCTATGGCTACGGTAGGCGGTGATCCGACCTTGATGCTTAACGAACCGGTGCCCGCGGCAAAGAAAGCGTTAGAACGTGCCGGCATGACCACTGACGACATCGACTTGTTTGAGATCAACGAGGCATTTTCTGTGGTGGCCGCGAAGTTTATCCGCGACCTGGCGTTGGATCCGGCCAAAGTAAACGTCAACGGTGGTGCCATGGCGCTGGGACATCCTATTGCCGCTACCGGCTCTATTTTGATTGGCACCGTGCTTGACGAGCTCGAGCGCCGCGACCTGAATACAGGTCTGGTCACCATGTGCACAGGCGGCGGCATGGCCCCTGCAATCATCATTGAGCGCGTTTAGATTTTTGTTCTACGTTGCAGCCGCCCTGTTGATGGGCGGCTGCGATACGAGCGAGCAAGATACCCTGCTCGAGGCTCAAGCTTTTCTCGATCAATGGCTCCAGCCGTCAGGGGATGAGTCCGGTGAAATAACCCAACCTAATTGTCATGGTTATGGCGAGCTAATGTTTCCAGCGGCAAGCTGTGCAGACATGTATGAACACGCCAAGCGCATTGACCCATCCAGCCGGGTGTTAGAGCGCATAAACTCACTGGATTGTTTCGGCACCGGGGCGCAGCGAGTTTGCGGCGACTTTGTGGAAATCTGGTATCGCAGCAGAGACGCCAGCGGCCGCGACATCAAGGAGGGCGCGGTGGTAAAGCGAGACGACGGGGCGTTTCGACTGTATTGGTACCGATCAGATCTGTTGTTCACAACCCTCGCCAAGCGCAAGGAGCAGGCAGATAAAGACGACAGCGATGATCGTCAAAACGACGACACTTTGACTCGCAGCTACAACCAACTGGTGGCCATGCATCCTGAGCTGTATCAATACCCACCGTGTCTAGGCGACATTCGGCTGTCCAGTTCTACTATGATCGGCGTGCCGGTAAGGCTGCAAAACCTCCAGCCTTCCGACATTCATCAGCGAGCAGCGCAATGCTCGGCAAGCATTTGTTTCGCTGTCGTCGGGCAAAAAATCACCACACTGTGTTCAAAGGAAGACCATGACTGACTCCAACGCCGTAGCTGAATTTCGCCGCGAACTGCGTGATTGGCTCGCCGAAAATTGCCCACCAGGCGTGCGCGACGGTGCCGAACCCACCGTTGAAACCACGCCGTGGGGCAGTTCTACGATCCCTCTGGATTCCGACAGCCGACTGTGGCTAGAGCGCATGGCACAACGCGGCTTCACGGTACCCACCTGGCCGGTGAAATACGGCGGTGCTGGGCTAGACCGCGATCTTTACCCGGTGCTGATTGAAGAACTGAAACGTATCAACGCAAGAACACCCCTGACCGGGCGCGGCGTTAACTACATCGGGCCAACAATCTTAGAGCTGGGGACTGACGAGCAAAAAGCTAAGTGGCTGCCAGGCATCGCGCGGGGCGAAGGCGGTTGGGCCATGGGCTATTCTGAACCCGGCGCGGGTTCAGATCTGGCAAGTCTGTCTTGTCGAGCCGAGCTCAACGGCGATCACTACGTGATCAACGGTCGAAAGGTGTGGACCTCGGACGCTATGGATTGTGACTACATCTTTATCCTGGCGCGGACCGACCCAGACGCACCTAAGCACAAAGGCATCAGTCTGATTTTGGTGGACATGCATCAACCCGGCGTCCAGGTCAGCCCGATCCGTCTACTTAGCGGCGCCTCCCCCTTCAACGAGACTGTTTTTGAAAACGCTATCGCGCCAGCGGCAGATGTCATTGGCGGCATAAATAACGGCTGGACCGTAGGCAAACGGTTGTTGCAGTTCGAGCGTTCGACCCACGCCGGCATCAATACATCCGGTTCCCAAGGCGGCCGAACCCAAGACAGCGAGCTGCCTAGGCAGCTGGCGCCCTATCTAAGCAATCAACCCGCACTGCGACGCGCGTTGACAGCCCATGAGATGGCATTTGCCGCACAACGGCTGACGCAAAAGCGAGTAATTGAAGAGACCGCAGCCAACGCTCCGGGCTTTGCATCCTCGGCAGTAAAACTGTCCAACGCGCTGATTACTCAAGCCGGCGACGAGCTGCGTGTTGCCGCTTTAGGGACTAACGGCATCGGTTGGAGCGGCGATTTTCAGCCAGAAGAGCTTTCGGCCACCCGAACGTGGCTGAAACAGAAGTCGCTTACCATTGCCGGCGGCACCATGGAGGTGCAAAAAAACATTATCGCCAAGCGAGTGCTGGGGCTGCCTGACTAGAGCGCCCGCTGTAGATACCCTAGGGCTGCAAACGCTCGATCAACCACGTATCGCTGTCGAGCATTTGACGATAGCGAAATCGATCGTGTAAACGGCTCTCGCGACCTTGCCAGAACTCATAAGCCTCTGGCACTAAACAAAACCCTCCCCACGCATCAGGACGAGTGACTTGGTCTTTACTGCTCTGTTCCAGCGCGCTAAAACGCGCCTCAAGCTGCGCGCGAGATTCAATGGGTTGGCTCTGCACAGACGTCGCCGCTGCCAACTGACTGGCCCGTGGCCGCGAACGGAAATACGCTTCTGTCTGCGCCTCTGATATGCGACTTACCGTCCCACGAATGCGTATCTGGCGCTCCATCTCTCGCCAATAGAACAGTAATTCAGCTTTGGGGTTAGCAGCCAAGGCCTGGCCTTTCTCGCTGCGTGCGTCGCTAAACCATACAAAACCGTGCTGATCGAATTCTTTCAACAAAACGATACGCGCCGAAGGCTGCCCGGCCCCATCTACTGTGGCTACGGTCATGGCGGTTGCGTCTTCGACCGCCCCGGCAAGAGCTTGCTGTAGCCAAACCTCAAATTGTTGCAGTGGCCGAGCTGCTAAATCTGCGCGTCTGAGCTGGGTGAACGTGTATTCCCTACGGATGTCGCGGGTTTGCTCCATATTCTTGCATCCTTTGTCACCAGCTAAGCCTAAGCCTTCGCTGCGATTGAGACCAGTCAGCGCGTACAGACCTGTGGCTAAAATACAGTAAGTTTGTAGCGCTGAGACCACCTAAATTATCAGGTGGTTGCAGGCCTAGCTCACCGCAGCGCTGCGGTAGGCCCAAACCTTGGAAAAGTAAGCGCCATACAAGAACAGCAACAACGAGACGAACATGGCGGGCACCAAGGCGTTGAGGGTGCCAAAGGTTTCGATAATCCAGCCCAGAATAATCGCGCCGATCGGTGCACTGCCGACCATGCCTATGCTGAATACTGACAGGACCCGTCCGCGGTATTGGGCCTCGGCGGATTCTTGCACGATGGTGCGCGCCAAGGTGGTCGTTACCCCCATATTTAGACCCCAGCCAATGGTCGCCACTACCAATAACCACATTTCCGGCTCGATCCACATCAACAGCAGCACCACAATACGGCTGAGCTGCATGATCAAGAATACTTTGCCTGGAAACTTCAGTGGCATGTAGCGCAATAGCAATACATTGGAAACCGCAGCCGCGGCAAAAAACACCGCCATCAACCAAGCCAACATCCAAGCGTCACCCTCGTAGACGCGCTTCACAATAAAGGGGAAGGCCGTTACAAACGAGCCCGCATTGAAAATGCTGGACACAAAATTGATGAGCAACGCGTCAAATATCACCGGACTTCGATAGGTCGCCCGCAAGCCTTCAGCAATGCCTTGAATCGGTGAGGCAGCGGCTCCAGTACTTCTACCAACTGGCATAGGAGCAATTCGCAGCATCATGATACCCGCCATCAGTAGCGTGAGCGCCTGCATGATTAACACCGGTGAGACGCCCAGCCGATCAATCTGGCCAGCCAGTCCTAGGCCAATGACCTGCACCACATAGCCGATCGCCGTGGCGACGGTAATCCCCTGTTGTACAGAGTTACCACTGACACGGTTAAGAATGGCCTGCTGACCCGGCATGGAATAGGACTGCACCACGCTCATGCCCAGCCCCCACAGCGTTACTGTGGCGACATTCAACCACTGCCACTGCTCCATAAGCAGTAAAAACAAAGGCAAAATGGGCGCGATAAGATAGATTTGAACCAGTAATCGACGTGCGTCCTTCTGGTCAGCGCTCGCACCCCCCATCAGCATTAACACAATACCTGGGATTCCGATAAGCGCTTGAATGACACCCACTTGGTCCGCGGGCAAATCGAGAATGCCAATCAGGATCCAGCTCAGTAGCAACTGCTGCATTGCCAGGGCCATGCCAGAAAAGCCTGTAGAACCCAGGTAGGCACTGAATCCTGGCTCGCGCCAAACTGATTGCGTCGCTGTCAAAACTCGCCCCCTTCCCTGCGAGATGCAGGTCGCAGAATCTACGCTAATTCATAACGATGCAATGACTAAAATTACAGCTCGATTCGAGCCCACTGCTGTTACGTCGCCCGCAGTAATTGTGGCAACTCAGCGAGAGTCTTTAACCGATACTGGGCCTGACTGAAGTCGTGGCCACGAGTGAAGTGATTGTCAACAATTGCGCAATCAATTGACGCTGCACGAGCAGCCTGCAAGCCGCGCTCCGAGTCCTCGATCACCAAAGCCTGTTCTGCTGGAGCAGAGAATTTATTCAGCGCCATTAAGTAGGGCTCAGGATGTGGTTTTGAGTACACGTAATCCTCTCGCGCCAGCACGAACT
>MDTA01177123.1_pt1 | contig 13946 bp, 5 predicted proteins | sample 811151 | NCBI WGS metagenome assembly MDTA01 (sample SAMN05326648, study PRJNA326480) | marine metagenome | isolation source: seawater | place: Indian Ocean: South | collected 2010 | reverse complement strand
GAGCTGACTTCATTTGCCCGTATTGTAGCACTTTCGGGAACTGCTTGGGACGGTGAAGCTCCACCATATGCCAGTGATATAATTGCGCAGCAAGATCAATTCGGCTATGTTGAAGATGTCCAGATTCAACCACCGGGTAGTCAGGAATGGTTATCAGCAGTAGATACTTCAAATTCTGGCGGAGTTATTGCTCAAGGAATACACCCATTCAGTACCTGGGCATTTGAATATGATATGTCAAATCATCCAGAGGGCGAAGGTGATGTCACCTTTAGAATAAGGTCGTTTGATGGCCTTGATTACTCACCAATAACCGTGAAGAAATACAAATTAAACCTGCAGGCGCCGTCGGTTGTTGTTAATACACCAGCACAAGATTCGCAACACAACCCAAACTCGCCCAAGGGCTCTGTAGTATCATTCAGTGGAACTGCGAGCGACCCATACTTCGGAGTTAATGGCAACGATATCAAAGAAATTTGGTTTGAGATAACTGAGGCGTCAAGTCCACAATTTGCTTCAAAGTTTGCCATAACTCCAGCGCCTGGTGAAACATTATCTGCTTGGCAGTATGATTGGAATTATCGAACCTACGCCTCAGGAGACTACACGTTCAAGATTTGGGCTGCCGATAGTGATTTTTGCAAAGATGATACAAGCGACAGTACTTGCGTTGTAGTAACTCTTCGATTGAAGATAACTAACGAAAATGCACAACCCAATATTGCTCTGGATAAACCACTTAACAACGAGGTTATCAGGGGTAGCGAGTCTACTGCAGTATCAGGCTATGTTTGGGACAATGATGGTATCATCACCCGGGTTGATATTGACATCTACAAAAACGGTCGCGACAGTGGTTCAGCAGCCAATACAATTACGATAACGCAAAATCTAATTCAGGACGGCCAGTTTAACACTTCGTGGAACCAAAACACTATCTGGAAAACAAATAATCTACCTCACAATTCAGCCTATGAGATTGTTGTTCGATCTTTTGATGGAGAATCATATTCTGAAGAAGAAACTCGTTTCATTACTATTGACAACTCAGTGGACAACTCACCCCCATCCTTCGACCCGGCGGGGTGGGCAAATACCGTTGTAGTCTATTGCGATGCTAATTCAAAGAGCCTTGATAGATGTGGTGCAGGTGCGACATTTGACCTTAACCAGTACTTTACAGATCCCGAGGGTGGTCTGTTGAGGTTCGATGTTTATGATGACCCAAGTGTGATTACCGATGATTTGTATTATGACTATGTGTCAATCTCATCAGAAGGAATAGCAACATACAATCCACCGACAACACGCTCTGACGATATTTCACAATGGTCACTAGCACAATTGAAATTCATTGCTACTGACGGCAGTGACTTGTGGGAATTATCACGCACAGTAAATGTCATTGTAAGGTCTGTTAGCTTTGAGGTCGTTCGTGACGGAACCGGTATCATAAGCGACTCTGAACCCGCTATTTTCACCGGTCAGGGACTGCCAAATAGTCTGGTTAAGGCACGGTTTGATTCTAAATCTGGTCAATTGATTAATTCGACAAGAGTCCTTGCCGACGGTACTTGGAGTATGCAGATTAGTGCCAGCCAGTTAGGTTCAAAAGATACTCGAGAGATTGTTTTTGAAATGGACGGGCAAATATTCGCAGATGAGCGTGGAGATGATGCTCTGTTTGAATTGTCATCGAAGTCTGAATCGGAAAGTAGCAATTTGTTGCTGTATGCAATAATAGCGGTAGTCATAATTGCAGTGCTTATTGGAGTCGGGGCATTCTTTTTCACTTTCGAAGAATACGATGAAGAAGACGAACAAGCAATGGCAGCACCTGTTCAACAAGACCCGTATGCTTGGGCTAAAGCAAAACAAGTTCCAGCTATTGGACAGCAACAGCAGGCTACTCAGCAATCAGTCGTCCAGCAACAAGTTTCCCAACAACAAACCATCCAACAAGAAACCTCACAACACCCGGGATGGTTATGGGATGCACAAAACAACCAATGGGTACCAGACCCGAATTATGTCCACGAACAGCAATAGATGGGTGATAAAATGGCAAATGCGAAACCCGGTGTGCAGGAGCGAATCCTGCTTCATCTTCTCGACTATTCGGATTACAAAAATAGTGTGGAGGTTCCTTTTTCGCTGTCACAAATGGGCATTGCCAATGCAGTAGCCATTGCACGATCAAATGTGCCGAGAGCTATCGCTGGATTGAAAGATCAGGGGCTTTTAATTGAAAGACAAGCCCATGTTAAAGGAGTTTCAAGAAAACGAAAGGCCTACTTCCTAACCGACTCAGGAAAAAATCTTGCAGAGGATACGTGGAATAATTTGCGTGCTTTTCCCGTAAGGTGTATATTGAGCGATGGAAAGATAGAAGCTTCTACTCTCGGTGAAATTAATACTATACTGCCTTTTACCATGCGGTCGGTAGATATAATACGGTATATGGATGATAATTGTATATTGGATTCAAGGACTTTGTCTGCTGATTTGATTGAGAGAGATCTGTCTAAACATGTTGAAAAACAGTTAGTTACGGCATTGGGCGACTTGCCACGGCTAAGACATTTTTACGGTAGGGAAAAAGAACTTGACAATATGTTTAATCTGTTAGAGGCTAGGGCTACGACATTATTGGTGCCAGGTATAGCAGGTATTGGTAAAACAACAATGGCTAGCAAACTAATCGAGAGATTTATGCATCGTAGAAACTTGATGTATCACCGATGTCAAGACTGGGAAGGGTCGAGGTCTTTTTTTGAATCAGTAGGAGAATGGTTGGCTAACATCGGCGATTCAACATTTGCTGATTACATTGCCACTACGCCGGTTCCAAAACCAGCAGAAGCAGCAAATCTACTAATTAACGCACTTGAGGGAACCCCATCGCTAATAGTAATCGATGATTTTCATAAAGTCGCTGATTCTACTTTGCATCAGACATTTCAAGCAATGGCTTTAGGATTGTTGGGAAGCGAAGAGAAAATCGGTCTCGTGTTATTTTCGCGCTCATTCAAGCCAGTAGTTCCTTCAAAAGATGCTGAAGGTCGAATTGCCAGTTTGGTTCTGCCGCTAGATGGCTTAGATTCTGATTCTGGTAGGAACTTGCTGAGCAGTTTTGAAAATTTAGAAGACGAACAGTGGCTATACATACACGGTATTTCAAGAGGTCACCCGCTTGTATTAGAGTTGATTAACCGAGGGGCTTCTGCAACAGCTTTTCATGAAACATTGGAGAATTATGTGACAGTAGAAATATTCTCAAAACTAAGTGCCGAACAAAAAAGAGTATTGTCAGTGTTATCAATTTTTAGAGAACCAGTTTCGATTGATGCTCTGTCTGAACAAAAGTTGGATATCGATGTTTTGGATTCTCTAGTTGAGCAAGGACTTGCACGCCAGGTTGACAGCGAGGTTTATGATGTCCACGACCTTATTAGAGAATTCCTACTGCGCAGCTTAGACAAGAAATTAACAATTGAGTTACATAACAAGTGTAGTTCTTGGTATCGTAAATCTATTGACGCACCAGTTTTTACCATTGAACTAATCTTTCATTTGGTTAGTTCTGATAACATGACAGAGGCTGCAGAAATAATAGTCAACAACGGGAGTAATCTAATTTCCCAGGGTCATATGGAACTACTTGGTTTAATCGACTCACTTGATCAGACCGATTTATCAGCGGAAATTTCCACTAAAATTAATCAGTATAAGGGGGAGATTCTCGCATTGCTAGGAAGGTTTGAGGATGCTAAAGGTGCTTTTATCACTGCTCAAGAAACTGCACTAAAGACAAAGAGTGCGAATACTCAGGCAGATTTATTATCAGCATTAGCCGATATTTCACTCAAGCAAGGTAATCTTGACGAATCTCTTTCGATGCACAGAGATGCGTTAGAAATATTCATCAAACTAAAAGATGCAATTGGTGCTGCCCGTTGTTACAATAATATGGGTTACATATTACGTAGGAAGAATGACAAGTCTAAAGCCTTGGAATCATATCAGGAAGTTGAAACAATTTTACAAGAAAATGAGGATGAGGAATTAATCGGTTCTCAATTAATTCTTGCTCGTTCATTGATGGATCTTGGTGAAATCGAACGGGCACGCAACCATGCACTTGACGCATACGAGAAGACGGATAAACTCAACAACAAACAACTTCATGCGAGGTCTCAAGCAGTTTTGGGTCGGTATTACGCCAAGGTTGGCGACTCTGATGTGGCGTCACACCATTATTCGCAGGCCCTCGAAGCCATGAACGAGGAGGGCGATATTCTCGCAATGGTCGACATCACAATATTATTGGGAGAGGTATTACAAGACTCAGGTAAAAATGATGAAGCTATGGAGCATTTCAGAGAGGCACTGGTGATTGCAGAGGCCAATGATTTGCGCATGCAAATTGGAGAGTTATTGATTCGTTTAGGATCAGTAGCAACAGAAAAATCACGTCGGATGGAATATCTCCAGAGGGCGCTCTCAGTTTTCAGAGAGTTAGGTGCAAAATCACGCATGCGAGAAGTTCAAACTCGCGTCCACAATGCTGTAATGGGCAGATAGTTACTGAGGTCTGTTGACCGAAATAGAAGTAATGCCATCGCTGTGAGTGACCCAAATCATTTGTGCCCCAGACAAGTCAACACTACCGCTATGGTTTCCCGCACCCATACCAGAAATGAACACTTCCGTGTCTAGGCTACCGCCTTCGTCGATGAGTATAATGGAATTATCATTCAGCGTTATGGTCATAAGGTTGTCATTTGCTTCTGTTGCTCGCCACCAAATACATTCTGTATACTCAATATTACCTAATCGGCTTGCTTCATCTGCCCTTTCCACTGCCGCTGCCAAATCATCTAGGTTCATTTCTATAGCTTCCATATTCCACCTTTCACGGGTTGCGGTTTCAATATCATATGTCCATATACTGAAAATTGATAGTAGTAATACTCCAAGCAGAAAAGTGAAAATGTAACCGAGTTCTGTTGCTGCACCGTTGGTATCGGTAACTTGCTTGGTTCGGTTTGTCACTCTACCGCCTCCGTCATAGTCACATCTAGCGAGGATAGTTGTAGACTGAACTGTATAGGATCTCCGTTGGTATGCCAAACTGCCTCTGATGTTCCGATGCTAGGGTCGGGCACCCAGCCAACATAATCTGTTAGCAAATTTAAGTTCCCCGGATATACCGTCCAGTCTAGGCTTTCATCCAGACCACTGGCACCAGAATTTGCAATAGCGGCACCATATGGGCTATACCACCCTCTTCTTACCTCATAAGCAATCTCAGAGGCCAATGATTCACGATATGCTAATTCAATATCTAGTTCCATGACTCCAGCACCAACTGTACTATCAGAAGTAGGATTTAATGCCGGTATTGTGGATGCAAATCGCGGCCCTGGGCCTGAGCGGTCATTTGGTTGTTTTAGCACTGTAGGCAAAAATTCTGGGTGGTTAGTTAATACAGCACCGCTTGAGTAAGCCACCTCCATTCCAGTAATCGATGATGTGAATTCATAAGTTAATCGAGAAATGTGGAATATCCATGCCGAAGCAACCGTGGTGTAATCTGTTCGGCCGTTGCTAGCAATCAGGTTGGCCGAATAACTGGATGGATGGGTTCCCGCACTCCATGATGTGAGAATCTGTAGTTCACTGCGTCCCGACATGGATTCCCATGGCAATTCTGTAGTTATCCATCCGCTTGCAGTTGTATCAATGCCTAAACATCTCTCTGCACCATCATGAATAATCTCTACCAGACCTGAATTGCCGCTAACACGAAAAACTCTCAGCGGATGGTCATCAATCACCTTGATTTGGTGAACTCCTGCATCTGCAGGGAACTGGTAGAATTGGTTTGCATAGCTTGATGAGTGGTTGAAAGTTGTGCTACCTGTGTAGTTCCAAGTAGAACTATAGCCTGCGATTTGTGTTGAAATTTTGTCCAACAGATTAGAATTATGAGTTGTAAACATATGCTCCTTACCTGAGGAAAATCCTGTGTCGGCAGCTGGGACTAGGCTTGCACCAAGACCAACGGTGTTTGAATCGTTATTGTACCAGTTTATCATAATATCAATATCGATATCTATTAATGGTGCTCCAGAAACTCCAACAGGTGGCCACGCTATTAATTCAGTTGATAGCCCATCAACGGAGATACCTCCACCCTTCCATGTTGCCGTGGCTGTTGATTCTGTAGGATTGGTAAGTTCTAGATAGCCGGGTAACTGCGGGGCTAGGAACTCAGTTCCGATGAATGAACCAGAGTCAGAGCGTAAGTTAACGATGCCACTATTTGCCGAAGTTTCGGTAATTACCATGACTCTTGATGGTGCGCTAGATGAGATAGCCAAGATTGTTGGTTCGATGCTGGATAGGGTTGTAGTCCAATGAGTTCCTACCCGTGAGTCTCCATTATCGCTCACGATGTGTCGGGTCTCAACTCCATTGACGGTTGATGTTATTTGATTTGCCTCTTTACTGACTACCTGTATGATAGCATCGCCTGAGGGTAATGGTATGTTCCAAGAACGCCCGGTATGATCTAGCTTGTTGGGCTTATCTGGTGTGGCCATAATGGCTCCACCTTGACCTGAATAAGCAAGTATCTTCAGTTCATGGGTAGACTCCAATTTTAGATCCGTGTGCGTTGTTGAATCAACAATGTGTGATTCGCCAATTGGTAACTCAATAATTTCAACAGTGGATTGAGCAGCAACTAATTTGATTTTTATCGGCCCTAGAGGCGCCGCCAAGCCTTGTTGAGCGGATATGGAAAGTGTGTCTACCCATTCAGGTATTGAGTAATAAAAAGGCCGCGTAGGACCTAGCCTTAGGTCATCATAACAAATAGCGGTGGTTTTACTCTCGGGATGCTTAACTTCAACAACATCGTCAAAATCTAAAATGCCTTTCATTCGAAAGGTCGTGTCATCTAACCAAGTAGATGAATACCACATTCCTCCTCTGGTGTTGTCCCAAGACAAACTGCCGTCTAGCGGAATTAATGTTACCTCAGTCGAATCTCCGGGCATACCGTGTTCACTCAATACTTCTGTTTGCTGGGCTAATACCATCATCTGAGCGGACATGTCATCACGTTCGATTGACCCCTCCAACTCTTCGATTATTGGCAGCATTGAAACTAACATTAAGCCGATTATCGATACAACACCCCCGAATAATAGTACTGTTGCAACTGCCGCAGAAACAGCATCTTCATCACGAGTAATGTTATGTTTCATCGCTCCACCACAACCTCATTTACTGTAACGTCAAAGTAAATTGGATGGCCCAATGAGTTTACTGTAACTCCATCAGCTCCACTAGCCCTCTCAAACGGTGCTAGTCCGATAAACGAATCAAGTGTGCCTGACGCTCTATTCAACGTGTATTCAGTTAGCCATTGCTCATCGTATTGTGGAGTGATTACCTGTGCAACAGAGTTGGTTAGTGCGAATCGGATGTTGAAGCACTGACCTGCGAAGGGTGTCAGTGACCCTGCCGATATGATATCCATTCCGAGCTGATTCGAACTGCCGAGGCTTCCGTTCACCTTGATGTTGGTGAGTATTATGGACAATCTGACTCCACCCGTTGCTAAATCATCAAATTCAACTCTTGGAAATTGACTAATTTCCCATGCAGAGTCTGCAAAATGTTCAATTCTTGCGTTATTAACAAGATAGATTTCGTGCTCACCGTTGCCGAGACTAGTTATTATTCTTAAGCCAGAAATAGTATATTTTACCGTTTTATGTAGTGCTTCGTCATTATCATTCAATACTGTAATTATATACCAATCAGTAAGTTGCATGTTGTGATCTACGACTCCAGTATTGACATCAATTCCGAATTGACTAACCCCATTTTCGTTGTAGATGGTAACTGAGGTTGCAGTTTCGTTGACACTCTGAACAGTAAAACTCGTCGAAGTGTGGTCGGTAATCTTGATTATATCACTCGACGTCAAATCGGCGCTAATAGACCATACCTCTAGGTTGCTCACACCTTGAATTAACGATGTTCGCATTGCGATGCTGTGACGGATGCCGGTTCCTTCTGGTGAGTCAGCAGCCACATCTATTCGATCTTCCATACGATCTGCTATGCCGTTGGCAGCATTCCAATTGGTGTTATCTTCAAAGTCGGAAATATACGGGTTAAGAAACACCCATACACCGCCCATAATCGAAACAACCATTGCTAGCATCATAATTACGCCTAGCACCTCACTTACTGCTGTATCATCCCTTTCGTATCGCCTAACGACACGTTGCTGGTGGGGTGACATGGTTTGCTCACTCTTTGGTATCATTTAGGTATTGACCTAAAAAATTCAAAAAAATCAACTATTCGCTCACTCTTTTACTCACTTGGTCAGCGATTGTTCTCTGCGAGTATTTACCGATGTAGTGCGTTTTTTCGGGTCCATTTTGCTGCGAAATGTAAATGTCTCCTTGGAAAATATCTGATATGTAGTAAAGTACCGTTGATTCGGCAAGGTGAGGTGAGTTATTTTTCTCAGACAAGTGGGTCAAAACGATGGTTCGTGTTGAATCTGTGCACACCTCTGACAGAAATCTTCCTGTTTGATTGTTTGATAAGTGGCCTTCTCTTCCCCTGATGCGCTCTTTTAGAGAATATGGATACGGTCCAGCCTCAAGACGTCGTTCATCATAGTTGGCTTCTACAGAGATGTGCTCACATCCATGGACATGTTTAATCAGTTCATCAGTCCAAGAACCTAAATCGGTAATAATCGCCGCTCTTTCCCCTCGATAACTCGCCACGAAGGCCACATTATCCGACCCTGAGTGAGGAACAGGCACCGGCAGTATTGTTAGTTCATCACCAATTCGAATTAGGTCTAGCGACCCAAAATAAGATGTCATTTTCGGATCGAGATTCAATTCGTGAGCGGTTGTTTCATTTGCCAAAATCTCCATTCCCCACTTTTTCTGACAAAGAGTCGCTCCACCGGCATGGTCGCCATGGTGGTGAGTTATCAACGCACAATCAATTTCTGATGGTTCGATAGCTAACATCGCAAGACGTTTTTCTAATTGTGCACCGCTAAATCCAAGGTCAATCAGAACTTTTACTGCATCAGTTTCTAGTAATGTCGAATTGCCTCGACTTCCAGTCCCCAAATGAGTGATTCTCAAACTCATGCTAACAACAGAATGCTGACGCGTAAAGGTATTGAAATAATCGCTTGTGAATGGAATTTTTCCTAAGTTTTGCAAGTCAGTTTACTGACTTCAGGCAATAAAATTTTGACACTTTGTCGGAACATCACTCCATCATACTCTTAAGTGTAATCTGCGACACTCAGCGTGCGAAGCGTCATATAAGGCTGAGGTGACAACATGCGGAGGAGTCAAACAACACTGCTAACTTCCATTGCTGTGGTCATAAGTTTACTATTTATGTCACAATTTCCGACAATATCACCCGTCGCAAATATACATCCCGATGTCACTGATGGCAGTAAGCCTGAATCCACTGATTCGGATAAAGACGGAATTCCCGATGTTCACGAAAATCTGTTCAGCGAGTGGATAAACAGTACCGCAGTAGACGGTAGAGGATTTTCTATGGAAGGGTTAGATGCCAATGATGGTGATGATGCCAAGCTGGACATCGACCGTGACGGGCTAAACTCTACAGAAGAGTATTGCTGGCCATACCCAGCAGAATGTGTTGAACCTGGTTTTTTGCGTGGCTTGACAGGTGTTGTAGATGGTGAAGGAATTAGGTCTTACTTAGATCCTAGAAAATCTGATACAGATGGTGACGGGATGCCGGATGGATATGAGGCATACATGTGCTTGCGTATTGGTGGTTTCGATGTTCTCGCTCAGCGATTTCAATGTGATGATTTTGACCCATTAAACGCTAGTGATGCCACCAAGGATCCCGACATGGATGGCTTTGATGTTAATCGAGACGGAATTATGAATCAGAATGAATGGTATACTTCGAGCGAGGAATATATTTTTGGCGCACCGTCAAACCATACTACGGAATTAGACGGTCTTTGGTGCACAGCAACGTTACCAGAGGGATCATTACTCACCAATTGGCCGTACATACCAACTGGCGTTAACGCAACATTCCAGAATCTACTGGCTGCTTGTACTAATTCTGAATCACCAGTTGGTGAAGACTTGTGGCTTGGTACTGACCCTCTTCTCAAGGATTCAGACCGGTATAATTGGGACGGATTCTCAATTCGGAATTTATTTCCCTCATTTGGGGATGGAATTCCCGACGGCTGGGAAGTGCATTTTGGTTTAGATCCACTAAATAGGAGTAGTGCATTATCAGACGAAGATTCTGATGGCTGGGATGCGAATCGCGATGGGGTTCTTTCCCCGGATCTAAGTCGAACCGACACTGCCTTGTCCTTGGGTGAGCAATTATCTAACATTGAAGAATATAACATTTATTTTGACAATGGAAACAATGTTATTGCAGGTCTAAAATCCATAGAATTTGATGCTGTTGAATCAACTCTGTTTAACTATCCGATCTCTTTTGCTACCACAAGCGATGTCCCAAGCGTCATGCATCATGACATACGTAACTTAGAAATCGCCGACGATAAAATCTATGTCACAACAAAATATGGTGTCTCTGTTATCGACATCGCTGCTCAATCTAGCAATGACTATTGGATTCCTCAAGGGGTATATCTGCAAGATTCTGAATTGCTCTTTGACGAAAATGAGGATTTATACGCACTTGCAATAGCCTCAAACATTGGATTAGGCGTAGCAAGAATCCAAACTGACGGTTTTCTAGACGATGTCACCGATTGGGATTGGTCACAAACCTCAGCAATCCTTGAGATTGCCCAATTACAAATCAACAGCCCCAACAATCAGATTATAGGACTGGGCAGCAATGGTTCAGGTAATGTTTTCGAAATCAGTAGCTTTGGTTTGATTGAAGAAATTCACTCGGTAAGTAATCCAATAACTAGCCAGTTAATTGCTGGTAACGCTACTGTAACTGATATTGAGCACGGTTTAGCAAACGGTAATTTGACTATGTTTATCGGAACCGACCGTGGCCTCTTGATCTCTGAAACTAACTCAGGTAGGGATGGTGATGATGCGGAGTGGCGGTTCTACTACACTAGGGAAGATACCGGGATTTTTGCCTCAGTAAATGAATTAAGAACTCTACCGGCCGGCAGTGACGAGAATATTGCTGAAATTAGAGATATCCACCTTGACGGCCCCTCAAGCGATAGCCCCCAAGTCCTCTGGTTTGGCACTCCATCCGGGTTACATCAAATGCGTCTAATCGACAATGCCATAACTCACAGTGGACAACTAGAAAACCCCGGCTCAGATGAAATCAGTACACGAGATGCTAACAGTGTCCAAGCAATCTACACAACCGGGCAACAGGTAATCGTCGGTTCGAATGCCGGGACATGGGTTGTTGCTGGAGACTATTCTAATGTCTATGAAATAGATTTACAGGAGATAATACCAGGATATGTTACTGAACTTACCGTTAGCGGCGTTGGAGAAAATATGACAATTTTCGGTGCTGCTTCGCCAGGTAAATTCGCCAATCTTGAATTAATTAATCCCAAGTCAAACGATTCAGACAGTGACGGCATCCCCGATGGATGGGAAATCGGTAATGGATTAGACCCCACAGACCCATGGGATGCTCAGCTAGACTTCGATTTCGACGGCCTCGATCTTGACCAGTCTGGTGATGGCATATTTGAGCGATTGTGGACTAATTTAGATGAGTTCAGATATACACCAACAACCGAAGAAGGCTACAATTCAACCAACCCCAATGTTGGCGATACCGATGGTGACGGGTTATCCGATGGGCAAGAGTATTTCGGCTTCTTTTTCGATAATACAAATCTGTGGTGTTATTATAATGTCCAGCTTGAATACATCTGCGATAGCCAAATCGGTATGGATGCCAATCAAACATATTTACAATCATTAACCGTTGATAGCGGCACAGATCCGACAAATCATGACAGCGATGGGGACGGTATGCCGGATGGTTGGGAAATTGAAAACCGCCGGTGGGTTGGCTCATCGTTTACCGGTGGAAATAATTGGTCACTAGACCCTAATCGCCCTGAGGACGCAACTTGGGATGCAGATGGTGACGGACTACAGAATCTGTGTGAATACCAGTGGAGTCAACTAAAGTATGAGGCAATGGCGGGTTCATTGTTAGAATCGCATGGTGAAAACACAACCTTTGCAGAAAACTGGACAGAATCAGACCCCAACAATGTCGATTCAGATGGTGATACTCTGCCTGATGGCTGGGAAGCGGCATATTCGTGTTCATGGAATCCCGGCAGAGCAGGTATTAACCCGCTAAATGGCTCAGATGCTCTCAACAACCCTGACAATGACGGCTTTGACATTAACAACGATGGAGTTTTGCAACTCAACGAAGCATTCGTTAACTATCTCGAGTATCATCTGAGGGATGACTTATTCGACAATGACAATCCGGTAGACTTTGACAATTTGCCGTTTGGCCTTGCCACAGACCTTTTCGACAATGTAGGACTCAACGGTTACCCAGAAGCATCCTATCCCGAACGAGCATCTGGGTCATACTTAGCGTCGCAAAATGCTCTAGATTCCGGGGCGTCAGACCCGTTGCGTGCAGACTCAGACGAGGATGGAATGCCAGATGGTTGGGAAATTTGGTTTTCTCGATGGGATGTTTTACAAGATGAGTGGACTCTAAATCCGTTACAACCTGCTGACCGATGGCAAGATGCAGATGATGATGGAATGACTAACTGGGAGGAGTATAATGCAATCAATCCTTTGTTGTCAGAAACGGACTCAAATCGAACGTCGCCAAAATGGTTTGTTACAACCGTCGGTAGTGCTTATACCTTCCAGGCATGGGCTGGGATACAAACCGACCTTTCGTTTGGCTCATTTGTTAACTCTACCCAGCGTAATCTAACTGGATTGACAGGAGACCCCAACAATGTTGATACCGATGGTGATGGCATTATAGACGGGGTAGAGTTATTATTCACAACTTGGAATTCCTCAGCAGAAACATGGACGCTAAACCCCCTGATGCCCGGTGACGGCAGATTTGATTCAGATAATGATGGCCTTGTTGATCTGCAGGAGTTCGCACTGGTTACATCCAACCCCGACAATGGAATTGAACACCCGTCAGATGCTCCTCTATTACACATCGACGGTGATTTCCTTCAACCGACAGAAAAAGCGCAACGCATGTTCAACATTTTAATTTCTAAGGAAACTCGTGGTAAACGATTGTTGAATGATTTCAACGATTGGCAGAATGGTGAGCCAGCAAATGCCTTCATCTCAATACTGATGGGCATTACAGATCCAACCAACCCAGATACAGACGGTGACGGAATGTATGACGGGTTTGAGTATTGGTTTGCCGAGTGGGATTTAGAGAATAATCTTTGGAGTATCAATCCCTTAATTGATGGCGATGTTTTATTGGATACAGACGGAGATAGTTTCGATTGCGATGGTGATGGAAATATATCAATTGACGAGAGATTTTCCAATCTCCGGGAGTGGGAATCGAGGACATGGGGCAAATACACGGAACGAAATAATGTACCTCAGGAAGTTGGGATTTTGAGTTTCGGAGATGATGCAATAAATGCTTACATGGAAGAGTTAGGCTACACCTATTCACAAGCAACAAGTGCTTTGTATGATGATTTTACATCAAAGAGCATCGACAGTGCCAATCGTATGAATAAGATAAATTCCTATGATTACAACAACTTCAACAGAACGTTATTAGGTATTGCTGACCCAACAAGCACGGATTCTGACGGTGATTCAATACCCGATGGATGGGAATATTGTTACGCAATATATGGTATG
>MDTA01027316.1_pt1 | contig 13947 bp, 13 predicted proteins | sample 811151 | NCBI WGS metagenome assembly MDTA01 (sample SAMN05326648, study PRJNA326480) | marine metagenome | isolation source: seawater | place: Indian Ocean: South | collected 2010 | reverse complement strand
TTTTCGGGTTCGTAACATTGTTATTAGTGGTGTTGATGCCTGCACACAAAGCGGAGGCAACCGAAGGGCGCGCGGTGGTCGCAGTGGCAACCAACTTTCTTTCAACCGCTGATGCTTTAGCGAAAGACTTCAATCACAGATTTGACTTAAATATATCGTTAGTTTCCGGCTCAAGCGGCAAACTGTATGCGCAGATTCGTTACGGCGCTCCTTTTGATGTATTTCTATCGGCAGATCAAGCTCGCCCTGAGCAATTAGTCGATGACGGCTTGGCTCATGAGGATGCTCGTTTCACCTATGCCATCGGACGCTTGGTTTTATGGTCACAAAAACGTTTTGAAACTGAGTTGGTGCGCTCTGAAGCGGTATTGATGCTGTCGGCCAGCAAACGCATTGCCTATGCAAACGAAGCGCTCGCACCCTACGGCTTTGCGACAGTGGAGACACTGAAAGCCCTGGATCTGTTCGAGCACTTAAAGTCGCGCATGGTGCGCGGCGAAAATGTCGGCCAAGCCTACGGCTTGGTCAGCAGCGGCAATGCCGACGTTGGGTTTATCGCCATGGCACAACTGACACAGCGCCCCAATAAGGGCAGCTATTGGCTGGTAGACGAAACATTACACACCCCGATCCGCCAGGATGCCATTCTGCTCAACCGTGGTGCGGATAACGCCGCTGCGCAGGCGTTTATTTCTTACCTACGCAGCGACGCTGCACAAGGAATTATCCGCAACGCCGGCTACCGCAGCGAAGACTAACGTCCCTGGAATACCGGTTCGCGTTTTTCCACAAAGGCTTTTGTGGCGTTGCGGTGATCTTCTGTCTGGCCACAGTGAACGTGATGGGTTGCTTCTAAGTCCAAGCAGTCGTCTACATCGCCAGAGGATAAGGCTCTGGCAAAGTTCTCTTTCATGTAACGAAACGCTACCGTCGGCCCAGCAGCCAATTGACCAGCAATTTCCTTGGTTTTAGCCGCTAACTCGTCAGCATCGCAAACCCAATTGGTCAAACCAAGGTCTAGAGCTTGTTCCGCACTGACCCTTTCAGACAAGAAGTACAGCTGGCGAGCCTTTGCTGAACCCACAAGTTGGGACATGAAAAAGGTACCCCCGTAGTCACCGGAGAACCCGACGCGAGCAAAGGCCGTCGTCATGATTGCATTACTCGACATAATCCGCAGGTCGCACGCTAGGGCCAATGACAGCCCGGCACCGGCAGCAGCGCCAGGCAATACAGCAAGCGTAGGTTTCGGCATGCTGTAGAGCTTGCCTGCAGTGTTACGTTGATTAACGCGCTGACGATGAATTGCACCATCAATTGTGTTGTCCCCTACCGTACCGTCACCTTTAGCGGCCATACCCTTTACATCACCGCCCGCGCAAAAACCCTTGCCAGCGCCCGTTAAAACGATGACTTTGACCCTCGGATTTAGCTCAGCATCAGCCAATTGCTCAGCCAAGGCCGCGGTCATGTCTCCCGACATCGCGTTACGCGCTTCTGGTCTATTTAGGGTGAGTGTCAGCACCCCCTCATCCAAAGTGGCCAACAAGTCTTCTGTTCCAGTATCGATTTGTGTGGTCATGCTATTCCCCCGTGTTGTTAATGCTAAAGCCCAAGCTCAGAGGATATTTCGCGAAAGGTCATTCGCCAAGGGGCCATTTAATGATGATAGGACAAATTTACCGACTGTCTCCAAAATGCTGCCGCTGGTCATCACATGCCCGCAACAATCCACCTTCCGGAGTAAAAACAACCTAGAAAGACCAGATACGGAACGACTACTAAAAAACTCGTTCTTCTGTCAAAAGGTGTTCTTTAGAGACGGCGGATTCAGTTATACCCAGACATGCATTGTTCTCAAACAAAACCTCGGGCAGGATCTAACTAAGGTACTAGGATTATCCTATGAACTATCAAGACCTCATGTACTGGCACCTAAGCACTGTGCTGCCTGCAGCACTGTTAGGCGGCTTGTTGTTGGCATTCGCAAAAGGCACACCAGTGCATAGGCTGTTGGGTAAAATCTACATGATGTTAATGCTGCTAACAGCGATCATCACGCTTTTTATGAGCGCCGAGGTCGGACCAACCTTGCTAAATCACTTTGGTTTTATTCATTTATTCAGTTTATTAGTTCTTATCACCGTGCCGCGAGCCTACATCGCAGCAAAAAACCACGACGTGACGAGCCATAAGTACAGTATGTTATCGATGTATATCGGCGCGGTGCTGATCGCAGGCTCATTTACGCTGATGCCAGGGCGTTACCTGCATGGAGTCTTGTTTGGTTGACCCCCGCTTGCGCGGGGGCAGGCCTCCGCCATCTATAAAAGGCGAAGATGATCTGCGGGGCGAGCCACCCCATGGATTGAGGCTTAAGGACAGGCCTCGCGATAGGTAGCGGCAAGGCACATTGGATGGATATACTCCACTGCTTTGTTAAGCCTTGGGGAGTTCACTTGTCTATTGAAAAATTCGCGTGTTTCGACGTTTCTATCGAAAATCACATCGCACACATTTGTTTGAATCGGCCTGAGAAGCGTAACAGCATGATCCCTGAATTCTGGGATCAGTTGCCCGAGGTTATCGCTGATATTGATGACAACGCCCGAGCGCGTGTCATTGTGATTTCTTCGACTGGCCCTGTATTTACTGCCGGTATGGACTTAGCGGCGTTCGCTCCGCGGCACTCTGCTGACAAAGATGAGGCGCGTCGCAACAGCATTCGCCACGGCGCGGCTTTTTACGATTCAGCACGCAAAACCCAAGCATCTTTCAATGCTTTAGAAGCTTGCCGGTTGCCTATTCTCGCGGCCATTCAGGGTGGCTGTGTGGGCGGCGGCGTGGACATGGTCACGGCCTGCGATATGCGTTACGCCACTGCAGATGCTTTCTTTACGATTTTTGAAACCAACATTGGTATGACCGCCGATGTGGGTACATTCCCGCGTCTGGTGCAGCAAATGCCCGAGGGCCTGGTGCGCGAATTGGCGTATACCGGTCGCCGGATGAATGCTGACGAGGCCAAATCTGTCGGCTTGGTTAACCAAGTGTTTGCCGATCAAGCGACCATGCTAGACGGTGTTATGGCGATTGCTGCGGAAATTGCCGAGAAAGCACCTCTAGCGGTGTACGGTTGCAAGCGCATGATTAACTATTCCAAAGATCACAGCACTGCCGACACCTTAGACTACATCGCCATTTGGAATGCTTCGATGATGCAGGGTCAGGAGATGCAAGAGGCCATGCAGTCTCGTGCTGAAAAGCGTCCAGGTGACTTTGTTGATCTACCTAAGCGCCGGGGCTCTTTTGGCGCGCACTAACGCTTAACTATGCTTTTGATGGGGAGATCATATGAGCATTCAACTTCGACAAATCTGCCTGGTGGCGGAACAACTCGCACCGGTTGTTGACGACCTCACGGCCATACTTGGCATCAACAGCTGTTATGTGGACCCCGGCGTCGCCAAATTTGGCCTCGAGAACAATCTCATGCCCGTGGGTCGTAATTTTTTAGAAGTGGTCGCCCCTACCCAGGACAACACTGCGGCTGGCCGCTACTTACAACGCCGTGGTGGTGACGGTGGCTATATGGTGATCACGCAAATAGATACCCTGAATGAACACCAACGACTGCGTCAGCGGGCATTGGATCAAGGCGTGCGCATTGCCCATGAGCACAGCAGCGATCAGTGGCATCTAAGCCAACTCCACCCAAGAGACATGCAGGCGGCTTTCTTAGAACTTGAATGGAATCGCGAAGAGGACTTCACGGGTTACTGGAACCCTGTAGGCGGACTAGGCTGGGAAGACAAGGTACAACAGGGCACCACGGTCGACTTTATTGGGGTTGAATTACAAAGCGACGACCCGGTCGCCTTGGCCAATCATTGGGCGAACGTTACCGATCTGAGCATCGACGCGAACGCGGCTGATCCCGCCGTCAAATTCAACAATGCGACGCTGCGTTTCGTCACCGCCACAGATGGTCGCGGCCCAGGATTAGGCGGTTTAGACATTCGCGTGAATGACCGCCAAAGCATTCTGCAAGAGGCCAAAAAACGAAATTGTTATGTGAATGATCAACAGGTCAATATCTGCGGTACACGTTGGTACCTCCACGACAGCTAACTAAAACCAGGAACACTTATGACTGACATGAGTTTGGAAGCGGCCGTTCGCGCGCGCCGTTCAGTGCGCGGCTTTTTACCTGACCCGGTACCTCAAGAGACCTTAGACAAAGTCTTTGATCTGGCCCGTTGGTCTCCATCTGGCACCAATATTCAACCATGGCAAGTCTACGTGGCCTCGGGTGCCACGCGAGATCACTTACGCGAGCAATTTATGCAACGTGCCAAGGACAAACACCCACCCAGCGTTGACCACAAAGACTCTCGCGGCCCTATTGGCGAGGTCTGGAAGACCCGCCGGCGGGAATGTGCGGCCGTGTTGTACGACGCGATGGGTGTGGCTTGGGAAGATAAGCCCGCGCGCGCCGAAGTGGCTTTTCGTAATTTCGAGCTATTCGATGCCCCCCACGTGGCTTTTTTGTGCATGAACGAGGTGTTCGGTATTGGCAGCGCCTGGGATGTGGGCATGTACGCCCAAACCCTGATGCTCGCTATGACCGCAAACGGGCTCGCTTCATGTGCCCAAGGCACTATGGCCCATCATCCAGACCTGGTGCGTGAGGCCTTTGGACTAGGTGACGAAGTCAAAGTGTTGTTTGGTCTTAGCTTTGGCTTTGAAGATACCAGCATGGCCGTGAACAACGCTCATACCACCCGGGCAACATTGGCAGAAACAGTGACGTTTAAGAGTTAAACGCCGACCACGCCGCTATCAATAAAGCCTTGTACTTGAACATTGTCATAACCCAGCTGGGTCAGCACCGCTACCGAATGCTCACCGATCTTGGGCGCCCTAGTCGATTCCGCCGCTGTCTCGCCGCGAATGCGAAAAGGCGATGCCAACGACTGATAGTCGCCTAGTTCCGGATCGCTGTGGTTTTGCAGCCATCGACTAGACTGCAACTGCGGGTCATCAACGAGGTCTTTAAGATCATTAACCTGAGCGCACGGGATGTCGTGCTGACCTAATAAAGCCAACCAATGCGCCGTATCGTGGCTTTGAATCACCTCACCAACGAGACCGTACAACTCATCAATGCGCTCAGAACGTTGGGCCCCATCTATGACCCAGCCCGCTTGGCTTAGATCGTCTCGGCCAATCAGCTGCAAAAAACTGACCCACTGTTTGCTCGTATAAGGCATTACTGCAATGTAGCCATCGGTGGTTTGGAAGGGTTTACGGTTGGCCGAAAACAACCGTTCGTAACCCAACTCCCCTTCTGCCGGAATCAACGTGTGCCCCGCCAGGTGCTCGGACATCAGAAACGCGGCCATACTTTCGAGCATTGGCACTTCAATCGCGCTACCTTGGTTCTGCCGCTGTTGCTTAATCACGCCTGCGCTGATCGCCAACGCCAAATGCAGGCCCACAACTTTGTCACAGGCTACCGTGCGGACGAATTGGGGCGCGCCTTTGGCGTCTTTATTTAACGCCGCCAAGCCAGATCGCGCCTGAATAATGTCGTCATACGCAGGCGCATTTGCATCGGGACCATCACTGGCAAAACCAACACCCGAGCAGTACACCAAGCGCGGATTAACCGCTGCCATAGATTCATAATCTAGGCCCAATTGAGCCGCCGCCTTACCACGCATGTTGTGTACAAAAACATCGGCGTCGGCTATTAGTCGATCCAGTATTTCCTTACCTTGGGGATTCTTGAGGTCCAGCGCCAACGCGCGCTTGTTGCGATTAAAGTTCATAAACCCCACGCCCAGCTCAGCGTGACGCCCGGGCCGCACGGCACGAAAACCATCACCCGTCAGTGGTTCTACCTTCACCACATCAGCACCAAAATCTGCCAACAGTTGGGTCGCGTAGGGGCCTAAAACTACCGTGGTGAGGTCCACCACTTTCAGGCCGTGTAGTAAATCAAACACTTATGTGCTGACCTCTTCGACTTTTTCACCCAAGGCGCGAGCGCGGTCTAACCTTGTCGCTTCGTCTCTGGGCAAATTTTTCCACGCCAATGTGAGCAGTGCCACGGTCGCCACAAAAATCAGCAGCGTGCACGCTATGGCAGTTCGCAGTGACTCTGCGGAGTCCATACCGGTACTGGCAAAACTGTCGGACAGCTGACCCATCACGTATGGTCCCAGGGCGAGACCAAGCATGGTATTGATCAAAATATAGTAAGCGCCAGCCACTGCACGCATCCTGGGTAACACCAAGTCTGCTGCGGTGCTCGGAGGAATGCCTACCCATGCCGCGCTGAACAAGTGATGCGCAAAATTCAATGCAAAGGCCATATACAGGCTGTCGGTATAGACCATCCATAAAACCAGGGGTGCGGTGCCAAACACTGCAATGTAGCCGATCAAAAGCCGTCCGGCTGGGTGGCGCTGCTTGAATTTGTCGCCAAATATTCCGCCCAAGGTAACGCCCAACAAACCGCCTAGGGCATTACCCAGACCAATGTACATACCAACTTCAGTCGCAGACACGTCGTGTAACCGCATCAACAGCGGTGCTGTCCAGTACCCTACGCCATAGGACACAAACGAAATGGTAGGAAACGCCAACATCGTGTAGATCATGGCCTTGGACTGAAAGATCATGTGGTAGGTGACTGGATCCCGCGCTTTAAGGGACTGTACCCAGGAATAAACCACGTAAACCCCTATGCCTAACGCTACCCACTGAGGCACATTGCCGGTGAGTTCAATCAAACCCCATGCGATAACGGTAATAAACAGGCCCGCCACCAAATTGTCGCGAATCGAAGCGCCTTCCCGGGCCAAACCGTACAGGTTCAAAATCGGCGTCATGGCTGCCAGTTCCGTGCGCAACACACCCAGTGGGTTAGGATGCTCAGCGCTGACCAGACCTTCAGAGGCGCCACGTTTTGGTTCACGCAGTGAGCGCACCCACAGCGCCATGAAGATACCGGGAATGCCCACAGCCAAGAATGCCGCGTGCCAGCCTTTGAGGTTGAGTGGTGCGGTCGTAGGATCTGGGAAGGAGGTATTCCAGGTCTCCATAATGAAGCCGCCCAAAAACAATCCGATGCCGCCGCCGATGTAAACACCCGACGAGTAGATGGCAAGCACGGTTGCTCGCAATCGTTGGGGATAATAGTCAGAAAGCATCGAGTAAGCCGCTGGCGAAGCACTGGCCTCGCCAATGCCTACACCAATCCGGTACGCAGCCAACACCGGGAACGACCGAGCAAAGCCAGACAGAGCAGTCATAGCGCTCCAGAACACCAGCCCTAGGGAAATGAGGCTACGCCGCACCCAGACATCTGCAAAACGAGCAAGGGGTATACCGAATACGGCATAAAAGACCGCGAACACCGTGCCGTAGAGAAAGCCCATCTGCGCATCGGTAACGCCCAGATCCGCCTGAATGTCTTGGGACAAAATTGACAGAATGTTGCGGTCGATAAAGTTGAAGACGTAGACGATCACTAGGACAAAGAGCACATAATGAGCGTATGCCCCGCCGACCTTAGGCGTCTTTTCGCCCTGACTGCCTGTCGGCGTATTCTCCTTCTGAGGGTCTTTTGGCGTCATTTCATCCTGCATGCTTTTGCCTCCTAAAAGCAGACGCTGCTTTTCTTTGGCGGTGCTTTAGCCGTCGCCTACTTAGTCAAACTGTTCTTCGCCAGAGGCAAACAACAGGTAAAACACCATGCCAAACAACGTTACCCCGGCGGTGGTGATAAAAACCAAGTCCCATGATTCTGTGACCTGCAATATGTAACCTGTTACATACACCGCAATAATGCCCGGTAGTGTTGCAAAGGTGTTGGTTATGCCCATCAACGTACCGGCGTACTTAGGCCCAATATCCATGTGATTCACACTGTGACCACCAATGCCGGCAGCACCAAATAACTTGCCCAAGCACAGCAAGCCTATGGCCGACCACACATCGTCCACGGTGGTAATCAAAAGCAAGCACATGGCTAATCCACCAAAGCCGATGGTCTGCATCAACTTGCGCACGAACGTTACAGAGAGCCCCCTGGCAATTAGACGATCCGCTACGTTGCCGGCAATGTTCAAACAAAAGAAAGACGTAACGTGGGGCAACATGGCGATCAACCCGACCGAGGCAAAGGCTACCCCCAATCCATCGTTCACATATTTCGGCAGCCACGACAAGATCACGTACAGCGTCCAGTTATTACAGAAGTGCGCAACGATGATCGCCCACAGCGCCTTATTGCGCAGAAACTCACCCATGGGAGGGGTCGCTATGGCACCTGCAGCTGGCGCGTTGGCGGCAATATACTCCAGCTCAGTCGCATTGATTCGCGGATGCTCTTGGGGCTTGTCCGTAACCAACCAATGCCAAGCGATATACCAAAACACGCCTACAAGCCCAAACAGGTAAAACGCCCACTCCCACCCCAATTCCGTAACGATGATGGGCGTAACCACCAAGGCAAATACCGTCCCGATCGGTATGCCACTGGCGTTCAAGGCAACGGCTTTAGCTTTTTCATGCACCGGAAACCACCGTGTAACCAAACTGTAAACCGAAGGGAAAGTGACCGCCTCACCCAAGCCCATACCGATACGTGCTATCAGCAGACCGAGCATCCCAGAGAACGCGGCCCAGGGTGTAACGATGGTGAAGAAAGACCAGATTAAGACCCCCAGTCCGAGCACGATTTTGCCGCCAAAGCGGTCGGCCAAAAAACCGCCCAGCACTTGCATGATCATGTAGCCGACGTAAAACGACGACAAAATAATGCCCTGAGTTTCTAGGTCCCACTTGAATTCTTCCGCCATAGGAATGATGGCGACCGATATATTGACGCGATCGATGTAGCACACAAACGTCGCTGCAAAACACATCAAGATGATGCTGTAGCGCGTTTTCCAGAACCCGCCCTTGTCCACGGCTGCTTCTGCCATGCCCCCCTCCTTTACTCCCACGGGTTTTCCGCGACGCTAACCTGTCGGCTCTACAAGCCCGATCCCCCTCCTTACCTTAGCCGAAAAACGGTCCACCGCAACCAACAAACCATGATTTAGATCTTTTACCCAAGACTGGCATGGGCTTACACTGCTTTTAGATCACTAGGGGAGACAGGCATGCAAGAATCCATTGATATGGCCGAACTGCTGGGGGATTTGGATTTTGATCCAGCCGCGCTTAAAGCCAAGTACTTAGAAGAGCGAGACAAACGCCTGCGCGACGACGGCAACGAGCAATATGTCGAGGTGACCGCGGAATTTTCCCACTACGTTGATGATCCTTACGTCGAGCCCGGATTTAGCCGGGCGCCTCTGCACGATGAAGTGGAAGTCGCCATAATCGGCGGCGGTTTTGGCGGACTTCTGATGGCGGCTAGACTGCGCGAGGCGGGGTTCGACGACATTCGTATGATCGAAAAAGCAGGTGATTTTGGCGGCACCTGGTATTGGAATCGCTATCCAGGTGCGATGTGCGATGTGGAGTCTTACTGCTATCTGCCGCTGCTTGAAGAACTCGATTACATGCCGAAGCACAAGTACTCCTTCGCGCCGGAGATTTTGCAGCACAGCAAGCGCATTGCGCGTCATTACAACCTATACGAAAACGCGTGTTTACAAACTGCGATCACCCAATTGAGCTGGGATGCTAAAGATAATCGTTGGATTATCGAGACTGATCGCAACGACCGTATGCGCGCACGCTATGTCGCCATGGCGAACGGCCCCTTAAGTCGACCAAAACTGCCCGGCATTCAGGGCATTAACGACTACAAAGGACATACTTTCCATACCAGTCGTTGGGACTACAACTACACCGGCGGTAACTCCTTTGGCAATTTGAGTGGCCTAAAAGACAAGCGCGTGGGCATTATTGGCACCGGTGCTACAGCAGTGCAGTGCATCCCGCACTTAGGCGAATGGGCAAAACAGTTGTATGTTTTTCAGCGCACACCCTCGTCAATTGATGAGCGCAACAACCACGACACCGATCAAGCTTGGGCAAAAAGCCTTGAGCCCGGGTGGCAACAAAAACGCATGGACAACTTTAATGTTTTGGTGAGTGGCGGCGATCAGCCAGAGGATCTGGTGGCAGACGGTTGGACCGACATCATGCGTAACTTGACCGGCATTGCCGCTAAGTTGGCAAGCCGCAAGTTAGGCAGACGTCTGACCAAGGGCGAACGCGCAGAGCTTATGGAACTGGCCGATTACAAAAAGATGAACGCTGTGCGGGCTCGCGCCCAGAAAATCGTGAACGATGAAAAAACCGCCGAGTTGCTGCAACCGTGGTATCGCCAATTCTGTAAACGCCCCTGCTTTCATGACGAATACTTAGACACCTACAATCGTGGCAACGTCACATTGGTCGATACTAATGGTCGAGGGGTGGAGCGCTTAACCGAAACCGGCGTGGTGGCCAACGGTGAACACTTCGAGGTCGACTGTTTGATTTTCGCCACCGGTTTCGAGGTTGGCACGTCCTATACCCGGCGATCCGGCTACGACATCGTCGGACGCGGTGGACAAACGTTGAGTGAACACTGGCAAGAGGGCTTACGCACGTTTCAAGGGTTGACCAGTCATGGCTTTCCCAACTGTTTCTTTCTTGGCTTTACCCAGACCGCCGTCACCGTCAACGTGCCCCATGCACTGAACGAACAGGCGAAACACGTTGCGCACATTTTGCAAGCAGCACGCGACCGTGGCACCCCTACGGTAGAGCCAACAGCCCAGGCTGAAGAAGACTATGTTCAAGAGATCGCTAAATCAGCCAATGTAGGTGCGCGTTTTTACGCGGAATGTACACCTGGCTATTACAACAGCGAAGGCAAGCGCGGAAACCGCAGCGGCTTCTTTTCAGATATGCACAGCGCGGGCGCAATAAAGTTTTTCAAGCTACTCAAGGATTGGCGCGACGAGGGCAGCCTCGAGGGCTTGGATTTAAGTTAGGACAGCGCCCTTGAGGTCATACGAAGTCGCGAGCCTGGAGCCTGATGTCCAGGCGCTGGCCGGCAACGATGTCTACCGCGCATTCGTACATGAGACTGCGCTCTAGACTGTAGCGTCCGCTGCCGTCGTATTGAGCCTGCTGGCTGATCCAATGGATTTGCAAAGTATGCTGCCCAACGATCGGACCGTTTTCCTTGGCAATGAGAAATTCTCCACCTTCACGTTTGTGGAGAAAGGTGCGCGCCATGGGGTGTTGGGCGTGCTTCGGGATCAACGTCAACCAACCCAAACCTAAGGGCTGTTCTGCGCACAACACTGAACCTCTGACTGCACACCGCTCTTCGTGCGCCAACAAACCTCTGCGCCGTAACCAGCGCAGCAGTAACTTAGGCCATTCGGCTACATCAGGATCGCCAGCTGCAAGTCCAACGCCGTGCTCTCCATCATTGAAAATATGCAACTCCGCCTTAACACCCGCCCGCAACAATGCGTCGTAGATCAAAGTAGCTTGGGAGGCAGGCACAATGGCATCTTCGTGGGTGTGCACAATAAAGCACGGCGCGGTCTGCGGGTTCACCGATTCGTCCGTTGGGGTGTACTCATCGGCCTTGCGACCTCGTTTAGCGCCATTGGTCACCGCATAGACAGGCACAGCAAAATTCACCTGACTACTTTGCTGTTCAATAGGGTCTTCGGCTTGGGCATCACCCTGGTCGCCTTTAGTGGCTACCGCTAGGGCTAAATGACCACCTGCTGAGAATCCCAGCATTCCAATACGATTAACGTCCAAGGCAAACTCTTGCGCGCGACTGCGCACAAGGCGAACAGCGCGCTGAGCATCTAATAGCGATACCGACGTAGGATACGTTGGGCCCACTCGATAACGCAGAACAAAAGCGGCAATACCGTACTGGTTTAGCCATCGGGCCACCTGCAACCCCTCATGATCTGAAGCCAAAATACGATAACCGCCACCGGGATTAACAATCACCCCACACCCGTTTGCTTGGGTAACGGGGGGCAAATGCACGGTCAACTGTGGTTCATGCAACACGCCAGAGCCTTGAGCTTGGGGTGCACCGGTGGGCCAAAGCGCCAGCACGTGATCAGGCTGCCAAATTTGGTCCAATGTTATTGAATTACTCATAGACGCTCACTTTCGCGTATATCTTAACCACTTGCCTATCTTCTCTATCTCACTCACCACGCTGTTACAACAAAACCACATCCGCGCCAGTAAGCTGTGGCACACTCAGATCTTGAGCAATCAACAACCCTAATCCATGCAGTACAACAACGTCATTTTGCGCGTCATTGACCCCGCCAATATCCAAACCGTCAGCGAGTTGCTGCAACAGCAAGCTGAGGTATCCCTCACCGAGCCTGGCTGCGAACGTTTTGAGGTGTACCACTCACAATCCGATCCACAAACCTTTCTGCTCATTGAATGGTGGGCAACCCCTGAGGATCTGGAAACACACCGCAGCAACAAAAATTTCGTAGAGGTATATCTGCCTAAGGTTGTACCCCTTGTTGAGCGCCTACCCCACCCCTCGAACCGACTGATTTAGAGCAAACCTTGTAGGGGTATTACACTCAAATAAAGAACAGAGGGTGCGAGCAGACAACCTACACCGGTATAAAAGGTTGCGGTCATGGCACCATAAGGAACCAGTTTAGGATCCGTTGCCGCCAGACCCGCTGCCACTCCGCTCGTGGTGCCCATAAGACCACCGTAAATCAACGCCGACTGGGGGTTGTTTAAGCCAATGCGTTTAGCCACCAGCGGAGTAGCGACCATAACCAAAATCGCTTTCACCAAGCCCGCCGCCACGCTCAATGCGATCACCGCAGAATCAGCACCTAGCGCGGTACCCGTTACGGGGCCGACAATATAGGTGGCCGCACCGGCGCCGATGGTGCTTATCGATACAGCGTCGGTGAACCCAAAACCGATGGCCACCACCGCTCCGGTTACAAAGGACAATACGACACCCAAGACAACCGACAACGCACCAACCCAGCCCGCCCGCTTCAGAGCGTCCATCTCTGCACCGAAGGCGGTGGCCACAATGGCGAAGTCACGGAACATCGCCCCACCCAAGACACCTAGCCCAGAGAATAAGCTGACGTCGGCAAGACCTTTACTGCCGCCAGCGGTCAATCCGCCCCAATAGGCGAGGATTAACCCCAGGGTAATGGCAATTGCAGAACCGTGAATTTGACCACGGAATAACCGCGCAGCGAGCCAATTGGAAAAGCCCAAAATCAACGCCACCACAACAAAAGCAGTGATTAACGCATTCTTCTCTAACAGCGCCACGATCGTTGTCACGACAAATCCTCTGACTTGCCGGCTAAACGAGACAGCAGTGGGATCATGGCAAAGCTGATCGCTACGGCGGCCACTCCAGCTACAATTGCCAACCAACCACTGGACACCGCTGCCACGACATTCTGTTTGGCCGCCATGGCGATGACGATGGGAATATACATGGCGCTCCAAAAATTAATGCCCGCCGCAGTGGGCGGTTCGAGCAGTTTCTTGAAGCCGCTCACATTCACCGCCCATATCAGCAGCAGCATGGCAATTCCCACACCACCTACATTGGCCTTAACTCCAATGAGCTGACCCAATAGATCGCCTAAAATCACACCAGCCAGCATGCAGGCGGCCAGTATGCCGACACCGTAAATCACCACGGTTAGAGCACCCTAGACTGAACCCCAACCAATACGCCTTGTTGCTTCGGCACGGCTGGTGGATTGACGGGTTTCGGCCACAGCACCGGCATGCCTTCGCCGGCGATAAAATCGCCCACCTCGACTCGATCTCGATCCAACGGAAATGTTGGCCAAGGTTTTAATCGCTTGCTGCCATCGGCAATGAACACCACGGTAAATACCCTACGGGTCGAATCGCTGTGGTTTGCTG
>MDTA01204091.1_pt1 | contig 13948 bp, 12 predicted proteins | sample 811151 | NCBI WGS metagenome assembly MDTA01 (sample SAMN05326648, study PRJNA326480) | marine metagenome | isolation source: seawater | place: Indian Ocean: South | collected 2010 | reverse complement strand
CCACCACGTTGATAGGCTGGATGTGGAAGTGCGGTAACGCATGTAGCTAACCAGTACTAATAGCTCGATTGGCTTGATTTATGCACTGAAAAAAATTTTTAATTAAATTTATTATATTGATAAAAAACTTAAATATTTGTTTAATATTTTATTACTATCATAGACATTTTTAATATTTGTTGAAATTTTTTCTCTAATAAAATTTTCATTATTATCAATACACCATTCTATTCCATTTTTTAAACCATCAGGAGAATTCTCACAAACAAAACCATTTGATTTGTGTTTTATAAAATCCACCATTGCCGTATTTTTAAATATAACACATGGTGCACCACAATGAAGAGCTTCGTAAACAACTTGCCCAAATGCTTCGATCGTACTTGGCATGACAACTATATCTGAGGCTGAAAAAATTTTTCTAATAATTTCTTCATCATTAATTTTCCCCAAATTTATAATTTTCACTGAACTATTGATAATATTTATATTTTCGTCACTACCAAATAGAATAATTTGAAAAGGTTTTTTATCACTAATTTTCTCAATTGCTTCTTTAAAATAATTAAATCCTTTTCTTTTATTTTTAACAAAATTTTCAGCTCCAAAACAAATAGTTACTTTATTTTCATCTAAACCTAAGTTTTTTTTTGAAATTTTATAATCAGTGGGTGACCAAAATTTTTTATCAATTAATAGAGGGATTTTAGCTATTTTTTTATCTTTAAAAAGATAGCTTTCAGAAGCTTTTTTGAACATCCATTCAGTTGTACAAATTATTTTATTAACTTTTTTAAAATATTTAATTTTCTGATTCCAAACATATCTATTTAAATCAAGTTTTTTCTCATAATTTGGTCTATTAAGCTTGCTGTATCCCTGAACATATCTTTTATCAAAAGTATAGTGCTCCGCTCCACAAAAAGCCCACATATCATGGAGAGTAAAGACAATAGGTGCTTTAATTTTTGAAATTTCTTTAATTGAAATTGTTTCATTTCCAATCCAATGAAGATTTACATAATCAGGCTTGATATTGTTAATTTTTTTATGCATGCCAGAAGGTATCAAATTTATAGAATGAGTATTTTTATTCTTAGTGTGAAAAATATATTTTAGATTTCTGCTAATTGGTTTTTTTAATTTTACTGCTAATTTTTCTAATTTATTATTAGGCTCTAAAACTGATTCTAAATCGGTTTTTTTTTCACAAACTAATAATTTTGAATCTATATTTTGATCAAGTAAAATTTTATGAAATCTTAAAACTGCCTGCGCTGCGCCACCCCCAACATCAGAAAAATTTATGTGTAATATTTTCATTATATCCTATTTTATCCTTTAATTTTACTACTTATTTTCTCTAAATTGGTGTTTGAGTCAATTAATGTTATATTTTTTTTTCTCAAATTTTTTAAAGTTAAAAAAAATATTTTTTGTAGTTCTTTTTTTTCTAAATTAAGAAAATTCTTTTTTTGAGTTTTAAAATTATCAAAATATACAACAATATTTGGGAGCCTAATTAGACTCAGATAAATTTGAATTATTTTATTTTTATTTTTTTTTTTATAACAATAAATAAATAAGCGTTGTATTAATCCTTCGCTATCAATTAGAATTGTTCTTTTATTTTTAATATATTTAGCTGTATTTGATCCAACAAATTCCTCGTATAACCATTGTAAAAAGATTTTCTTCTGTTTGTTATTAAAATTTGAATTGTTAATTAGATTTTTAATCTTTTTTAGTTTTTCTACATCTTGATTTTTAAATTTGTGGTTTTGGATATTTTTAAAATATTTTTTAAAAAAAAAATTAGATATAGAGTTTTTAAACTGTGAAATTTGCAAAATATCTTTTAAATTTCTAACTATTTTACTTTTAACAATTTTAAAATACGAATTTACAAAAATACTATTTTTTCCTTTATAGTAATTTATTGATTTATAGCTATACACCTCCTTACTTTGTAGATAATTAGTTAACAGTTTTTTTTTTAAGTTGGTTTTTCCTGAGCCAGATGGGCCAAAAAATTCAATAATTTTCATCTAACATTATAAATAAAACTATTTATAATTTTTATTTTATAGAGTGTTTCTAATATTAAAGAGAAAAATATAGTTGCAATAATATTATTTATAAAAAATGGTATTCCTAATATATAAGTTATCATTAAACTTTCGCTACCAGCACCATTATGTCCTACTAACCATACACCGAAATTTGTAATTATGTAAAATAAAAATGCAGCACCAACAGCGCCTATAATTCTATTAATAAAGTTTCTTTTAAAATATTTAGACAACATCCCAATTAGAAAAATACTCCCCCATGTAAAGAAAGTTAAATTATGCATTCCAATTATTAAATCTGTTATTAAAAAACCAAAAAGCAACACAGGAATATATTTTCTTCCAAATACTGCTGGTAAATAAAAGCTTAAAGCAAGAAGACTTGTGAAGTTTGGTGGGTGAGGAATCAGTCTGCTGACCATTAATAATGAGACAACAATTAAAGAAACTTTAAAATAATTCATTAATCATAATACGATATATTTTAAAAAAAATTAATATTTATTTTAAAATTTCTTTTTAATACCAACATTGTAGGAACGTGGTAATTGAGAATAATCTCTTGATGTTTCGTACTTTTCATCAAGTAAATTAGTTATATTAAAAAACAATTTATAGGACTCCCATAATTCATAATTTACAAATAAATCATTCACTAAATAATCGTCCGTTCTCTCATCATCGTAGGTTCTGTTCCCATTGCCATAATCTCTAGCAACATCTGACCATTTAGTATTTAGAGTAATTGTCATATTTTCATTTTTAGGCAATATATAATTTGTTGATAAATTAATCAGATTTCTTGGGACTCTTACCATTTGTGCATTTGTATAACTGGAGCTTTTATCTGGATCATCTTGCTCTGCTCCATCATAAGTAGAAGTGTATGTATAATTTAAACTAAAATTTAAATTATTATTAAATCTAAATTTAGACAATAATTCTATACCTTGAGATTTTACCTTACCCGGCATGTTTTGAGTAGTATATGATGATCCAGAACTTGTACCTGTTTTCCAGCCCTCCAAAACATCCTCATATTGTAGATTAAAATAAGTAGCATCTAAATCCAAATTTAGGTTTGAAAATTTTTTTTCAATTCCTATATCGAAACTTTTACTATTTTCTGCTTTAACATTATTTAATGAATCTGCATTAGCGGCATAAACAAAATACATTTCATATAATGAAGGATATCTAAAACCAGTTCCATATGAGGTTTTTAATTTAAGAGATTTATCATCAAAAATATATGCTCCTGTAATTCTATGCGAGTCTTCATTTCCTGCGATAGAATGTTCATCAAATCTTGAACCAAGTGTTAAATATAAGTTATTTGTTATCCTTGTTTGATAATCAAAATAAGAAGATGTAACAAAGTTGTGCTTGTTTAATCTTCCTGAAAGATCTTTATTATATCCAATTTGATCATCTTCTCTTTCAAAACCAAAAATAAGATTATTATCTAAATTAAATTTGAAATCTCCAATGTACATAATTGCATGACGATCACCGTAGTAATTATCTTGAGTCTGATTCCCGCTATTTTTGGTAGCACCATAAATTCTTTTTATATACGTTTTTGCAAAAGTAAGTTTATTATTGAATCTTTCATTGTATTTATATTCAATACCTAAAATTGCAGAAGACTCAACAGCATCGACTTCTTCACTATGATCGGCCGTACTTGTATCTAACTCTTTATCATACTGAAGATATGTTTCAGCAATTCTATAATTACTAAATATATTTAAATATTCTTTAAATTTATAATCATAATTTGCAACTAACGAATTATTTCTATACCTATCTTTTTCATCATTATGCATCATTGCTGAAATTCCATCAGTATGAAATCTTTCTAGACCAACATAAAAATTATTTTTTTCATTAGCTCCAGAAAACGAAGTTGATATGTTATGTGTTCCATTGGAACCAGTGTTATATCCAAAATTCTTGTGAAAACCTGGCTCACTTTTTTTTGTAGTTATATTTATTGTTCCTCCTATTGCTCCACTTCCGTACACTGAACTTTGATTACCTTTTAAAATTTCAACTCTTGAAATTTGACTTGTTAGAATATTATTAAAGTCAAAATCATTTGAAACACTTGATGGATCAGACATTTTTACACCATCAATGTATACAGTTGAGTATCTCTTAGGTAGACCTCTTAATTGTATTGCAGAGGAGGTTCCATAGCCACCACTTTGAAAAAAATTAGTGCTAGTTGTATTTGATGACAAAATATCACCTAAAAATAATTCATTAGAGTTTTTAAAAAATTTTTCATCTAAAACAGTTACAGATGTACCAACTGTAGATAGAGATTGTATCTTTTTACTTGGAGCTATTACAATTATTGGGATATCTTCTGAAGAATGTAAAATAGATGGAAAAATAAAGATTAAATAAAGTATTATCAGATTGAATTTTAAAAATTTCATACTTGCAACGACCTTACTTGTTTTAATTCAACTATTGCCGCTGTAATTTTTAAAATTTAGAACTAGACTTTTCCTGGCCTTCATTCGCATCGGGCTATGTTGGGTGGCGCTCGGACTTTACCGTTGCAGGAACAGCCAATGAATTTCACATTGATTTCCCACCATGCATTTCAACACACTTTTTTAATAAGGATTTTCACAAAAAAGTCAAATTAATTTCTTAGACATGATCAATTGATTAACATATATATATTTTGAATTTTATGAAAAATATTAAGTCTTTACTTATTACAGGTGGTACAGGAAGTTTTGGAAGGACTTTTACTAAGTATATCTTAGAAAAAGTTCCATCAATTAAAAGACTTGTCATTTTTTCGAGAGATGAACTCAAACAGCATGAAATGATGCTGGGTATAAAACAGAAATATCACAACAAACTAAGATTTTTTATTGGCGATATAAGAGATAAAGATAGAGTTAAACTAGCTTTAGAAAATGTTGAAGCTGTTGTACATGCGGCAGCTTTAAAACAAGTGCCTTCTGCCGAAAAAAATCCATTTGAAGTAATAAAAACAAACATAATAGGTGCTCAAAATTTAATTGAAGGCTGTCTTGAAAATAATGTTAAAAAAGTAGTCGCTTTGTCCACTGATAAAGCAGCAGGCCCAATCAATCTTTACGGTGCAACTAAGCTGTGCTCTGATAAATTATTTACCTCAGCGAGAAGTTATATGGGAAAAAGAAATATTAAATTTTCAGTTGTTCGCTATGGAAATGTTATGGGAAGCAGAGGTTCAGTTTTACCAGTATTTATGAATCAAAAAAATAAAAACATTTTTCCTATAACCCATCCTCAAATGACTAGATTTAATATTTCTTTAAAAGAAAGCGTTGATACGGTGGCATGGGTTTTTAATAATATGCTAGGTAGCGAAATCTTTGTCCCTAAAATTAAAAGTTTTTATATTACTGATTTAGCAAGAGCTATTAACGATAGATGTAAATTTAAATATATAGGAATTAGACCTGGTGAAAAATTGCATGAAGAAATGATTACAAAAAGTGACTCGATTAACACAGTTAACTATGGCAATTATTATGCAATACTATCTCCATTTGGGAAATATGATGTTAAAAGATATTGCAAAGTAACGAAATCTAAAAAAGTTAAAGATGGTTTTAGCTTTAGTAGTGAAAAAAATGGAAAGTTCTTAACTGTTCAAGAATTAAAAAAAATTATTAAAAACACTATAATTTAATAAATTTTAGTTAAATAAATAGTCAGACTCGATTAAGTGTTCAATCTGTATTTTTAGAACCTTATTCCATTGTTTACTACCCTTAAGATTTAAATTTAAAATAATAATAATTCTTCTTAAAACTTCACTTGATGAAAAGAAAAAAAGTGTTTTTGATATTTTTTTAATTTTTGGATAGTTTTTAGATATCTCTGATATGAAAATTTTTACTAACTTCTTAGATTTATTCCTATCAGTAATTTTTTGATTTATGATTGTTTGTTTGCATAATTTTAAGCAAGCAAAAGCTAATGCAAAACCAGGATTTAAAATTTTACAGGATTCTATATCTAGAAATGAATTTAACTTATTTTTATTTGTTAAGATATTATGTGGATGTAAATCAAAATGAGAAAACTGTTTAAAAATAAAAAATTTTTTATAACTTTTATTTTTATTATAAATTTTATAAATTAACCTCCAGTATTGATTTAAAATATTACAAGTCTTTTTATCAAACAATTTATTCCATTTTTTTTTATTAAAATTCACACTTTTAATAATTTTTGCTTCTTTTTTTGTAAAATAGTTTGGCCCATCTAAGTAGCTTGTTTTAGTTTTTATTTTATCCAAGCATTTAAACAAAATGCCTATTTGAAAGGCTATATTTTTAAATTCATTCAAATTTCCCTTATAATAATTTCCTTTTATAAATCTGAATAAAGTCCAATAATTATTATTAAAAGAAAAGTAACTTTGACTTTTTATCTTTATGATTTTAGGAACAAATTTTTTTTTTACTATATAAACTTTCGTTTATTAAATTAATTTTTTTAATATTGTTCAAATCTAAGTTTTTTGACCATTTTTTTAATAAATAGTATTTGTTATCAATTTTTAATTTAAAATTACTTGAATTTATTTCTAGGCCATTTCTTTTTTTTATACTTTTAAGCCTACCAATATGATTATTTAATAATATTGTATTTAAATCTTTAAATATATTTTTTTTTATAAGATTTTTATTATCCCAAGTAATATTACTTTTGGAAAAAATATCTCTTTTAAAAATATTTCTCACTAAATACTTCTTGTTAATCCCCCATCAACAGTAAGATCAACTCCATTGATATATGAAGCTAAATCTGAGCATAAAAACAAAATTACGTTTGCTATTTCTTCAGGTTTAGCAAACCTTTTTGTTGGAATCCCATCCTGAGCTGATTTTACTAATTGTGAGTAATTAATTTTGCTTCTTTTAGACTTTTCTTTAAATAAATTTATCAGTCTTTCTGTCATTACGCCACCAGGAGAAATGATATTTGATGTGATATTATATTTTGCAAATTCTAAACAAATAGATTTATTAAAAGCTGACAAACCTCCTCTAGTTGTAGCAGATAATACCATTTCAGGAGATGGTTCTTTAGTGACCGTTGAAGTTATTGTAATTATACGTCCCCAATTACTATATTTCATATCTTTTAGTGCTAATTTCGAAAATTTTACAACACTCATTAAATTTGTTTTTATTGATCTTTCCCAATTTGTCACCGAATGTTCAAATAGGGTTCCCATAGGAGGTCCACCGGCATTGTTAATTAAAATATCTACCTTTCCAAATTTTTTTTTGCATTTTGAAAATATTTTATTTTCAATATTTTTGGTCGAAACATCTGCAGCTAAATATTCAACTTTACCACCCTGTTTTCTAATATTTTTACAACTAATGATTAAATTTTTTTTATTCCGTGCTACTAAAAAAACTTTAGCACCAGATAATGCAAATAATTCAGCAATTTTATATCCCATCCCCTTACTAGCACCAGTTACTAAAACTACTTTATTTTTATGATCTATATTTAACATACAATTTCTTATACAATATTAATCTTGTTTAGAAAATTTAATTAAATTTTCATAATATTTATGAATATGACCTGCTTTTTTTTTAACTAATGGCAATATATATCTTTGTACTTCTTCCAAATATCTTTTTTTGATTTTTTGATTTTTATTATTTTTAAGTAAATACAGGTTGTCTAATTTATCAATAATTTTAACTAGTGTTACATTTTGATTTGAAAAATTAATTTTTTTATAATAATTTTTTTTATAACCTTTTTTCCACTCTTTTTTTCTATCAACAGTCAGTATTTTTAAATATTTAGAAATTTTATCACCAAATATCTTTTCTACAATTCTCTCATTTATTTTAGTTGTTTCAAATATATTATGCAGCAAACACAATGTCATAAGTTCTGGTGATTTTTTTGGAAAAATTTTTGTAGATAATATGCAAACTCTTAAGGGATGATAGAAATAAATATTACTTGATAATCCTGGATGGTCATAATTCATATTTTTTGAAAAATTATAAGCCATTAACACACCTTTATATTGTTTTTTATTTTTAATTTTTTTTAAAATTTTTTTCCAATCATTTGATGCTTTAATATCCTCTTTATTTTTTAACCAATCTAATCTTCTTAATAATTCTTCACTAAAATGTTTATCCGTACCTCTGAAGTAATTAATATTATTCATAAAACTATCTAATAATTTTATTTTTTTTTAATAACTTAATTTCTTCAACTAATTTTTCCAGTGAAAGATTGACTATTTTTGAAATTTCAAAAATATTTCTTATACCGTCAGAATAGGCAATAACATTACAACGATCAATAAATTCTTGCTTACTAAATGATCCTTTATTTTTAATACCTTTCTGACTTAATGTTGGATACAAATTATATTTGCTTAATTGTGGTTCACACTTAATTTTTGTTTTGGGGTAAAGATCTAGTTCAAATGCATTAACTATTTTTATAAGTATATCCAAACTATTGTTTAAACTTTTATTTGAGATAATTCTTAAATTATCTGCATTAGTATGATATTCTTTATACTCGCCAAATTTACTTCTGCTAAAACCACACACAGGCAAGTCAATATCTGGTGCACAATATTGTCGTTCATCTGAACCTCTATATAAAAAAGAATATTTTTTAATATTTTTTTTCCCCATAAATGCTGACTCTAGAGCTTGATCTGCTAAATTATTTCCATTTCTTGACTCGACGTGACTGAAACATCTATCATCACCAACACATGATAAATTAAATCCTGCTATCATATTTTTTTTCATTTTTTTTAAATTTTTTGATAAGTATGCAATAGAGCCAATGGTTTCAGGAATAAATATAAACCTATAGCTATAATTTGTTTTTTTAAATTTATCTTGTATATACTTAATCAGGCCCGCTTGCACAACAACTCCAGATAGATTATCATTTGCCATAGACGGATGACAAAAATATGTTGAAAAAAAAATTTCTTTTTTAGACTTTCCTTTTATTAAAACTTCAGCAATTTTTAAATTTCCATCTTTATGATTTGAATTAATGTACACTTTGTACTTTTTATCTTTAAGTTTTTTCTTTAAGTTTTCAGAAATACAAAATCCCCAATTTTTTTTATAATAACTAGTAACATATGGAATTAAGTTGGGCTGATTTGGTTGTGTAAAAATATGATTTAATAATTCTTTTCTAGATATAGTTTTGTCAATTTTTGTTGAATATCCAACAACATGGAGGTTGTTTTTTTTAAAATCTACTATTTTTTTTCCATTTAATTTTTGAATATATCCATCTTTAATATTCCAAACTTTTGGAATTGCCCAATCAAAGACTTTTTTACCACTTTTAAAATTAATAATTTTTAAATTAATTTTTATCTGTTTTTCAATATATTTTAATGTTGAATCAACCCCGCTACCTGTAAGAGACCTACATAACGGGAATAGATCATTCATCCATCTATACATATTAATATTTGCATTTAATTTTTTCATTATAGTCAGTTTTTATTTGAAGATATCCAAATTAAATTTTTTGAATTAAAATTCTTAATATCTTTGGTTGTATCATCATGCTCCTTTACTGAAAAATATAGTCTAAAGAATGTTTTTTTATTTACTTTTTTGCTAGCAATCATACCAACTTGTGTATCAAAATTTCTGTCAATACTTATACAAATATTCTTAGAATTATCACCTAATTTAACGATATTTTCAGTAATACCCAAGGCTTGATTGGCGCTTATCAAGTGAGAAACTGCTTCACCGTGATCAAAATTCGAGTTTTTCAAATTATACTTTTCAGTATTTTTTCCTCCATTATTTGTACTGTAAAATAAATCTTTTTTGAAAATATCTGGATTTAAAGTTATGTGTCCTGTTCTAATTGAACCATTAATATTTTTTTTTAGATCAATATCAAACTTAATACCTATTCGATTTTTTTTACCATCAAAAATAATTTCTTTTAAAAATTTTCCAAATTTATTTGTAAAATATGATGAAACTATAATTCCATTTTTCCAATGAGAGATTTGATTTTTAGTACTAAATAAATCTGTTATTTTATGTTTTCCAAGAGGTTCTATTAATAAATGTCCAGAATAGAAATCAGCACCGTGTCTAATATCATCGTAATATCCATGAGGCACAAAACCATATAAAAAATTATTTGATAATCTTTTATCAATAAATTTCTCTATACAGCAACCTCTTTTCATGTTCAGAACAAGCTCAATAGACTTATTGGAAATAAAAATTCTATCATTTTCAGTTTTTAAAGATACCTCAACATTTTTATTTTTTGAATTTTGAAATTTATTTAATTTAATATTTAGTTCTTTCTCAAATAAATTTAATTCTTCTAAATATTTTTTCCATCTCTTTTCAGTTATATGTGTTCTAAAATCACTACTCCAAAAATAACATAATGTTTTCCATTTATATAAATCCTTAATTTTTTTTTTCATAAAATAATTATAAATTTTCCAACACCTAGAATTAATTTTGTTATCGTTTCTTCCTGTGCTAGACCATCTTAAAATATTATATTTATCCTGTTTTTTTGTTAAGCATGGGAAAGCAGGATTATTAAATTCTATATTGTTAAAATTAAAATTATTTTTTTTAGATATGAGAATTTCGGATGGTTTAACAAATTTATATTTTTTGTGGATTAACTTTTGAATTAGTAATTCAACTCTCGTCCATTCACTTTTTTCGACTTTACTTTCAGATTTATATCTTTTGGTTCTAAAATTTATTGCTTCAAGATCACTTGCATAAAGACACATACTAGCGTCTTTTAAATTTATTTTTTTATTATCAATAAATCTTAAATATTCATCTAAACCTATTTCTGCTTGGGCATATCTTTGAAACTTTTGAAAAAAAATAGAGCTAGACCAAATTACATTTATTTTTTTTCCTTTTGAAGATAAAACCTTTTGGGGGAAGAAAAAAAAATTTTTTTTAATTTTTTTATTTGCTTTTAAACAGTTATCCCAGTCTAAAATTAAACTTTTATAACCACACTTCAGATAGTTTTCTATTATGCCGGGTGAGAAAACTTGTTCATTAACTAGAGCAATTTTCGGTTTTAATTTAAAATATTTTTTGTACAAATTATTTCCAATTTTTAAGTTATAGTCATTAACTTTTGAGGGAATTAAAGGGGCAATAGATTGTGAATATCCACTTCCAATAAATTCACAGTATTTTTTTTTAATTAGATAATTTAATTTTTTAATAAATTTTGGGTCGATTTTATTTATTTCATCTAGACTATATCCAGTTGCCTCAATACCTGCTGGTAATTTAAATTTTTCAATTATATTTAACAAAGGCCAATAGCATTTTTTTAAAATTTTCTTTCTTTCCTTCTCTTCAATTGAAGAAAAGCACATATTGATATGGAATATAAGAAAAAGTCTCAAACTATTACTATTTTATTGATAAATTTATAAATTTTTTTGCTTCTAATATAGCTTTTTTTTTATTTGAAGCCACTGTTATAACAAACCCAGCTCTTTTTGTGTGATCGCTTACTTTATCTACAATTGTTTTATTTTTTAAATATAATTTATATTTTTTAACGTATCTATTAGATTTGATTTTAGGTGTTTTAAAATTAAAGCATTTATTTTGTTCTGGAAAAAAATATCGAATAACAACTGAATTTTTTTTTTTAATTTTAATTTCATCTATATTGACATGCTCACCTAGAGCAATTTTAATTGCAATTTTTATAATATTTACACCAGTTGCTAAAGGGATCTGATCACTACTCATCCAGCCACCAGAAAGTCTTGTGGCTAATTCAATAATGTAGGGCGTACCTTTATGAATTACTATATCTCCTTTTATTGTACCACGCTTGACCCCAAGGCATCTTCCAGCTTGTACTGTTAAACTTGATATCGCTTCAATTTTTTTTTTACTTAAACTTACGTACTGCTGACCTCCATTTTCAATAATAAATGGCTTAAATTTTTTTAGATATTCATAGTTTCTTTCTATCATTCCCGGAGTGCAGCTTTTATTATCAAAAATTATTGACTCACTACTTATTTGTTTTCCTGTTAAAAATTTTTCAATGATGATTTTTTTTGAATTAGATTCTTTTAAACAATGTTGATAGCACCAAGATAGATCGCTTTTAGAATCAATTTGCAACACACCTCTAGAGCCTCTGCTATCCACTGGTTTTATTACATATTTATTTTTACTATTCTTAACAATTTTTCTTAAATGTTTGAGGTTTTTTAATTCTTTAAACCAAGGGATTTTAATTCCACATTTTTGAAATTTTTTTTTCATTATTAATTTATTTGATGAATATTTAGCAGTTAAAATTGAATTCCCAGGAAGTTTTAATTTTTTAGCAATTTTAGAAACAGCTAATGGTGTATCGGCCGAAATTGCAATAACGCCATTAATTTTTCTGATCTTAGAGTTAAAGTTGCTAACTTTATTAATAAGTTTAGTAGGCTGATAAATGCTCTCCACAATCTTATGATCTGCGTATTTAAAACCAGGTGCTTGAATATTCTTATCACATACAACTACTCTACAACCCATTTTTTTTGCTACGATAATTCCTGGGATTGCCTCGACTCCAGCATTCAAAATTAGTAAAGTTTTCATTATTAAAGCTTAAAAATTTTGCCAGATTGGTTATTAAATTTATCTGAAATAATTTTATTAATAACTTTAGCAACCTCATCAGCATCTTTTACTTTTCCAATTTTTAAATTATTTTTTCTTTTTATACTTAGTTCTTTTTTAATCATTCCAGTATTAATCAAACCAGGTGCTATTGCATTTATAGTAAAATTTTTCCTTCCATAAATATTATCTAAAGATTTAGTTATTGATAATATTCCTGCCTTTGTCATCGCGTAATGAATCTGCATCCTTCCTCCTTTTAGACCACTTATAGAGGATATATTAATAATACGACACCAATTTGTCTTTTTATGTCTTTTCAAAAAAAGTTTTGTTAAAAAAAAAGGTCCTTTTAAATTTATGTCAATAATTCTATCAAAATCTTTAGTAGTTATATCTGTAAATTGTTTTATTTGAGAAATGCCTGAATTATTTATTAAAATATCTATCTTTTTATGATCTCTATAAAAGGCTTCGATTGTTTTTTTTATAGACCTCAAGTTTGAGATATCTAGTCTTTTTATAAAAGCTTGCCCACCTTTTTCTCTTATTTTTTTTTTAATTTTTTCTGCTTTTTTTTTATTTTTGAAATAAGTAAACAAAACTTTTATATTATTACTTGCTAAATTTTCACAAATATTTGATCCAATTCCACCCGATCCTCCTGTGATTAGAGCTGTTCTTTTAATTTTATCTACCATCAGTCCACATTTTATCTAATGTTTGGCCAGCTAACAGCATAGGTGAAATTTCTTCATTTTTGTCAATAATACAATGCAATAAAGCAGGACCTTTATAATTAATAAAATTATTTATTTTTTTTTTAAAATTTTTTCTATCAATTATTGTTTGGGAAAATATTTTATACGAGGAAGCAAGTTTATTAAAATCTGGATTCCATTTATCTCCACATGTCGGATCACTGTCCCAATTTTGTTTTTGAAATTGCGAAACAATGCCAAGTCTATTATTATCGAGAATAACAATTTTTAGAGGTAAATTGTAAACTTTTAAACTTGCTAATTCCTGAAGGTTCATTTGAAAAGATCCATCACCTACAAAACATATTACCAATCTTTTAGGTGACATATATTGTGATCCAATTGCAACTGGCAAGTCATATCCCATTGCACCATGTCCTCCAGAAGTAAACCAAAGTTTTTT
>MDTA01044553.1_pt1 | contig 13948 bp, 15 predicted proteins | sample 811151 | NCBI WGS metagenome assembly MDTA01 (sample SAMN05326648, study PRJNA326480) | marine metagenome | isolation source: seawater | place: Indian Ocean: South | collected 2010 | reverse complement strand
TATATAAAAGATCGTTCTTAAGGGCCCTTAGCTCAGTTGGTAGAGCACCTCCCTTTTAAGGAGGGTGTCGATGGTTCGAGTCCATCAGGGCTCACCAATAATTTAGATTTTTATTGGTGGATATTTAATTATTACTTCATTAATCCAACCACTTAGGTTTTCTATTCTTTTTTTACTACTTGGGTGAGTACTTAAAAATACTGGCGGTTCTTTACCCTTTTTTTTTGAAGACATTCTCTCCCATAATTTAACAGACTCTCTTATGTCATATCCAGAGAGAGATGAAAAAATTAGACCTAAATAATCCGCCTCCGTTTCTTGTTTTCTACCAAATGGATTCATTATTCCTAATTGAAAAATATCTAAACCAGTATTTTGGCCAACAGTATTTCTTGTTCTATTAATCGCGCCACCTAAAAAAATATCTGCTACTGTAGTACCTAAATTAATTGTCATTGCATGACTCATTCTTTCAAGTGAGTGTCTAGCGACTGCATGTGCAATCTCATGACCCATTACAATTGATAATGCATCTAAATTTTTGGTTACCTTTAATAAACCAGTATAAACGGCGATTTTACCACCCGGCATACACCATGCATTAACAACTTTATCATTATCCACTAAAATATAATCCCATCCAAAATTTTTTGTAGGATCTTGTTTATTTTCCTTTTCAAAAAAGGCACTCACAGCAAATTCCATTTTTTTTCCTATATCACGAATTTGATTAAGTTGAGCACCACTTGTTATTAATTTTGACTTATTTCTAAAATTTTCGTATGCAGAAGCAGCTTGAGCATTAATCCTGGCTTCTGGAATTATACTTAACTGTTTTCTTTCAGTTATAGGGACTGTTGAACAAGACGGCAGTATCAAAGAGCAGCACCCACAACCAAATAAGCCAAGAAATTTTCTTCTGTTTATGTTATACATCTTTAGACTCATGATATTAAATAATAAATTATTAATTGCAATTTTTATATTAATTTTGGTTTTTATTGTTTACTCAAGCTATTCTTAAATATATGTCAGAAAATAACGTAAAAAAATCAATTTTTGCTAAATTAAGAAACAATTTTATTACAGGTATAGTTGTACTTATACCAATAGGTATAACCCTTTATTTAACTCTTTTTATAATAAGAGTTTCTAGCAAAATTATTCCAAAAGAAATAAACCCTAATAATTATCTTCCATTCGATATCCCGGGTCTAGAAATTTTTATAGCATTATTTCTAATTACTTTAATTGGTTGGATATCTCTTTCTTTTTTGGGAAAAAAATTCTTTGAGCTAATAAATAATATTTTAAGAAAGATACCGATACTTAGAACAATTTACTCAGCTATTGGTCAAATGACAGAAAGTTTTACAAAATCTGATAATAATCAAAAAAGTGTGGTTTTATTAGAATACCCAAGAAAAGGAGTATGGGCAGTGGGTTTTGCTACAAAAGAAAACCAAGGACTTATAAAAGAAAAAGTGAACCAAAATTTAGTAAATGTTTTTGTTCCAACTACTCCAAATCCCACGAGCGGTTTTTTATTAATGGTGCCAAAAAATGATTTAATTTTTTTAGATATTTCCTTTGAGCAGGCATCTAAATTTATAGTTTCAGCCGGCACAACGAATATTGACTAACTTTCATTGATATTTATAATTTCTGCTTTATCAAACAATTTTAGCAAAAAATTATACTTTTTATGATTTATTTTTTGTTCATTTTGTCGTACGTATTTTTCAGCTAGATCAAATAAATCTTTATGAATAACAGGATCTGCAAATCTAAAATTTTTTATTCCACTTTGTTGATATCCAATTAAATCACCGAATCCTCTCAATTTCATATCTTCTTCTGCTATGAAAAAACCATCATCGGATTGTTTTAAAATTTTAATTCTTTTAACTGCATTTTTGCTTAAACCTTCTTTAAATAAAAGTATGCAAGTTCCTTTTTTTTCGCCTCTACCAACTCTTCCTCTTAATTGGTGAAGTTGTGCTAGTCCAAATTTATTTGAATTTTCAATAATTATTAAATTTGCATTAGGAAAATCAATTCCAACTTCTATAACCGTTGTTGAAACAAGGATTGAAATTTTTTTTTCAAGAAAATCTTTTAGAACTTTTTCTTTTTCATACTTCTCTAAAGCACCATGGATTAGGCCTACTTTATTTGGGAACATTTCATTAATTAAATTAAATTTTTTTTTTACTGAGGAATAGTCTAAAACTTTTGACTCCTCTATTAAAGGGCAAACCCAGAAAACTTGATTACCTTCTTTTAATTGCTTGTTTAAATATATCCATAACTCATTAATTTTATTTTCTGGTTTACTTAAAGTGGTAATTTTTTTTCTAACAGACGGTTTTTCTTTTATTTTTGATATATCCATATCTCCATATAAAGACATCATCATAGTTCTGGGGATTGGTGTAGCTGACATGAGCAATACATCGCAATTATCTCCACCTTTTAAAGCAAGGTCTGATCTCTGTTTTACACCAAATTTATGTTGCTCATCTATTACTATATATCCCAATTTTTTGAAATTTATTTTTTTTTGAAATAGGGAATGAGTTCCTATAAGTAAATCAATTTTACCTTTTTTTAAATTTTCTAAAATAATTTTTTTTTTATCTCTATTGGTTTTGCTACTTAGAAATTCTATTTTTATATTAGTATCCTTAAATATTTGTTTAGCTAATCTAAAATGTTGTAAAGATAAGATTTCTGTTGGACCCATCAATGCACATTGATAATTCGCTTCAATAACATTTACTAAAGAAATAAGGGCTACAATTGTTTTACCGCATCCAACATCACCTTGTAAAATCCTAAACATTCTCATTTTACTTTTTAGATCTTGATTTATTTCTTTTAATACTTCTTGCTGTCCAATAGTTAGTTTAAAAGGTAAAATTTTAATTATTTTTTTAGATAATGTTTCTGAAAAATTTTTAATGTTTTTTCTCTTTTTTATTATTTTTCTATTTTGCGATAAAGTAATAAAATTTGCACAAATTTCATCAAAAACCAATCTCCTGTAACTTTTAGATTGAGAATTTTTTCCCTCATCTGAATTATGAAGTCTATTAATAGCATCATTCCAATTCAATAAATTGTTTGAACTAATAAAATCATTGTTAAGCCAATCTTCTATTTTCGGTAAGTTATGAGTTATCTGTTCACTAATTAATCTATATTTTTTTTCATTAATACCTTTTGTAAGATTATATTTTGGTATATTTTTGAGAACATAACTTTGCTTGTCTTCACTAGTAACATAATCTGGATTTGTTATTTGGTATCTCTTATTATAATAATTAACTTTTCCACTTACTATTACCCATGTATTTAATGGAAAAATTTTCCTTAAATAACCTTCACGACTATTAAAATATACAATATTGATAGACCCGGTTTCATCCTCACAAAAGATTCTATTCGGTAAATTACGAATTCTTGGGAAGTTTAATTTTTTTACCAATACTTTAATTGTTTGTATTTTACCTACTTCTAAATTATTTAAGTTTGATATTTTTGATCTATCAGTTTCTGAATAGGGTAGGTTTAGAATAATATCCTTTATTTTCTCTATTTTTTTTCTTTTTAAATATTTTGATAATTGTGGACCTACACCTTGTAATTTTATTACATTTTGAAAAATAAAATCTTTTTTTAACAAGTTCATTTATATTATATATAATATATCTATGTCAGAAGAATTAGAAATATTTAAAAAAAAAATTTTATACAGAGCCTCTTACCGAGGAACAAAGGAGATGGATATTTTACTAAGTGCTTTTGTTAAACGATATATCAATAATCTAAGCAAAAACGAGCTCAAAGAATTAGAAAATTTTTTAGAATTAGATGATGAAACAATCTTTAATTTTTACAATTTCAATAAAAAAAATAAAAAAATTGAAAAAAATTTAATTTCTGAAATTTTCAAAAATTTTAAAATAAAATAAAAAAACTGGCGGAGAGGGTGGGATTCGAACCCACGAACGAGTTGCCCCGTTGCTGGTTTTCAAGACCAGTGCTTTCAACCGCTCAGCCACCTCTCCAAGAGAATTTAATCACTATTTATTACTATCAAAGTAACAAAATAACAATGATTAAGTAAATTTTTCTTATGCTAGTTAATAAATATTAATTATGTTAATTATTAAAATGTTTAAAATTATTGTTTTTATCTTATTTTTAAATATCGTTTTTACTAAAAATTCTTACTCTACAATTTCTGACTTCGATTTGTGGGTAACTAATTTTAAAGCAAAAGCTGTAAAATCTGGAATATCAAATAAAGTAGTTGAAGAGATAATGACAAATGCAAAATTTCTTCCTCAAGTAATAGAATATGATCGTTATCAACCTGAATTTTATGAAGATACATTTACATATATAAAAAAAAGATCGTCTAATAAAAAAGTTAAACAAGGAATAAAATTATATAAAAAAGAAAAAAAATTAATAGATACGGTTGAAGAAGAATTTAAAGTAGAAAAAGAACTTTTGTTGGCGTTAATGGGAATAGAAACTAATTTTGGCAATTATCTCGGTAAAATGGATATAGTTTCATCATTAGCTACTTTAAGTTTTGATAAGAGACGTAGTGAATATTTTACAAAAGAGTTACTTATACTACTAAAATTAGTGGACAGAGAAATAATTGATAGAAAAATACTTTATGGATCATGGGCTGGAGCTTTTGGTAATTTTCAATTTATGCCAAGAACGATAAAAAATTATGCTATTGATTATAACAATAATAAGACAATTGAGTTAAAAGAAACGGATGACTCATTTGCTTCAGCAGCAAACTATTTAAAAAAAAATTGGATGGAAAAAAGATCAACCTTGTTTTTATAAAATAGAATTAAAAAATAATATTCCTGAAAAATACTTAAATTCGTCAGCAAGAAAAATTAAAAACAAAAAAAAATTTTCTTTTTTTAAGAATTATATTGAAAGTGAAAATGACTTAATTATAGATAAAGACATCAGTGCAGCCATTATTATTCCTGATAAAGATATAATACCTGGAGCTAAAACCTTATCACCTGCCTATATTATTTTTGATAATTATGAGAAGATTTTATCATGGAATAGATCTTTAAGATTTGCTTTAGCTGTTTGCACATTAAAAGAAAAATTTAAAAATGAGATATAGTTTTTTTATCGTTTTAATCTTTTTTTATTCTTGTAGTACGAATTATACTAAAATTGAAAATAGAAGCTCTTATAATTCCAAAGGTTTTGCTTATGTTTACAATAATGAAGATTATGAGAATAAAATCATAAAAGGAAAATTGGATAATTCCGAATTGCAAGTATCTATTAATTCACTAAAAACTAATACAATTTTGAAAATAATTAACCTTAAAACAAAAGATGAAATTACAATAAAAAACACAAAACGGATCAATTTTCCAGATTTTTATAAGATTCTAATAACTAAACCAGTAGCGGAAAAATTGAATATTAATCCAGATTTACCTCTTGTTGAAATTCTCGAATTAAAAAAAAATAAGTCTTTTGTTGCCAAGAAAGCAAAAATATTTTCTGAAGAAAAAAAATTATCAAATAAAGCACCTGTTGACTCTGTACAAATTTCAAATTTATCAAAAGGAAATATTATTAAAAATAAATCTAAAAAAGATAAAATTTATATTGTAATTGCATCATTCTCTACAAAAGAAGTAGCAAAATTTTTAAAGAAAAGAATCATTAAAGAAATTCCTAATTATGACTATAAAAAATTAATAATATCTAAAAAAAACAATAAGAAAATCGATTTAATCTCTGGTCCATATAATACTATCAATTTGATGAAAAATGATTACATTCTACTTAAACAATTTGGATTTGAAGAATTAGACATAACATTAAATGAATAAATTATTATTAAAGATTTTTTTATTACTAATCTTGAGCATCCACGTTTATGCAAATCCAACAATAAACGCTAGGACAGGAATATTAATTGATTATCATTCTGATGAAATTTTATATGAGTTTGACCCTGATGCTCAAATTTATCCTGCTTCTATGACTAAAATTATGACATCTATAATTGCATTTGATTTATTAAAAGAAAATAAAATTTCTTTAGATGATTTATTTGTTGTTTCTGAGAATGCTTGGAGACTTTCACAAAGCGGTTATTCGTCAATGTTTATTATGGTAAATGATCAAGTTTCAGTTGAAGATTTACTCAAAGGAATAATAATTGCATCTGGAAATGATGCCTGCGTTGCATTAGCAGAAGGAATAGCTGGTTCCGAGGAAAATTTTGCAGAAATGATGAATGAAAAAGCTGAGGAAATAGGAATGGTATCTACAAATTTTACAAACTCTTCTGGTATAAATGACCCAGAGAATATTTCAACAGTTCGAGATATTGCTTTAATGTCTAAATATTTAATAAGTAATTATCCCGATCATTACGAACTTTTTAAAGAAAAAACTTTTACATGGGATAGGACAGGTGGAGACCCAATAAAACAAGGAAATAGAAACCCTCTTCTTTATAAAAATGTAGGAGTTGATGGTGTTAAGACCGGCTATTTAGCTGTCGAAAAATATTCTTTGGCAAGCACAATGAAGAAAAAAGATAGAAGGTTGATTTCAGTTGTCTCTGGTTTTCCAACCAAACAATTACGAAGTGTCGAGTCTCTGAAGTTATTAAATTGGGGATTCAGGAATACAAATACATTTGAAGTTGCAAAAAAAAATGAGACTTTATTCCAAATTGAAACTTGGTTGGGTAAGAAAGCTAAGATAAATGCTACAACCAAAGAAGATTTCTATATCACAGTAAATAAAAAAGATATAAGAAATCTTAGCTTTTCTTTACGATATGAGGGCCCTGTAGTTGCGCCAATAAGTAAAAATGAAAAAGTTGGTGAATTAGTAATATTAAATAAAGATGAAATTATTAAAACTCTTCCACTTTACGCTGCGGAAGAACTAAAGAAAGTTAATTTTTTTAAAAGTTTGATTACCTCTATTAATTATTTAATTTGGGGTGATGTATAAAAAAAAATCTTTCTTTATAGTTTTTGAGGGGGTGGAAGGATGTGGTAAATCTTATCAAAGCAAGAAGTTATTCAGGAAACTAAAAAATAAAAATATCAAAACCTTATTAACTAGAGAGCCAGGAGGGACTAAAAGCGCTGAGTTGATCAGAAATTTAATATTAAAGGATTATTTTAAAAAATCTAAAAAAGATAAATTCGACAAATATACAGATACTTTACTCTATCTCGCTGCTAGAAATGAACATGTTGCAACTAAAATTAAACCTGCGTTAAAAAAAAAGATGGTAGTTATCTGCGATAGGTTTGTAGATTCAACAATTGCTTATCAAGTATACGGAAAAAAAGTAAATTATGAATTTATAGAAAATATTCATAAAATTATATTAAATAAAATAAAACCTGATTTAACTTTTATTCTCAAAGTAAGTTCAAAATCCTCTAAAGCAAGACTCTCAAGAAGGAAATCTAAAAATAGATACGATAATTTTTCTCAATCATTTTATAATAAAGCTCAAAAATCATTTTTAAAAATAGCGAAAAACAAAAAGAATTATTTTATATTAAACTCATCTAAAAATGATAATTCCTTAGAAAAGAAAATATTTGAAATCACCTGCAAATATTTAAAAATAAAATGATTTTTTCTGAGTCTTTTAATTCACAAAAAACTACAGAACTATTTGGTCTAAATAAAAAATTTGAATTTTTTAAAAATCTAATTCAAACTAATAAAATACCAAAAGTTCTTTTATTAACAGGCGATAAAGGTATAGGAAAGTCCACCCTTGTAAATCATTTAATGTTTTTTGTTTTTGATAAAGAAAACTATGATCTTAAAAAAAATAAATTATTGAAGAAATCTTTTTTTTATAATCAATTTACTGAAAATATGTTTCCAAACATACTTTATCTTAGTGGCTCAAATTTTCAAAATGTTAAAGTGGAAGATATGAGGACTTTAAAAGATAAATTATTTAAAAAGTCTATATCTATTGGAAAAAGATTTGTCATCCTTGATGATGTTGAGACTTTCAATATTAATAGCCTTAATGCTCTTCTAAAAATTATTGAAGAGCCTGGTGAAAATAATTTTTTTATTTTGATAAACAATAAATCTAAAAGTTTATTAGATACAATAAAATCTAGATGTAATGAAATAATCATGTTACTTGATGAAAATTCCCGAAAGCAAATTATTCATTTATTAACACAAAAATTTAATCAAAAAACAAGTATTAACACAGATTTAATTAAACTTTCACCAGGAAATTTCATAAAATTCAATTATATGTTAAATGAAAATAATATAGATTTACAAAATAAATTATTTAAGAATTTTAAAATAATTTTAAATCTTTATAAAAAAGATAAAAATATTTTTTTTAAAGATTTATTACTTTTTTTAACTGACTATTATTATCAAAGGACAATGTCTCAAAATAAATTTGAAAAAAATGAACTTATGAAAAATAGAATGATTTTAATTAAAAATATAAACAATTTCTTTTTGTACAACTTAAGCAATAATTATTTATTAAATTCGGCTCAACATTGTTTATTAAATGAATAAAAATTTTTATATAACCACCCCTATTTATTATCCCTCTGGAAAACCTCATATGGGCCATGCTTATTCCAGTATTATAACCGATATATTGGCTCGATTTAAAAGAATGGAAGGATATAACGTTTTGTTTTTAACTGGAACAGATGAACACGGTCAAAAAATCCAAAAAGAGGCAGAAAAAAATAAAAAGGATCCCAAAAAATTTTGTGATGAATTGTCTGAAAATTTTAGGTCATTAACAAAAATATTAAATTTATCAAACGATGATTTTATACGTACTACGGAGACTAGACATTTAAAGTCAGTAAATGAAATCTGGAACAGATTAGTAGAGTCAGGTGATATATATCTTGACAAATATAGTGGTTGGTACTCTGTTTCGGATGAAGCATTTTATGATGAAGATGAGACCGAAGAAAAAGATGGAAAAAGAGTAGCTAAAACTTCTGGTTCATTAGTTGAATGGGTTGAGGAAGAGTCGTATTTTTTCAAATTATCAAAATGGCAAAAAAAATTACTAGATCATTATAAGCAAAATAAAAATTTTATTCTTCCGAATTCTAGAAAAAATGAGGTAATTAGCTTTGTAGAAAAAGGTTTAAAAGATTTATCTATTAGCAGGACATCTTTTTCATGGGGAATACCAGTTCCCAATAATAATAAACACATTATATATGTTTGGCTTGATGCTTTAACAAATTATATTAGCGCATTAAATTTTCCTGATACTAATGATGTTAAATATAAATCATTCTGGCCAGCTGATATTCATATTATTGGTAAAGATATATTAAGATTTCATGCCGTTTATTGGCCAGCATTCCTTTTAGCTGCAAAACTTCCCTTGCCTAAAAAAATATTTGGTCATGGATGGATTTTATCCGATGAAAAAAAAATGTCGAAATCTTTAGGAAATATTTTAGATCCACTAGAAATAATTAATAAATACGGAATTGATCAACTAAGGTATTATTTAGTAAAAGAAGTTTCTTTAGGAAATGACGGAAGTGTTTCAATGAAAAATCTTATAAATTGCATAAATAATGATTTAGCAAATAACTATGGAAATTTGTGTCAACGAGTTTTTTCTTTTATTAAAAAAAATTGTAATAATAAAATACCTAATGCAACTAAATTTTCAAACAATGATAATAAATTAATTTTAAATTTAAAAGATAATATTCCTAAATTAATTGATTTAATGAATAAGCAAAATTTGAACGAATATTTAAAAATGGTAGTAAGTTTTTCCTTCGAAGCCAATAAATACTTTAATGACACAGAACCTTGGAAGTTAAAAAAAACAGACACAAAAAGAATGGATACAATTTTATATTGTATTGTAGAACAGATTAAAAATATTTCTATATTGTTAAATCCAATTATTCCTATATCAACAAATAAGGTTTTTGACGCAATGAATATTTCATACCAAGAAATAAAAATTGAAAATATTTTAAAAGATAATAATTTTAATCATAATAAAGAGTTGAAAAATTTAGATATTCTCTTTAAAAAAATTGAAAATGATAATTGATTCTCATTGCCATTTAACTTATGAACCAATGTCTTTAAATTTGAAAGAGACTATTCAAAGAGCTAACGATGATGGTGTAAAATATATGTTAACTATTTCAACAGAAGATAAAAGCTTTAATAAAATTTTAAACATAATAAAAAAATTTAAAAGTGTTTATGGGACCTATGGTATTCACCCACATGAAGCGAAAAATCATAGAAATTTAGAAGTCTCTACTATTTTAGAAAAGACAAAATCTAGTAATAAAATTATTGGAATAGGGGAGACTGGTTTAGATTTTTATTACAACCACTCTGAAAAAAACGACCAAATAGAATGTTTTGAAAAACATATTAAAGCATCACAAGAATTAGACCTGCCACTAATTATACACACCCGATCTGCAGAAAATGAAACATTAGAAATTTTAAAAAAAAATTTATCAAAAAAAGAATTTAAAATATTAATACATTGCTTTACTGGATCAAAAAAATTTGCTTTTAAGTTGTTAGATTTGGGTGCATATATTTCAGCAAGCGGGGTAGTAACATTTAAAAAATCTGAAGAGTTAGCTAACACATTTAAAGATATACCAAATGAAAAAATATTAGTAGAAACTGACTCGCCATATTTAGCGCCTGTTCCTTTAAGAGGTAAATCGAATGAACCTAGCTACTTGGTACATACTGTAGAATTTTTATCTAAGTTAAAAAAAATATCTTATGATGAATTTTCCAAAATTACTTCAAATAATTTTTTTAAACTTTTTGGTAATCTGAATTGAGAAGTAAATTTACAATACTAGGATGTGGAAGTTCTCTAGGCTCTCCATGGATAACAAATTTTAATGGAAAATTAAGTAATAATAAGAAAAATATAAGAACTAGATGTTGTGCACATATACAAAAAAATAATTTATCAGTTCTGATAGACACATCCCCTGATATTAAGTACCAATTTTTAAAAAATAAAATTAAGTCGTTAGACGCCGTAGTATATACTCATGAACATTCCGATCAAACTTCAGGAATTTTTGAATTGCGACCTTTTTTTTGGAGGAATAAGAAAAGAATTCCTGTTTATGGAAGTGCAAGAACTATAAATCAATTAAAAAGAAAGTACACTTTCTGTTTTTCAGAAAGACACGGTTATAAACCAATAATGAGTGCGAGAAAAATAAATAAAAATTTTTTAATAAAGAAAAATAAAGATAATTTGTCATTTAGAGCTTTTAATGTCGAACATGGTTTAATTAATGCAACTGGATACATTATAATGGATAAGATAGCTTATATTAGTGATTGTAATGGAATTTCTGAAAAAAATTTGAAATTATTACAAAATATTGATTTTCTTATCATAGATTGTTTGAAATTAGATAAACATCCTTCTCATTTTAATTATAACGAAGCTCTCGAAATAATTTATAAAGTAAAAGCAAAAAAATCAATACTAACAAATCTTCATACAGATCTAGATTATTTTAAATTAAGAAAAAAATTACCAAAACATATTGTTCCAGCATTCGATGGAATGAGTATAAATTTTTAAATTAATTTTTCGATAACTTTTAGAAATCTTTTAGATGATGGTTTGGTAATTGATGAAAAGGTGTCCGCTACTTTTCCGTTTTTCCCAATTATTATTTTATGGAAATTCCATTTAGGTATTGCACCTATGCCAAAATCTCTTTTAGCCCACTTATAAAATGGATGAGCATCAGCCCCGATAACATTTATTTTTTCTGTCATAGGAAATGAAATTCCAAAATTTGTTTCACAAAAGTCTTTGATTTCTTTATTTGAACCTGGTTCTTGTCTAAAATTATTTGTAGGCACTCCAATAACTACTAAACCTTTTTTTTTATATTTAGACCAAAGTGACTGAAGATCCTCATATTGTGGAGTGTAACCACATCTACTTGCCACATTCACTACAACAATTATTTTGTTTTCGTAGCTGCTTAATTTGATTATATTTCCGTCTATTCCTATAAATTTAAAATCATAGGCTCTTTCATTGCTTGTAGCATAAACTTTATTGAAAAAACTAAACATAAATAAAATAATTAAAATTTTCTTCATAATTTTAGAGCTTTGATTAATGCATCAAAAGGTAAAAATATACATTTAAATCTATTTAAATTGTCGCTGTTGAGTAATTTTCCAAAATCGGAGTATTTTCTTGGAATTTTAATTTTTTTTTGTTTTGAAATTTTCTTAAGTTTTGCAAAATCACTCTTCAAATCTTTAACATTAAGATATTTAATTTTTTGAGATAGTAAACTTGCAGAAGCCTCACAATATACACATGACTCAGTTTCATATTTCATTGAATTAATTCTATTACCCTTGGCCATAATCTCTAAAGTAATTTTATCTCCACACAATGTATTTTTTAATGATACTTTATGAGAATATTTATTTTCCAAGCCAACATTTGAAGTATTCAATGCTAATTTTATTATAGTTTCGTTAATCATTTTTTGGAAAAAAATAATAGTAAAAAATATCCAAATAATGTCGAAAGTAAAGAACCTGTCAGTACTCCAATTTTTACACCGTCCATGTATTCTAAATTATTAGCAAAAGCCAGATTTCCTACAAACAAGCTCATTGTAAAACCGATACCTGTTAATATTGAGACAGCATAAAATGCTGGCCATGTTGAACCTGTAGGCATGTCGGCTAATTTAAGTTTTACAGAAATGTAAGATAAAAGAAATACTCCAATTTGTTTTCCAAAAAATAATCCTAAAACGATTCCTAAAGGAACAGGGTTTAATAAAGATGCAAAAGTTAACCCTTCTAAAGATACGCCTGCATTTGCAAAAGCAAAAATTGGCATAATTCCAAAAGCTACATAAGGTGATAAAGCATGTTCTAGTTTTAAAAGCATTGATTGTTTAGTTTCTTTAATATTGTGTGGAATAGTTAGTGCTAATAAAACTCCAGCAATCGTAGCATGTATCCCTGATTGGTGAGTAAAATCCCATAAGAAAATTCCTACGATTAAAAAAGGAATAAATTTTTTTACGTTAAATCTATTTAGCCCTATCAGAACTAATAAAGAAATTAACATTAAAATTAAATATTTAACTTCTATATTACCTGAATAAAAGAATGCAATAATAACTATTGCACCTAAGTCATCTATAATAGCCAAAGCAGTTAAAAAAACTTTTAGCGAGATTGGCACTCTTTTTCCAAGAAGCGAAAGAACACCCAAAGAAAATGCAATATCTGTAGCTGATGGAATAGCCCAACCATTAAGTGTTGTACTGTCATCGTAATTAATAACAATATAAAATAATGCAGGTATAGCCATTCCACCTACAGCACCTATAATTGGTAACATTGCTTGCTTTGGATTTGATAATTCACCCTGTATGAATTCTCTTTTAATTTCTAAAGAAACAAAAAAGAAAAAAATTGCCATCAAAACGTCATTGATCCAATGAAGAACACTTAATTTTAATCCAAATTCTTTAGTGCCTAAAATTATATATTTTTCTAATGTAGAAAAATAATATTCGCTAAAACTTCCGTTACTTATTATTAAAGCAAGAATAGCTGCAAAAAGCAGAACTAATCCCGAGGCAGCCTCCAGTTTAAAAAAATATTTAAATGGTTTTGTTATTTGCTGGATCATTGGTATTATTTACTTGTATAGAGGCTATCTTTCAATTGCCAAAAACACATAATTACCCTATAAAAAACAGACGTTCGGGGCGTAGCGCAGCCTGGTAGCGCATCTGGTTTGGGACCAGAGGGTCGCAGGTTCAAATCCTGCCGCCCCGACCATTATAAACAT
>MDTA01198192.1_pt1 | contig 13950 bp, 8 predicted proteins | sample 811151 | NCBI WGS metagenome assembly MDTA01 (sample SAMN05326648, study PRJNA326480) | marine metagenome | isolation source: seawater | place: Indian Ocean: South | collected 2010 | reverse complement strand
TACCTTGCTGGTGCGCGAGGCCGTCTTTTTCTTGGTGGTCTTCTTGGTTGCTTTTTTAGCCATGGTATACCGTCTGGTGAGCTTTATTGTGGTAAGGAAACCCCCTAGGGAGCCTCATTTAACGCCCAAATTTCCCGAATGGAGAAGAAGGCGATAAATTCTTTGCGGGGAAGATCTACAACCAAAGACGTCCGCTCCAACAAGCCTGAATTGCCCGGAAGTGCGGCGCACGATAAGGTGATGTCCCGAAGCAGTTGTTTTGCGCAACCCGGAGCGGTTTTAACTTGTTAGGGTAAGATGAAAACTCATCCCTCAAGTAATCAAGATAACTGAAGTGAGCGATCTAACAGTGCTCTCGGTAGAAAAGCGATGCGAGCCTATGGCGGTCACGGGAGGGGGCTGCGCGCTGCTGATGAGCGACTCAATTCCCGTTGGACTTGCTCCTCATTGGAGATCCTGCTACCTGCCGACCCACACTCTCAGCATCCAAGAACCCCTTCTTCGGCCACACCATGATTGATCTCAAGCCCGACTGCAAATATGCGATGGTTATCCCTACTTCGATGGGAACACGCCTCACTCCACTGAACGGCCAGCCGTTTCATTGCTCTGACAACTTTGTTCTCACTGCCAGTAGTGCAGAATCCAACGTGGGTAGCGTGTCTTCCTACCTTGGCCTCCCGGTTAAAATTCTCACCTCCTTCGTCAAGGGCAGCCCGGTTTCACGTTTCATCAAGGATAACCTCGCAGGCCGGCATATGGACTATGAAGGTCCCGATATGGAGCAGGGTGGCCCCTGGGGATACCGGCACCAGATCAACATGGCAGACAGCGGAACGGGATCAAGAGGTCCACGGGTGTGGAATGACAGAGCGGGAGAAGTAGGGCGAGACCTGAAGGCGGATGACTTCGATCTTGAGCGCATTTTCGGTGAGGAGGGCGCCCAGATCGTTCACATGTCGGGATTGATAGCCGCTCTGTCACCGGATTCGACACAGTTCTGTCTCGACGTCGCCCGTCTTGCTAAGAAATACGGCACCAAGATCTCATTCGATCTCAATCACCGTGCGACTTTCTGGAAAGGGAGGGAGCAGGAGTTGAGCGAGGCCTTCAAGGAGATCGGAAGCCTTGCGGATATTCTTGTGGGGAATGAGGAGGACTTTCAACTTTGCCTGGGCGTCGAAGGCCCGGAAGCAGGGGGAGAGGATATCGGGGGCAAGATCGACAGTTTCAAGGAAATGATCGACCGGGTAAAACAGCAGTTTCCCAATGCCTCAATCTACGCCACCACACTTCGTGAGGTTGTTAGTGTGAACCTGCACGAGTGGGGAGGCATCGTGGCCGATGGAGGTGACTGGCATGTAATCGAGCCACGGGAGATCGGGGTCCTCGACAGAATTGGGGGAGGAGATGGATTTGTTGGAGGGTTGCTTTATGGAATCCTTAAAGGATGGGATGGAGCAAAATGCGCTCAGTTTGGGTGGGCCACGGGTGCGCTTGCCGCTACCCAGCTTACAGACTACGGGCAGCCTGCTGATGAAGAGCAGGTGTGGAGTATATGGGAAGGCAACGCTCGGGTGCAGCGTTAGACGGTTCCCCTCAGATTCTTGCTTGTCTGATCATGGAAGAGTCGCGCCGCCGTCAACGTCTACTACGGTTCCCGTGGTAAAGTCGTTTTTGAGGAGAAAAAGAACGGCCTGCGCAACTTCGGCAGGTGTTCCAGGGCGGGGAACGGGATGAGCTTCCGTGGTTTGCTGGAGAAATTCTTCTCGCGCTACCCCCTCCTGTGGGAAGAGCGGGGTGTCGATGATGCCCGGGGAGACGGCATTGATTCTCCGGGGTGAAATTTCAGGGGCAATGGCCCGGACAAATCCCTCTATCGCATTGCCGACTGTTGAGATTGCAGAGGCCCCTGGGAGACATTTCTTAGCGGGAAATCCACTCACCAGAACGATTGAAGCGTTGGTGTTGAGGCTCGTCAGCCCAAGGCGGACGCTGTTCACGTAGCCCCAAAGCTTGTCGAAAGTTGCTTGGAAGCCGTCGAGTGTCATCTCCGCGAACGGACCTTGAGCCCGGCTGGAAGGAACGGCAGTGTTCACCATTATGTCAAACGGGCCATGGTCCTCGTAGAATTTGCTCAGGTCTTCCCGGTCGAGGACGTCGACCGAGTGCCGAGATGCTTGTTCTTCAGGCTTGTTCCTGTCCGTGGCCGTGCGGCTCGCAGCAAGAACATCCACGCCCTCTGCAGCCAGTTGATCCACGACGGCAAGGCCGATCCCTGAGGTTCCTCCAAAGACAACTGCCCGCATACCGGTGAGATTCATGATGGGGATATGAAAGCTTGCGGTGTTCGTGTCCAGCCCTCGATCAGGCAGTCCAGGGTTGGGAATTACTAAAAGTTGCCAACGGTAACAGGTTTTGCTCGACCGACCTCACGAGGGTCGGGAGATTACGGCCCATGATCATCAAGCCGAGGGTTCGAGGGTTTATTTGTCTCACGGCTCATCCGACCGGATGCGCGGCGCATGTCCAGGAACAAATTGACCATGTCAGGAGCAAGGGGGCGATCGAGAATGGCCCGCGGAATGTTCTCGTTGTTGGTGCCTCGACGGGCTACGGGCTAGCCTCGAGAATTACGGCGGCTTTCGGGAGCGGTGCCAGGACCATGGGAGTGTTTTATGAACGCCCCCCTAGAGAAGGAAAATGCGCAACAGCCGGATGGTATAACTCCGCGGCCTTTCACCGAGCGGCATCGGCTGAGAGTCTCTACGCCAGAAGCTTTAATGGAGATGCGTTTTCGGACGAGATGAAGGCGACGGTGGTGGAAGCCATCAAGGAGGACCTCGGGCAGATTGATCTCGTGGTTTATAGTCTGGCCTCTCCCAGAAGGCAGCATCCTCGCACCGGGGAAGTTCATAAGTCGGTTCTCAAGCCCATCGGAGAGCACTACTTTGCCCGGACGCTGGACACTGACCGGTCTGAAGTTAGCGAGGTAAAGATTGAGCCTGCCACAGAACGGGAGATTCAGGACACTGTCACCGTCATGGGAGGAGAGGACTGGGAACTTTGGATGGAAGCTTTGAATGGTGCAGGTCTGCTGGCGCCTAATGCGACCTCGGTGGCCTACGACTACATCGGGCCGGAGGTGACTTGGCCAATTTATACCAACGGAACGATTGGACGGGCCAAGGTTGACCTCAGGGCAGCCGGGCAGCGGATCAGCGAACTTCTTAAGGCTAATGCCGGAGGCAACGCATTCATTTCAGTCAACAAGGCGTTAGTGACTCAGGCCAGTTCGGCAATCCCCGTTGTGCCGCTCTATATTTCCATTCTGTATCGGATCATGAAGGAGAAGGGGACCCACGAGGGGACTATTGAGCAGATCCAACGACTCTTCGCCACTCACTTATACAATAACGAGGTGCCGAAGCTGGATGACAAGGGGCTCATTCGGATTGATGATCTCGAGATGGAGCCTGAGGTCCAGCAGGAGGTCAATGAGATATGGCCTCAGGTAACTTCGGAAAACCTGAGAGAGATTACCGATTTCGCAGGATATCAGGAAGATTTCCTGAAGCTCTTTGGATTTGGGCTGTCGGGTGTCGACTACGATCAAGAGGTTGACCCCATGGTCAGCCTCGATGGGTAATATTGGCCGGGCAAAGAAGTCAGGGCTTCACCTGGATTTGCGGCCGCCCACTTACCGGCCAGTCGATGTGGAAGGTGTGTCCGCGTTCCCGGTCGACTCTCTCGTAGGTATGAGCTCCGAAGAAGTCGCGCTGCCCCTGCAGTAGGTTTGCGGGGAGGCGCTCGCTACGGTAGCTATCGTAATATGAGAGAGCCGAGCTGAAGCAGGGGAGGGGCACACCATGTAGTGCGGCGGTGGCTACGACCTTGCGCCAGTTGGCCTGACACCGGTCGATCTCGCTCTTAAAGTATGGATCCAGAAGCAGGTTCGCGATATCAGGATTAGTCTGATAGGCCTCAAAGATCTTCTGAAGAAAACGGGCACGGATGATGCAGCCACCACGCCAGATCATGGAAATCTGACCGAAGTCCAGATTCCAGTCATACTCATTCTGGGCCTCACGCATGAGCTGAAAGCCCTGTGCGTAGGAGCAGATCTTGGAGCAGTAGAGGGCATCATGGATGGCTTGGACGAATTCTGCGGTGTCTCCGTCAAAGGGCTCGAGCTTGGCGTCGAGAACCTTGGCGGCGGCAACGCGCTCCTCTTTGATAGCGCTGATGCAGCGCGCAAAAACGGCCTCTGCGATACAGGGTGCGGCAATACCCATGTCGAGAGCGTTGATAGAGGTCCACTTGCCGGTCCCCTTCTGTCCTGCGGTGTCGAGAACAATATCCACGAACGGCTGGCCAGTTTCAGGATCCTTCTGCCCAAGAATGTCGGCCGTGATTTCGATCAGGAAGGAATCGAGCACACCTTGATTCCACTCTCCGAATACCGAGCTCATTTCCTCTGGCTTTATGCCGAGGAGGTTATCCATCAGGGTATAGGCCTCACAGATCATCTGCATATCGCCATACTCAATCCCGTTGTGTACCATCTTGACGTAATGGCCTGCTCCGTTATCGCCAATATAGGCGGCGCAGGGAACTCCTCCTTCGACAGGCTTTCCGGCTTCTGCTCCTTCGATGGGCTTTCCGGTGGTCTCGTCGACCTTTGCGGCGATGGCCTCCCAGATGGGCTTGAGTTCATTCCACGCGCTTTGCTTGCCGCCGGGCATGAGAGAGGGGCCGAAACGAGCTCCCTCCTCTCCACCCGAGACCCCGGAGCCGATAAACCGGAATCCTTTCTCGTTCAGCATTTTTTCCCGGCGGATCGTGTCGGTCCAGAGGGCGTTTCCCCCGTCAATAATGATGTCGTCCGGGTCCATTAGTTCTGTCAGCCCATCGATCACTGCGTCAGTGGGTCCACCAGCCTGGACGAGGATGATGACCTTGCGAGGCCTCTTGATCGACTGCACGAATTCCTCAAGGGTGCTTGTGCCAACTACCCCGCCGGGAGTTTCCGGGTTTGCGGCTACAAACTCGTCAGTTTTCGAAGTGGTTCGGTTGTAGACAGAAATGCGAAAGCCGTGATCTGCGATGTTCAGAGCAAGGTTCTGACCCATGACCGCGAGGCCCACGAGTCCGATATCAGAAGAGGAGTCAGACATGTTTTGCGTAAGTTCGGGGGCGGGGTTTAGGCCGGTTGGCGGGCACCTTCAAGGCTTAAAAGCCTGCTCTTGAGGTTGCTGGCGTCCCCGGACGAGAAACCGTGAGTTCCTGATCGCTTCTGCTGTGATACCGTTGAGCATTCAAGGCATGATGAAGTATGCGTTCTTGTTGCGGCTCCGAGTCCCTCTTCTGCTTCTTGTTCTTTTCGCGTCTTCGACCTACGGAGACGACCGGCCGAACCTTGTTTTCCTCCTCACGGATGATCAGAGCACTTCTTCGATGGGGTGTTATGGAAATTCTGAGGTTAAAACACCGCACCTCGACGCGCTCGCGCGTGCAGGAGTGGTGTTTGACTGCCATTACGTGAGCACCGCGATCTGCATGGCGAGCCGGGCCAATATCATGACGGGGAAGTTCGAGTTCAGGCATGGGTGTAACTTCGAGCATGGGGCTCTGCACAGCTCCCATTGGGCGGAGTCCTATCCTATCCTTCTCAAGGAAGCGGGATATCGAACGGCGATAGCCGGAAAGATCGGGTTTGAGGTGACAACGAGGAGCGGGAAGAAGGGTGTTTTGCCAGATGGCGATTTCGATCGTTGGGGAGCGGGACCGGGACAAACCTCCTATCTGACGGCAAGAAACAAATCGATGGTAGGATACGCAAAGGAGTTTCCGCACTCATCTCGTTCTTACGGAGCTTTCGGCGCGGATTTCATTAAAGAGTCTGCGAAGTCCCGGCAGCCGTTCTGCCTCTCTATCAGCTTCAAGGCGCCTCACAAGCCAGCCACGCCGGATCCGCAAGATAATACAATTTATGCAGGCATGCGTTTTACGAAGCCGAGAAATTTTGGGCGCGAGTATGGCCTCCACTTCGCGCCCCAAAGCCGGTATGGGCGTCAGTATGAGCGTTTTCACAGCTGGAACTACTCAGACAAATATGATGAGGTCATGGCTATCTATTACCAGCAGGTCTATGCGGTGGACGTTGCAGTGGGTATGATCCGGGCAGCCCTCAGGAGCCATGGGGTAGAGAAAAATACCGTGGTGATTTTTACTTCGGATAACGGATTCATGTGTGGAGCTCATGGTTATGGGTCCAAGGTGCTGCCTTATGAGGAATCCTCCCGGGTTCCCTTGATCGTGTACGATCCACGCCACAGGAACAGTGGCAAGGAGCTGCGTTGTGATGCCCTGACTGGGAACGTGGACCTTATGCCGACCCTGTTGGAACTGGCCGCGGTAGCTGTTCCCGAGGGGATTGATGGAAAGAGCATTCTTCCGCTTTACGAGGACGCTGGGGCAAGGATCAGGGAGTCCCTACCACTGGTTAACGTGTGGGGTCCCTCCGAGGTCTTTAGCCTTTCGGTGGTAACGGAACGCCACAAGTATATCTATTGGCCTTGGGCAGGGGAGGGATTTAAGGCGGCAGAAGAGCTCTACGATATGGAGGAGGATCCATTCGAATTGAAGAATCTTGTGACCAGCCCAGAAGAAGGGGCGGTTTTGGTCCAAATGCGGAAGCAATACGACGCATACGTGGATCTTTGGCGCCGTGAGGCCGTGGATTATCACAACTACAAGCCCCTCGCGCGTTTTTTTGACCGTAACCTTCCCTGGCCAAGTAGGAAAGAAGCTCTCGGCGTCAGTAAATAATTCTGGGGCTCACGGCGATGGATGACAGGGTAGAGTCGCGAAACAATAATATGCTCAGGCGCAAGATTATCCGTGCAACATTGAGGGAGTTAGCTCCTAGTGATTTTCGATGAAGACGCTTCTTTTCGCTCTCCTCTTGAGTGCTCCAGTGCTCCTGGCCTCCAAACCTAACATTGTCCTGGTGATGGCAGATGATATGGGTTGGGGACAGACTGGTTATTACAACCACCCTGCGCTCAGAACTCCACACCTTGACGCGATGGCGGCGGGTGGACTGCGCTTTGACCGGTTTTATGCCGGGGGACCGGTGTGCTCCCCAACGCGGGCAACGGTTCTGACCGGGCGGACGCACAACCGGACCGGAGTGCAGAGCCATGGATTTGCCCTGCGGAAGCAGGAGAAGACCCTTGCGGTAGCGCTCAGGGGAGCAGGTTACGCGACTGGACATTTTGGAAAATGGCATCTCAACGGATTACGCGGTCCGGGGGTTCCCATCCTGAAGGAAGATACCCATGGCCCGGGCGGATTCGGATTTGACCAGTGGCTCTCGGTCACCAATTTCTTCGATAAGGATCCGGTGATGAGCCGGAAGGGGAAGTTCGAAGAATTCACGGGAGATTCTTCGGAAGTCATCGTTGCGGAAGCGCTCAATTTTATCGGAACACAGGCCAAGGCGGAGAAGCCCTCCTTTACGGTAATCTGGTATGGAACCCCACACAGTCCATGGATGGGTCTGGAAAAGGATCTTAAGCTCTTCGCAAATCTCGATAACAAGTCGCAGCACCATTATGCGGAACTTGTGGCCATGGATCGCAGTCTAGGAGCGCTGCGAGCCGGACTACGGGAAATCGGAATTGCCCGCGACACCCTCGTCTGGTTTTGCAGCGATAACGGGGGACTTCCAGGATTCAAGCCCGACACGGTGGGGGGCTTGCGGGGCTATAAGGGATCACTTTTTGAGGGCGGATTGCGCGTGCCTGGAGTGATCGAATGGCCTGAAGGAATCACCAAGCCCCGGGTGACCTCTTTTCCGGCTTGTACTATGGATATTTTTCCTACTCTTGCGGAAGTGGCAGGCCTCCCTGCTTCTTCTATGCTGCAGCCGCAAGACGGGCAGAGTCTACGCGCGCTCTTTGGGAAAGAGCTGGGTCCGCGTCGTAAGCCGATTGGGTTCCGGAGCGGGGTCCGGGGCGCATGGGTCGACAACGAATTCAAACTCTACTCGAAGAATGTGACCCGCGGAGACTTTCATCTCTATCATCTGGGTGACGATCCCGCGGAAAAGGTGGATGTGAGCGCCGGGCACCCGGAGGTAGCCCAGCGTCTTCGCAAGGCCTTTCATGCGTGGGACGCGATGGTCGATGCGAGTGTTGATGGGAAGGATTATCCGTCTGGCAAGGTTGATTCGCCGCAGCCACCCCGGATGTTCTGGACGGAGTTGGATGCCTATCGACCTTACTTCAAGGCATGGCGCGAGCGCCCCGAATACAAGGGGCGGCTGCAACGGAAGTAAGGAAAGGATTGCGTCGCCACCAATGACTCCTGAGTCCTCCTGGCTCGGAGACGGATGAAATATCCCACCCATGCTGAGGGCCTGCCTAGCTTCAGCCCTGTGTTGGCGATGATGTTTATTCGTCCACCGATACCCGATAGAATCGTTGAGCCCTTCCAATAGCACGGGGATCTAGCTGCAAGGTCACAGTTCCTACTGCGATAATCCCAGATGAGGTTACCTCCCAGTTGATCAGGTCGTTACTTGCCTCAAGGGTATAACTTTTTCCCGGGACGCTATCCCACCTCACCGTGACAAACCCAGTTAGTGGATCCTTACTCAGCGTCGTTATCTGGAAAAGTGATGATCCATCGAGAGGGTCTGTGCCGGCTGCAATTTCCGATCCATCGGTAGAGCCGTCACCATCCGTGTCCGGGCGAAGTGGATCTGTTCCGGCCAGTGCCTCATCGATGTTACTCAGGCCGTCACCATCACTATCAATCAGCAAGCCAGTACCCGGATTTCCTCCGGCCGCTGCGCTAGCTCTCCAGTTGCCAGGCACTGAGTAATCAGGGACGGGAACGGTAGGACTTGCGAGGACAAGGCTGGAGCCATCTCTCCCTGCAGCTTCCGGCCAAGGATCCCGGTCGTTGTATCGGAAATTCGCAATAGTGTTGCCCAGTCCGTCGACCAGGTGGAGCCGTTCCCCAGCATTTTCAAGTCGTGTTGAGACATACTCGCCCGCAATACGATCGCTGTAAGATGTGCCGTAGCGGGCTTCGAAAGAGGCCCTGTTGCGAACAACGAGGACGAATTCTCCTGGAGCAAGGGAAGTTACATCGGAAAATGTAAAATCAAAATCAATGCCCTCCGTAAACTTCACAGCGGTAAGGTTGATAGTGTCTCCACTCACGTTCTTCATCTCTATGAATTCGAAGTCTGAGGCATCGTTGGCAGCAGCGAGTTCCTCGGAGGTTGCCGGGGGAAGTGGCGCGTAGTGGACTTCCGTTACAACAAGATTTGACGCATTCGCGATTGGTCCCACAAGGAAGTGGGAGGTGATAGGGCCGCTCCACGCCGTCAGTCCCCGTCCATTGCGGGCTCTCGCGGTGATTGTAGTCGTTCCGTCTACAGCAATCGGTTCTCCAATATTAGCGAGCAACGCACTGCCGGAGGCGTTGCCTCCAGGAGCGCGTGGATCTGTGCCATCGGTGGTGTAGTAGACCACGCCATCGCCGACGAAGGAGAACTGATCTCCCACCTCGACAACGCCGGGCTGCCGCCTGTCCTGATCAGAGCTGAAAAGAGGCTTGGCGGTATACTGTCGGTCAATCCAGCCAACTCTTGTTCTCAGCCACTGCTTTAGAGTTCGGACCTCATTGCGGTGACTGGCATTGCCCCACTTATTGTAGTTTCTCTCGGCGGGGCTGCGACCGATTGATGAGTCGTTGGCACCAAGCGGGTCCCTTCCATCGATTTGCCGCGCAAAATCGTTGATGATGCTCTCGATGTTCTCAGTAGAGAACACATTTTCCCGCAGGTCCTGCCACAGGTCCGTATGGGCCTGCCGGAAGTCGGGCTTGCTGAGAACCTGCCCCCACCAGACGTAGCGACCGTCGCTCCATGTTCTGCTTGAATCTCCAGATCCATCCCACTGGGAAGGGTTGTTATCCCGGCTATCGGTAGAGCCCATGGTGCGGTCAAAGTCCCAGATTGGACCTGCTCCGACCTTCCCATCGTTAGTGTCACTGCGGTGCTTGTAGTAGTAGCCGCTGAGGCGAAACCCATCGACGTTCATGGCCAGGGTGTTGAGCCAGTGATGGCGTAGCCATGAGAATTGATCGATGTACTCGGTAAAGTGCTTTCCGGTGCTCGGGTTGATTCCATTGCTCGCACTGATGGCGGCATTGATTTCATTCATATGAGCGGTAAGCCACGATCTCTGCCGGCTGGATACCTCCCGCTCTTTAGGTTCAACCCATCCCAGAGTTCCCAGGCCTGCTACGCTGAATCCACTGTCCCCGGGATCCAGGCGGTCCTTCTTAAACATGTATCCGCCCGAGACTGCAGGCTCTCTTGAATCTCTGGGGTCAATCCTTGCCACGGGGACCCTGCCATCGTCCCGTTTGATTTTTTCAATGAGGGAATACACCCCAAAATAGGACCCAGAGTAGGTAAGGGGGCCACCGCGGACGTTATGCACGACTTCAACAAACTTAGTACGAGTCGCGTATTCACCGGTCTGGCGACTCAATTCGTACATGAGATCATTGCGCATGAGTGCCCGGTCAAATTGATACCGCCCACTCAGAATCCAGTCGGATTCGCGGGGCATATCGAGGGGAGTAATTCCTTTATCGAGCCCCTCTTCGTCGCGCGCTTCTATCGTCATGGAGTATTTCGGCCAGCCGAAGGAAGAGGATCCCCGCCGTTTGAGACCTACCCGGGTGTCAGTGGCGAATTCATCTGTAATCCGAGCCCTGCCTGTTTCGGGATCGGGCTCGATAATTGCCATGAAGCCATCGAGGTGGGTGTTTCCGCCCGGATCTCCTCGGTTCCACGTTTCGATGATGAGGATCGGCAAGTTGGAATTGAATTGCTGAAGAACGGATTCTCCCACCTTCAGGAAGCTTCGCATCTTGACGGGGCCCTGCGCATTATTTTCACCGAAGACCCGTGCTCTTATCTGAATTGAGTTATCGATTGGAATAGGGCCGGTATAGCGAGGAGAATTTGCGTTCGGTTCTGAACGGTCCGTGGTGTAGCGGATGACTTCACTTGGGAAGGTGCTGGAGAGAGATACTTCGAAGTTATCGATAAAAGTCTGACTGCGGTGAGAAAATACCACCTCACTGGTTGGGAGCTGCTCCTGGCTGCCGTTACGCTGACCCGGAGTGGGATTCGCGAAGTAGGCGGATTCACCCAGTTCGAGTGACAGGGTGCGGATCACACTAAGCTGGGGTCTGAGCAACAGGTCGTCATCGTCCGCCGAGGAATTCATGAGATGCAGGGAGAGAACATTCGCTCCTGTCCTGAGCCGGCCGAGGTGGCTGTTGAGTTGGATTGTTTGGAAATCCAAGGCTGCAGAGTCGGCGCGGTCGCTTAATGCGCTGGAATTGAAGACAGGTGCCCCGGGAGCATTCAGGGAGGTGACCCGGACACCATTGAGGTAGGCGACAAGGCCGTCGTCGTATTGAACGTCGAGGGAGAGACTGAGAATATCGTCCGTGCGTGCGAGATCAAAAGGTATTCGGATATAGACCGAGGAATTACGATCGAAGGCGACCTGCTCAAGGTCACTCGCGATCAGTTCCCGGTAGCCTGTGCTCCGCTCGTATCCAGCCCCGAGGAACCCGGCACTCCACAGATTGTCGCCGAAGTTGACCTGGGTCCAGCTGAGGCCCAGACTGTTGTTGGTGGGCACGTAGGTCCTGCAGGCGGAATCCACCCCGATGAGGATCTCCTCACTCGTGACCGGAGTCTGCTCAATCCCGAAGGATGCATCGTCGAATTGGGCAGGGTAGGTTGGCGTAAAGTCATCGAGGATGGAGACCCCATCGGGAGAGACGAGAGCGAGATACTCACCGCTGTTGTCGAGGCCGAAATTGGTATGAAGTTCCTGACTGGTAATGGCGCGGTCCTTTCCGGAGGCAAAGATCACTAGGAACCCCCCGGGGAGGAGAACGGTGTTATCGGGGATACGCCACTTTGTCGGGTTGTCCGGATTGTCGGTGAGAAAATGCCCTCCAAGATCGTAGGGTGCGGGATCGGGATTGTAGAGTTCGAGCCAGTCCTCCCATTCGCCGTCCTCATCTCTCAGACCCGACTCGTTATCGGCGAGAATTTCAGAGATGATTGGAGCTCCTGAGGAGGAAAGAACTCCTGCGATGGCGAGGAAGACGGAGAGGGCTCCCGTAGCCAAGTGGGTTTTGGAGAGTTCCATGGGATGGGAATAAGGTGCGGGGAATCAGCTGGCAAGCCTGCGGATGGAAAGGGCGTTCGATTACCCTATGAGAGTTAACTCATTTCGATCAAGAATAACCGGAGTAAGGGCTTGCCAGAGCGAGAATTGGTAGTGGTGATTGACCAGAGGTGACGATTGCGACAGCGTTCGCAAAGTTGATTTTATGGGGGGGTCATCGTTCAGTTTTCTAAAAGGTATACCGATACTTTTCAGCTCCGTGGTGTTGTGGATCAATAGTGTCGATGCCGGCGAGGATGACTGGCCGAGGTTTCGCGGCTCTGGAGGGACTGGAACCGCTTCCAGTTTTGATTGCCCGGGAGGAGTAGATAAAACCTCGAGGGCATGGTCGGTTGCCCTGCCGGGACCAGGTAGTAGTTCTCCGGTGGTTTGGGGCCAACGGATATTTGTGACCTCGGAAGACCGACTTGGCGGCGTCGTCCATCTTCAATGTCTTCGTGTAGACGACGGGAGTGCGTTGTGGAAGAGGACCGTTGAGGTTGGGCCCTATCGGACCCACAAGATGAATAATACTGCGGCAGCGACCCCGGCTGTCGATCAAGACATGGTGGTCTTCAGTTGGTTCCAATCCAGTCGCAAGGTGGCGGTTCTTTCGGCATATTCCCATAAGGGAAAACATCTCTGGGATTATGAGATTGGATCATTCAAAGGAGCCCACGGACTTAACCTGATGCCTGTCATCCATGATGGGTCAGTTCTCTTCGCTCACCTTCATCAACTAGGTGGATACGTGGCATCAATTAACGGTGCAACTGGCCGCCCAGATTGGAAAACGCCCTATCCAAGCCCCAGTCCGAAGACAACTTATATGACTCCGCTGATTCGCAGGCAGGATGAAGATCCGTTGCGCTTCGAGGTAGTAGTTAGTAGTACCAGCACGGGGGTGTGTGGTCTGGATCTCGAAAATGGGAAAGAAGTGTGGTCGCTCCCCGGTATTTTTAAGGAGCGCTGTATCGTTTCTCCGGTCAACATTCTGGCAGGGAACGGAGCTCCGGGCTCGATCATCACTGCGGGATGTAAGAAAGAAGGGGGCAATAATGTCTTTGTCGCACTTCGTCCACCAGAGGGCGGAGAAGGCCGCGCCGAGTTGCTTTGGCGGCTGGAGCAGGACGCGCCCTACGTGCCTACTCCGGTTTCGAACGGAAAGACTCTCTTTGTTCTGTCGGACCGGGGGATGATCCAGGCAGTTGACCCGCAAACAGGGGAGGCGCAGTGGGCCAAAAAGCTCCAAGGGAATTTTTATGCCTCTCCCCTGCTCGCCGGGACAACGATGTTGTGCCTTTCGCGAGATGGGGAGATGTATTCCATAGATGTGAGTGGGAAGCCCAAAATACTAGGGGTCTACGATCTTGAGCCCGGGGATGAGGTGACATGGGTGGATTCCAGTCCTGCCCTGGGCCGCAACAGCCTTTTTTTGCGAGTTGGGGCCCGCCTTGATTGCTACCGAGGTAAGTAAGCATGCTGAGATCATGCCTCGTTGAGGGTGCGGCCCGGAAGTCCCAGCCAAGCGGCTTTCACCGGGGACACTTCGTTAAATTAGATCCACTTTGCCCCGATTTGTGGACTTTTTGTAGAAATCACAACTTGTGGAGGTGGAAAGACCCGCCTAGGAACGGTGTTAGCTCAAAAAATCCAATGAATCATC
>MDTA01025096.1_pt1 | contig 13953 bp, 8 predicted proteins | sample 811151 | NCBI WGS metagenome assembly MDTA01 (sample SAMN05326648, study PRJNA326480) | marine metagenome | isolation source: seawater | place: Indian Ocean: South | collected 2010 | reverse complement strand
TTTTCGTCTTGAAACGGCTCTTAGTATGTTATGCTAAGGAGTTCTGTTCTAATTGCTGGGGAGTCTTGATTTCCTCTGCCCCCATCCGAGTTACATGGCCGTTGCCGAACTAACGGAATTCGAATCGAGGCTTCTGAAATGGATTTCTGCTTCTGACTTCGTGGAGGTGGCGTGGTCGACAAAGAGGGCGGCAGAGGCATTCAAGGTTAAGGAGAAGGAAGTCTACGAGGCTTTGGCTGCACTTACCACCAAGGCCAAAGACCACATTCAGATTTTCTACGACGGTGGTGCAATCAGAATAATTGCTGACTACTAGCGTCTATTCCAGTGGTTTCCTGGGACTTGGTTTTGGAGGTAAAAACACTCCTGCCCATGTAGGCTTGGTGTTTTCACTCTCGTCGATGAAGAATGAGCGGAGGTAAATGGAAATGAGGTCGATCAGCATTACTACAAGGAAGATGATCAGCAGATATGCGCCGACCTCGTCGTACTGTAGGAACTTGAGATAGAGATTGATGTAATACCCAATTCCCCCGGCGCCAACAATCCCAATTACGGTCCCGGACCTGACATTGTACTCGAACATGAAAATCATCTGAGCAATAAGGTGGTTCGCGGTTTCTGGTATCACAACCCCCACTGAGAGCTCTGATTTGGTGAGCCCCATTGCAGTCGCAGCCTCGAGTGGTGCACTGTTCATCCCCTCTATCGCCTCATACTGCATCTTTCCAAGATATCCTACAGTGTAGACAGACATAGCCAAGATTCCTGCTGTTGGGCCCAAACCGACCAAGATAACGAAAATAATGGCCCAAATCAGGCTAGGTAGGCTCCGGCAGGCGGATACGATTGCCCTAGAAGGGTATGTGATGTATTGTGGGAATAGGTTCCTGGAGCTCAAGAGGCCCATGGGTAATGAGAAAATCATCCCGAAGAAGGTTGCAAGAATTGCGATCTTTATTGTCTCGATCATACCAATCCAAGCCGTTGAGCATGTGAACTGGAGAAATCTGTTTGCTTCGCATGGAGGGTAAGACTGGGGCTCTATCACTCTCCAGCCATTCCAATCCCATATCATTCCGGAAGTTAGTTTGAGTAGAAACCAGAAACTGATAATTAAGACGGAGACAGACACAAGCAACTCCTTTTGTTCTGGATCGATTTTTACCAATACTACACCTCCAAGACCGAAGTATCCGTGATAAATGGATTTAGTCGTCCATCGTCGATGACCAAAAGCCTGTCAGAAATCTGCTTTGCTCGAGAGATGTCGTGTTCCACCAATATCATTGCAGCGTTACTTGATCTCACGTATTCCAGAACCGAATTAACTACCCGATCCGATGTTTCCTCATCCAACTCACTTAGGAATTCATCCGCTAGGATCAGTGCCGGCCTTTGGGCCAGGGTCCTAGCTGTAGCCACTCTCCTCTGTTGACCGCCAGATAGTCTTTTTATTGGCTCATTCTTCTTTTCTTTCAATCCCAAGACTTCGATTGCATTCATCGCATGTTCTCGAGATTCTGCCCGGGGATTTCCTGCTCTCGAACCCAGCATTACATTGGCCCAGACGCTAGAGTGCCTGACCAAACCTAGTTTCTGTGGAATGTATCCAATTGATCCTCTTTCTGGCCTCTGTGGTATGGTTGCCCCACACACATTCACTGTTCCGGAGATTGGTTTGAGGATACCGGCGATTGTTTTCAGAAGCGATGTCTTTCCTATCCCCGAGGGTCCCGTAATGGCAAGGACTTCTCCGTGATTTACATGGAACTCGTCGATAGATAACAAGGGTTGACCATTGAAGCCGACATCCAGATTCCTGATTGAGACTACCTCTGGCACGTACTCTGGGTTGTGATTTCACTTTTGACGTTTAGGTAACCCTAAATTTATGACCATTATGCATTTCGGGTCAGATATGGGTTCAACGATTGATATGATTAGAGACCAATTAGAAGGCAGGGCCATACCAGTTGCGGTTGTTGGTTTGATGTTGTCATCTGCTGTATTGTGGGCATTATTCACGGTGGATTATGACGAGTGCGATGGTGATGAGGACTGTATCAGGATAGCTTACGAAGTGAAGGACACGTATCTGTTCTGGGAGGCTAATCCACAAGAGATGGCTGACAAACTGAGTGAGTTGACTGGGGAGAAAGTGGTCGTCTACCCGGTGGCTGATGAGGTAGCTGCGATAGAGGCGGTTGCTGCAGGTAATGCGGAAATCGCTATGGTCGATGGGGCAGCCGGTTGGTTGGGTTACCAGGTATACGACTTGGACGTAGTGGCCGTCGAGAAGAAGCCGGATGGTAGGGTGTACTACAACGCTGCAGCATGGGTAAAGGCCGACTCCGATATCGCCGCCGCATACCTTGACGATGATCCTGACACCGATCCATTCGCACTGATGCAGGGCAAGAAATCCTGCCATACTGGGTGGCTGAAGAGCGCTGGAATGCTGATACCGATGGGTTATCTGATTGGTAATGGATATGCTGAAGTCGTAGGCGATCCCAATGAGATAGAATCCCTAAGAGCGACTGTGACAAACTTCTTCCATGAGGATTCGGAAATACCCGAGGGAGGGACTCCTTACTCTGGTTACAAAGGGGCTTTGAAGTGCATGATGACTGGTCATGGGGACATTGCCCTAGTGAAGGACACGGCATACCGCCTCTATTGCGATGAGAACGAGGATGGCGTGCCTGACGGTCCTGACTGGTGCCTAGACAGGGACGACATTGTCATGCTTCCCTCTTTTGGTCAAGCACCCAGCCATCCTGTCATGTATGACCCAGCTAGGATGGATAGTGAAACTATGCTGATGATTCAAGACGCGTTATTGGCTCTTGATGATGATAGCGAGGGGCGTGAGATCCTGAATGACGTTCTGAACACTGCTGGGATGGTTGCTAGCACAGCGGATGAGCATCTTGGCACTTACTCAGACGCAGTTTCAAATGTTCCCGGCATTCGCGCCTACCTAGAGAAGTAGGGACTAGGGATGAGAAGTTGGGCAGTTATCTCGCTGGTAGTTCTAACTTCTTCATTTGCTGGATGCCTGGGTGAGGAAGACGGTTTCGTATGGCCCGAACCTGAGAGTTGGGATTGCTCTATACAAGATGGTTACAATTTATCGTGTTACAAGTACTTGGATGGTTTCTCCAGCCCAATTTCCTCGCTGAAGCATCCGACAAGTGACGAGATTTGGATAGTTGAGTTATCTGGACTTATTCACTCCTGGGATGGAAACGAGGTAGTGGAAATAGCGGATCTGACTTCCTTGGTAAGCACATGCCATGTTGAGCAGGGGCTCCTAGGAATGGAGTTTACAGATGACTTCAATGAGAGCGGAGAGGTATTGCTGTCTTATGTCGAGGATGGTACGTGCGACGGTCCTAACGAGTCTGACCTGGTACTTTCCTCGGTTGGAATTGACCCCTCTGGAAAGATTGACCTATCTAGCATCAAAGTTCTCAAATCCATCGAGCAGCCATACAGAAACCACAACGGTGGACATCTGCTAAGCATTGGTGGGAGTCATTTCCTGTGGGGGATAGGTGACGGAGGGAGTGGTTTTGATCCCGAAGGAAACGGACAGAACCCCTCTACCCAACTAGGAACAATCCTGCAATTCGGGTATGTAGATGGTGAGGTCGTTCCAGTATTGGAAGAACCTGCGGGTGACCCATTCGTACTTCATCATGGGTTGCGGAATCCTTGGAGGTTTGATCTGGATGACGAAGGTAGGCTCTGGATTTCTGATGTCGGTCAGAATTGCTGGGAGGAAGTCAATCTTGTAACTCTGGAGGAGGCGGCTAACCTAGGCTGGGCGGAGATGGAGGGCGATTATCTCGTCGATAGCAGTGCCCCGTGTGGCAGTAGTGTAGCTAACGAAACAATCCAAGAAGGTTTCACTGCGCCTGTGGCAACCTATTCGCACTCGGGTGGAAACTGCTCTATCACAGGGGGTTTCTGGATGGATTGGGGGCCAATAGACCTCGAAGGTGGATACCTATACGGGGATTTCTGCAGTGGCTCAATGTGGATTCTGAAAGAGGATAACGGCTCCTGGAGCGAGAGATACGTAGGATCTAGCGGCGGGATGATTGTAGGATTCGGCAAAGGTCTTGATGGGGAGTTACTAGCATTCCACTGGACTGGAGAGATTGTCCATATTGGGTAGCTTTGTTTATCGTGCATGGCAACTATGATGTCCTATGCTCTCCGGAAGGCAATGGTGACTGGAATGCGGGAGATGCGTTTTGGACCGCTATTGGTCACCTTAATCATGGTAATTTCGACCTTGTATCTGCCCGCAGAGGAGCTAGATCGGGAAAAAACGAAGATGGGTCAGTTCGGAGGCGGTGGGTCCCTAGAAGAGCAATGTGGATCTATCACATTCGAGGACATTTTCATCTACAACCAAGCAGTTTTCGAGGTCCGTGTGAACGAAGATTGGAAATCTGCCCAAGTGGATGCTAGGGCATGGATAAACTGGACTCTTGCCGACGACATTAGAGAGGACTTGGACGCATTCCTCGAAGACATCCTCCCATCAGGTGGTGATGGTTGGCTATCAACGGATGAGATTGACGCGATGGTATCCATTGCTGCAGATTGCCTCGAGTATAGCATCACAAGAATAGGGATCAGGGATGGTTCTCCGCACAGAGGTGGACAGGGGGTTAGCTGGATGAATACCACCTGGGAGAACGATCAAACGAACATCGGCCATTACAACGGAATTCCCTCTAGGCATTCACAGTTGAGGGATTGTCAGGGATTTAGCCAGGATGGGTGTGTCGAAGTTCCCGTCATCCCGAATACTGAGAGAGATTGTGACATTGATATCAACGAGTCATTGGGAGCTGATGAGTGCAGAATCGAGCTCTGGCTAAACGCGACGATGGTGATTGACGGGATTTCGGATCCCAATGACTTCACTATCGCATTCAATTCATCCAACATGAGTAATGCTAGGTTGGACTTCACTTTCCCCGTGATGCCAGATCTCAGGATGGACATGTGGGAAGAGTGCGAAGGTAGGTTCGTAGGCATCGATGAGGAGAATCCAGGGACTGATTCTGCGCCAATAAGAGGAAGTTGCATAGGAGATGGGACTGCTAGTTATGAGTTGCAAACCAATGACGATGGCAGTCTGACATATTCCCTCGACTCGAACTTCTCAAGGGAGAATTGGCCATTGGGAGAAGATGTCTTCGCAGACTTTACGACATCACCAATTCCGACTGATGAAGCCCCCACTTGGACCCAACAAGCACCAGCGAATGGGACTTGGATTCCGGTTTTCGAAGAAGGAGCAAACAAGTTGGCATCTTGGGAAGGGATTGCATCTTGGTTCGATGACGAGTCAGGAGTTTCCAACCTAGACGTGATCTGCAATTCGGGTGAAAATCAGATTTCGCAGAGCATAGACGGTTCATTGTGGATAAATGTGGTTGGAATCACAGAGATTTCATGCGAAGCGAAGGATGCTTCTGGAAAGTCCAGCGGGAATCGAACATGGAATGTCGGAGTGCCTGTTTCAATTTCTACGCCCGAAGTAATCCTCCAAGACCAGCACCCAGTGAAGATTTCATTTTCAGATTCATGGGGTGAAGACGTGACTGTGCGTCTGGCACTGAGTCAAGGTGGACAGCCAAGTGAGGTTCAGGAGTTCCATGGAGGAGATTCCGGGCAGCAGGTTGTGAGCCTTAGCCCCCAAGGAATGGTTCCCGGCCCTGTTAATGTCTGGGTAGAGGTATTAGTTGGGCAATTCTCTTTCCAGAATATCGTTGATCTCGGGATCGTGAAGGAAAGTACAGCCCCTTCGATGACCATTAGTGACATAGGGGAGTTTGATGGGTCAATGTGGAGAATCGGGGGGCAATACAGTGACCCAGATGGAGAGCCAGTTGATTTCACGATTGAGGTCGACGGACAGGATATTGGTCAAATTGTTGTTTCCGGCAATACTTGGGAAAGTGAGTGGATCGATCTAAGTGCGTTTTCCTCCTCAAATACAATCGAGGTTGTTGTCACAGGTTGTGACAATTCTGGCAAGTGCACGACATCTAGCACTAACGTGAATATTGCTTTGGTAATGGAGGAGCTAGTAGTTCCGGAAGCACCTGCTGGTGCCGATGCGGAAGGGGATTCACTGCCGGCTTCGGGATTGCCCTCCCTGGTGATAGCAATATCCTTGGCAGTAATCTTCAGAAGACGGGGGTTGTGAAATGAGTTTCTCTGGGAGAGTGGACCGTGAGTCCCACATGGGAGGTCTGCTTGTTGATTTCGAAGGAAGGCCCCCCCGACTAGGAGCTCGGATTAGAATCTCAGGGGGCAAGATCCTAGGACGAGTCGATACAGTGATCGGTCCGGTAGAGTCTGCTTTGATTCACGTTCATCCGTTGTACGATGGCATAGATGCCAGAGCTTCTGTGGGATCACCAGTAGAGATCGCCCCTAGGGAGAGAGGTCGCCAGGGACGCCCTAAGAGAAGGCATTCTGGCGGGAGTTACAGAGACAGCAAGGGTGGCGGGAACCGTGGCAGGGGTCCGGGACGCCAAGGCGGTGGCAGAAACTTCCGCGACAACAAGGGTGGCGGGAACCGTGGCAGGGGGTCGAACAGGGCTGGACGTAAACCGAGCAATTCTGGCAATAGAAGGGATTCAGGCAAGAGGGGAAGGGGAAACAGAGGGCGTTGAGCGCACCCGAGCATTCTTCATCCGCATCATTCTGCGTGTTTTGTGGCGAAGAGCGCTGAGATGATTTGGTTGGATGCCATTGAGGCTAACGAGGAAGGTGACAGGGAAGCAGCGCTTGCACTAGCCGAAGAAGTTGTTTCACTAGACGAAGGGCACGCAGACGCTTGGTTCGCCATCGCTCAATGGACCCTCCCTATCGATTCACGAGGAAAGCAGCTGATGCCTGACATGATTCAGGCATCGAAGACCATGTCGGCAATCAGGAAGACTGTGGATCTGGACCCGCAAAACGAGCATGCATGGAGGATAGGTGGGGAAATCATGGTCGGGCACTTGGGCATGCTGGAACATGGCCTTGAGTGGTGGGAAGGGAGGAAGGACGCCGCTCCCAGCGATGTGCTCCCATACTTCGAGCAGGTTTCCATACTGATCAGGCTTGGTTACTTCGAGGAAGCCGGAGAGTGCCTCGGGACCTTGGACAAAATGATTGAGTCTCAGCCTAGCAAGTCGCTGGAGGCAAGAGCAAGGAGGCTCAGGGGGATTTACGAGGAGCAGCGGTCGATGGAGGAAGAGCTTGGTTTCGAACCGCAGAACAGCAAAGACGACTCTTGGGGACTCATCAGCCGCATGAGGAAGAAGAAGCCTCTCACTGAGACTTACTTCCTACTGATGTTCGTCATGCCGATAGTTTTCTTGCTTGGGTCTGCAGTAATGATGGTGGTGCAGAGCACGTTGATTGTAATGCTGCTAATCATCACCATGTACTTCGGAATAGCGCGCCTCTCAAGGAGGCTGCTGCTCAAACTGAACAGGCCCGAGTCCTTCCTAAACAGGGCTATCGATATTGAGTGCTCCACGGGCAAGGTTTGCGTTCCTGATGATATCAGGGGGTCCAAACTCTACACTCACATTATCAAGAAGAGGACCCCTTCTTTCCAGGAAAGGCTGGCCGTGATAGAGCAGTCGGGCGAGCCCCTTCCGAGGAAGTGGTCCCCTAAGGTGCCTGGGCTCTGATCAACCACCGCCGCCCTTCTGCTGCGAATAGTACTGAGCGTAGTACTGAGTTGCGTACTGGCGTGCCATCTGCTCCTCGTACCCTTGTGCAACCAGTTGCTGTACGTAAGCCTCGACCGGGTCCATCTGCTCGACTCCGCCGAAGGACTCCACTGAGTCCTGCTGCTCATCCGAGCCACCTCCCCTTCTCATGAACATCATAGTGACCGCTAGGACTGCGATGAGCAGCAGCGCCCCGATACCCGCGAACACGAATGTGGAAGTTCCACTGTTGCCCTCCTCATTTCCACCGGTCTCTTCGTTTGATCTCGGAACGGTGTACAACTGAATCTGATCATCGACAACGTACGAACCCTCTGTTACCCTGATGTGGATGATTCCTGCATTTCCATCTAGCTCCAGGTAGAGGTGGGATATGTTCAGCGAGAGGAAGTACTGGTCGCCGTCGCATAGCCCATCCTGCCAATCGAAACGTCCGAGTGCCTTCTGGGCAGTCTTGATCCCCTCGCTCTTGTCGAACACAGAGATGTCGTCCAGAGATGCTTCGACCTTGACGTCGCATTCTGCACTGGCATCGTTGTCCACTACGAAGCCGGTAATGTTCACTATGTCCGACTCCAATGCGGAGAATGAGTCCCCGTCTGCGGTGGATATGCTATCGAATTCAACATCTGGGGCAGAGTCCCCGAACATCTCGCCCACCACTTCGAAGAAGACCCGGGTGGGGGCCTCGTTTCTCTGGTCTCTCTTGTCGTATACGGTCAATTCGACCATTATCGTGTTCTGTCCGGCCGTCAGGTTCCTGAACGTGTAGGTCCACTCCACCTCACTACCTGGAAGTTCGTAGACGTGCACATTGTCCCCATCACCGTTGACGGACCAGCTGAACTTCCCGATTCCGGTTCCGACGTCACTGCTGTTTGCGGAGGAGAAGCTGATGCTAGTGTCACCAGTATCAGAGAGTCTGACGCGGTACTTAGGCGAGTCAACCATGATCCAGTTGCCATCTGCATCCTGCTTCCCGGTGGGAGTCTGCTGGTACCCAACGAACTCGACGAATTCGGTGAATGACGAGTCCTCGATTATCTCTATGTGAGCCTCTGGAGGGGTGCTGTCTGCGTTTATGTCATTGGTGTAAACCGAGATGTTGGTAATCCTAGTGTTGCCATTCGAGTCATGCAGGAATAGCCAGATCCTCCACTCGGCGTCTATCTTGCATCCTAGTTCTGCGTTCTCGTCTGGGACGCAGAACGTAGCGGTGACCGGTTCTGTTGAGTCTGGCCTGTGGACGTGGTTGTTATCACTCCCCAGTGCCTGACCATCCCATCCAGTCACGGCCTCGCCATTGGCTGACTCGATCAGCCAGTCAGCGTGGATGCCGGTGACATCCGTCTCGAAGCCGAAGTCGAGCTCTGCTGAACTCTTGATTGCTGTCCTTGCATAGGCGCCTGTCAATACGTCCATCGATTGGGCTTCTCCATCAATAGTGAGTTCGAAGCCCTCGCCGGCTATCTCGAATCCATCCGGATATGGTGCCAGGTGGAAGTCCAGGAGATTTGCCAGCATAGGGAAGTTTGGGTCTCCGAACGGTTGAGACACTGCAGGGTTCTCGACATCGATGGTGGTGATGATCATCCCTCCCTGATGGTAGTTGCAGGTAGACAGCAGGGACTGGCTTGGGTTCTCGGAGTCACGGATGATGGTGTGGAATGTTCCCCCATCGCTGATCTTCCCTCCTTCGGTCCCTCCTGCTGCACCGTCACTGCAGACCTGAGGTATGTTCTCTGATTTCACCTGATTGAGATCCAATGCAGAAAGCGCTACATGCGTACCTCCGTTTATTCCCGCCAGTGCCGAGGGGTTAATCCCGGACATCAATGGGTGGAACGGATCGATTAGGCTGACGTTCTCAGACAGTATTCGATGGTCGACGGTGCTATTGAAGTGGTCGCGCATGACGACGTTCATCCCAAATGGTAGCCTATCGGGTGCATTCGGGTTCTGGATGTCATCGTAATCTGAGTAATACGGGCCCAGGTGTACCTGCAGGGTCCCTCCTTCTCTCATGAATTCTATTAGGGACTCAGTCAGTGTGATGTCGGCATTTTCTGGGTTTGGAGTACCCATTAGTTCGTAATAGTCCCCGTACTCTACGCTGTAGTCCGTCTGCCATGGAAGGAGTACCTTGGAGTAGTGCTCCAACCAGTCCTCCATCCCATAGACGCCCCAGTCCTCAACCTCGAACTGGGTGTATGTCTTGTTCATGGCCGAGAGATCCTGCTTAACCCTCTGTAGCCTGTTCTGATCGGTCGGGTTGGAAAGGATGGCGACATCTATGTTGTCAAGGAATTGGATTTCGAAGTATCGCTCGTTCCCTGAGCCCTCTCCTGTCTCGATCAGGGTGGACTGGAAGCTGATGTTGTATGTGTGGGAGTCGAACCAGAGGTCGTAAGGTGCCGACCAATTGGCCTGCGACCTTTGATGCGGGTCTAGAACAAATGGTCCGTTGTCTGAGGTCTGTTCGTAGACGGTCTGACCTGTTTCCTCGTCGACTATCTTCATAGTGACCTCGTAAATTCCCTCAATGACCCCGTTGAGCATTGGGACGGCGAAGTCGTGTGACTTCTGCCCCTGGGGGTTAGTTGCATACACGCACGAGTAGACTGCATCTGCGACGCAGTCTAGAACATCTGCCTGAAGAAGCGTGATGTCTGCATTTGCAATCTCGAAAAGTATGGTAGAGACGTTGTTAGCCTGGCTGATCTCTGGCTTGTCGAACCAATTAGATGTGTTGTCAGTGTTGTTGTATAGAGTCATCAGGTCTATCCTGTATAGTCCTCTCTCGAAGTCATGAGTGCCCATCTCCACTACCCTCTTCTGGCCTGCATCCATACCAGTTACAGTCTGGGTGTATGAACCATCATCGGTGAATGTGTAGTCATCGACCCTGATATTGTCAATTGCGAAGCCAGCGTATCCGGCATTCCCGTTTACTCCGTCATCATTGGAGTAGAATCTCCATGTGAAGGTGACATCAGCGCCGGCTAGAGTGGTGCATTCGTCCGTCCATGCAAATGAGTCCTCAGCGGTCTGGTTGAGCAAGTGGACATGGGTCAGGTCGATCCTGGCCGTGTTTACGAGGTTGTCAGAGTCGAACCAGGAGACGAAGCCGTCCTCGCCGATCCCACCTGAGTGGTCTCCGGCGTACTCTACTTCCTCGTAGAGGCCATTCTGGTCGAAGTCCTCGCAGTAGTTGTATATGGTCTCAGTGTAAGGGTTGAACGCGTACCTGAGTCCGTTCTCGTTGAGATCGGTCCAACTGCCGTAGATTATTCCCTGGTACACCTCTCCATCCCTAACCCAGGATGCCTCGAGGTATGAGAAGTCCCTGACGGATTGGACGTTACCATTCCTATCCGAAATGTGATCCCCTTCTGCGAAGTAGTCGAATGTGAGGAATGTGAAGTCGGCTCCGCTATCGGTTATCTCGATTGGCTCCAGAGTCAGTGTCTCATTCCAACTGTCTCCGTAACCATCATCTGGGTGTCCCAGCCAGTAGGCCTGATTCTTGAAAACGCCCTGGTTCTGGGGTAGCATCTCGTTAGAACCGCTGGAGTCGTCCAGTCTGCTGCCGTTTTCGTTCCCATCATCCTCCCAAATGGGCTGGAAGCCAGAGAAGTCCTCGGCTGCTATCAGTTCTGGGAGAGCGTTTCTGACTTTGGCTTCAACATCGAAGTCGACGAAAGTATTGCCCCAGTTCTGAACCCCGATGGTGACCGGCATCTGCCCCGAAGCGTACCTTTCCCCATTCAGCAGATCCAACCATGGCTCTTCGAACAGACCTGGATCGTAGAGGTTCCTGACTGTGAGTTGGAACCGGGTCTGATCGTTAGTGCTGTCCTGGTCTCCTTGGCCCCCTCCGAGGTTGAAGTTGGAGAGAACGGTTGAGATGTAGTAGGTTGTGTTATCCACGAAGTCAGCAGTTAGTTGGACCTGCAATGACTCACCTGCAATTAGGTCGAGGTTTGTCAGCTGTTGGCTCTCGATAGTGGAGTCTCCAAAGTTAACGTCCCTGGTCCTAATACTGATGTTGTCGATCGCGAATCCATCCAGGCCGACGTAGTCTGTTGAGCCCTCTGGCCCTACTGAGCCTTCTAGTCCGCTCCTGAATCGGAATCTGATATCTATGGTCTGGCCAGCATATGGGGTGAGGTCAATGGAATCGGCCTTCTGATCGAAGCCTCCATCCTCCCAGCATCCATAGAGCAACGAGCATGAGTCCCTGATTCCACCTGCCTCGGTATAGTTGTTCCACATCGTGGTATGCCAATCCCCGAAGAAGTTGGCATTGTAGTCGTTGTACTCGGGATCTGGTGCGCTTGATACCCTCTCCTCGATTCTGTACTTTCTCTCGTTGTCCCAGCCTCCAAACCTCCAAACTGTTTCCCAACCGGTCCCATCGCTCCAAACCTCGATGCTGCAGGAGTCCTCGTACAGCCATCTCTCGATTACGTCGTATGGCTCGGCCAAGAAGAGTTCGAAGAATCCAGCACTGCATATCGCATCCATGTCCAAGAATGCGGCATCGGCTCCAGATAGGTCCACTCCCTCGAGTATCAGTGCCTCGTCCATGTGGTTGTAGTATCCAGTATCCTCTGTTGAGTTCCCATCATCGAACTCGTATGTGTACTCGACCCCAGACCAGAAGTAGTTCGTCGGGTTTGCCTCTGCTTCCCAGTATGGGTACGCGACGGGCCCATCCCAGGACTCGTTGTTCTCCTCTGGATTGCCGTCAACCGCGAGGCACTGGTCGGTTCCGTTTGGCATGCACTGGTAGTCGCTATTGTTGAAATGTACTACATCGTATTCTTCGTAGTCCTGACTGATCCAATACCTATTCTCGTCGATGTGCCATGAGGAGTTTCCGGATTCGTACTCGCCTGTGTAAGAGAACTTGTTGAATGAGGCCCCTCCGGTGTTGATTTCTGCCGACTCTGACTCAAAGTCATTGAAGTAGATGACAGTGTCAGTCCCCCCAAGGACTTCCCTGACTTCGAGATCGACATCGAGGCTGCCTCCCGAAATGGGCATCAGACCTGTGTTCTTGACAGTCACGTTGACCCACCTATTTCCCTCTCCTACGATACTCTGGAAGGTTGCAGGGTCGGTTACCGAGGGTTCTATTTCCACTCTGGTGATTCCCAAGTCGTAGTTATCAAGAACGAGCACAGATAGGTAATCCCCCTGGCCTGCATATCCTTGCGTGTCCAACCACATGGCATTGTTAGAGAATCTGTATGTGTAATCCTCCTGACCGATGACCACTTCGAGAGCGCTGCCCTCTGCACCTTGGAGTTGTCCAGGCATTGCCATAGTTGGCCTCCTACCAACATCGAAGGACAGGGGTGAGAGGTATCCTTCGCTGTCTGGATCAGCAAGTAGAATCTGGACCGTGTTCAGGGCACGGAGATTTGGCCTTAGTAAGAATGTCTGATTCTGAACGGTTGACTCCTGGGTGTCCAGTAGGGTAAGTGAGGTGGGGACGAAGAAGTCTAGTTCCCCGTCTTGGTTGACATCTGCTATTGTTACTGAAGCGCCCAAGTAGTTTCCGAAGCCCACGTAGTTCTGAGTGTCCCAGCCAGAGGACGTCTTTGTTGCGTAAGAGACGTTCCCCGTGATTCCGTCTACGGCTGCGATGATGTCAATCTCGTTGACGTCGTCGTCCGGAGTGGAGTCGGCAATGTCCAGGCCGTACAATGGGAAGTCGTGCTCTGCATCTAGAGTGAACTCGTGAATGGTTCCTGAGCCAGTTGGATCCATAGGGTTCGGATACTGCCCCGTTACGCAGTCGAACTCTAGAACGGTCATGTTGTCATAGGTTCCTGCTGAGTAGCCAACTCCTGCATTGTATGGAGGAGTCCTGAGTAGCCAGATATCGAGATCCTCGCACTCCCCTGGAACTGGCTCCCCCGTGATTGGGTTCTCCAATAGGTCCTCGTTCCAATTCCCGAGCTTGAGGTATTGGTAGTACCCGCTAGTCAGGGGGACTGAAATGGGCGGGTGTGGGTTCACATTGAAGTTGGGGCCCTTGTATATCTGGATGAACTGGTTAGCGAATGTCGAGTCGGTCGAGGAGAAGACTACGTCGGCGTAACCATCGTCGTTTATGTCCCCGACGTCTAAATCTGCTAGGTATGGGTTGATGACTGTGATCGTGTCGAACATC
>MDTA01146559.1_pt1 | contig 13954 bp, 1 predicted proteins | sample 811151 | NCBI WGS metagenome assembly MDTA01 (sample SAMN05326648, study PRJNA326480) | marine metagenome | isolation source: seawater | place: Indian Ocean: South | collected 2010 | reverse complement strand
GACTGATTCTACAAAATTATTTGCGTTCAGGATTCTAAACTGATCAGTAACAATTGCTGGCATCGAATCTTAACTTTTCTTTTTATTTATAGTGGTTCATCAATCAAAGTCCAAATACTCTAATCGCACCTGTTGATCTTAAACCTCTTACAGAAGTGTTAACATGGTTTTTACGTTGTATAGTTGGGAATGTAGAAAGACCAGCATCGACTGTTAATCCTGTGACTCCAATTGAAATTGGATTAGTTGACCTTTGTAGATTAGCACCATATAAACGTCCCCAATTTATTAATCCAAGAGATGTTGTTAATCCAGATTGTCCCGTTGAATGGAATCCAACTGTATTAATACCGATTATAGACGAGTTACTATTTGTATGAACGTCACAAACAATTTCACCTAGAGCACCATTCTCACTAATTGATTTTACTATGTAGATATTATCTAAGAATGTTGTTCCAATACCAACCACTGATGCATTGACACCATTAACAGATGTTACTCCATTACCAACTTTTGTTCCAGATACAAATATTGGATAACCAACCTTTAATTTATCAGCATCTACATTAGACAGTACACCATCATCATTTTGAGTTACGGATGTAAAGAAGAACTTAAGTGCTAGACCTCCTGTTCTTGTGGTTGTTGTTATTCCTGTAATAATACCAGTATAACCTTCTACATTTGCAATAGTATTAATTTTTTCAGTTTGGAATACAGGCAATTCAATTATTGTTTGTGGTGGATTTGTAAATGTATAACCAGCACCTGCATTTGTTATAGTTGTTGATGTAACTGAACCATTAGTCACCACAGCAGTTGCAGATGCAGTTGTACCAACACCAACAGGTGCAGTAAACTTAATATCAACATTTCCTGTATATCCTGAACCAGCAGATCCTATTGTTAATGCTGTAATTGAACCAAGACCTGAAACTGTAGCAGTCACAGCTGCTCCAACACCAATGTTACCCGATGTTATTAAAGCATCAACTTTACCATCACCAGTTTGATTATACCTATCTTTTTCATAATGGAATGATGTTGCATCATCAACAAATATACCATCATTAGAACCAGTTCCCTTTCCACTTGTAAGTGATAAATCGCCAATAATCTTTGCAGTTGGATAAATTTGTGGTTCTATTGATGATCTTGTTTTGTCAACAACTTCTCCATTTAGAATGATATCAACTTTTTGTTTTTCCCATCTAATTGGTTTGTTATTTGTTTCATCAACACCCAATCCAGTGTAAATATCAGTTTCAACTAAATCTGCTCCTAATATTTGTTTAACAATTCTATCACTTTCCTGTGATGTTGTAATTCCAATAGCATCATTCTTAAGAACTCTAAATTCATCACCAATTTTAACAGTTTCTTGAATGTCTTTAATAACAACATCAACTCCTTCCTGTCCTTTATAGAAGAAAATATCAACCTTATCACCTGCATCGGGTGGTTCAGTAAATTTAAATGTAGAACCTCCCTCAAATTGATATGCCACCTTTGGTTTTTGTAATACACCATTGATGAATATCAGTAGAACAGCGTCTAAATCAATCAAAAGTGATGTACCACTTGTTAAATCTTTCTCAAAACTTAGAATTTGTCCGTTAAAGAATAATGGGAATCTTGTTTTCTCACCATTCTGTAAATTAGCAATACTATCAATAAAGTCAATTTCACCAAATTGCCATGCTGAGAATTTATCTCTGAATATTTCTATAACTTCCAATTCAAATTCTTGAATAGGTGCTGATAAATGAGATGCAGTGACTAATCCAACGGGTCTGAACTTATCACCAATCTTGAATGAATGACCTGGTCTTGTAATACTAAACTTATTGATCTCAAATAATGTTGATCCAATACCAACTGAAGTTCTTGAAGCACCTACCTCCACATTTAATAATAAATTAGATCCTGTATCAGTAGTTGCACCAATACCTAATCTTGATATACCTTCAACAGGAATATTTTCATATGTTGGTTCAGGTATGATTAATCTTGGATTTACATAACTTGTACCCGCAGAAACTATGTTAAATGCAAGTGTTCCACCTACACCAACTGTTGCAGTAATATTTGCACCTGTTCCACCGCCACCACCTTGTCCTACAAAAATAGTAATTGTATTTGTTGTAGCTTCTCTAATTGCTGTTTGTATTCCTGCAATAGGATCTCCATTTGGATTACTAGTGATTGAAATTCCTCTAGGATATGGATGATTACCAAAGAATCCATCTTTAGAACACTTGAATACTAATCCACCTGTATCGATACCAACAGTATCACTTGTTGATAGACCATGATTTGGAATAGTTAATTTAAGAAGACCACTATGTGATTCATAATCAGCATCGCTCGCTGTGAATGCATTTGCACCAGTGGCAGCAAAACTACCCTTACGTATTGAACCTATTCCAGAACTTACAAAACGATGTACGTATGCTTGGTCTGTAACACCAATCGCAACTGTGCCACCACGATATCCTGAACCAAATGTATTATCTGCAAAGAACTCGAACGCATGTCCTCCACCCTGATAGGTGTGTGGAATTGTACTCGCTCCTGCTTGTACCTCAAATGTTCTTTCAGAAACAATCCCTACAACGAACAATGGTCGATCATGATCTTGGAAGATAGTAGTTGTAACTCCAACATATCCACCACCACCGATTGTTTTAACTGCAGTAGCAGTTGCTGAAACAAAGGTGTGAGCATAAATATCACCAGGATTAGAAGCACCAACATTAACTTGGAATGTATTTGTAGTTACATTACTTACAGATAGGTACTGATTTGCTGCAGGGTCAGTTGCACGAGGATAACAATGAGTTGAATTATTACTATCTTTGGTGCAAGTAAAGCATATTGAACCTGTATCTAAAATAACTGCGTCACCATTCACTAGTCCGTGATTTGCAATTGTTATTGTGGATATACCAGTTACACCATCATAGGTTGCATTAGTAGGTTGTCCTACAACTGTTTTAGGACATCTAAATTCTAATCCTTTAAGTTGAACTGTATTTGGTCTGTTTAGAGCGAAACCATGAACCTTATCTGTGGTTACTGTAATAATACCTGTAATATTATCATATGCTGCTGTAGTAATTCCATAATTTACACCTGATGTAGTTGCAATACCAACAACACTAGTAATTGCACCTGATGTATTCTTAAATAATGATGCTTTAGCACCCACAAGTGGAGCATATCCAAGACCTGGCGTTGATCCAAGTGATACAATTAATCCACCTCTAGGAACTTGGTTTTGATTAATATCTGATTCTGATACAATAAACTGACCATTTTCAGATGTTATTCCAGTAAATTGTACTGTTGATACACCTGCAGTGGTATCTGCAATAAATTCGTAATTATGACCCTCATTATTAGTTGTTAATGGTGTTTGGAATATTCCATTAATGAATAGAACACCATTACCTACACCTATACCTGAAGATGTATTTGCACCTCCTACAGTTAAAGAATATGTTTTTCCTATTCCAGTAAAGTCATCTGATACATCATCAAACAACATATTAGTTGTATAATTTTGTCTTAAGAAGGTTCTTCCACTAAAATCTGCCTTCACAAATGGTAAATTTGTATCAGTTCTTCTTGATCTTGTATTTCCTTTAGGTGGTTCTATAAAATGAACTGAACTATCAACAATATTAAATGATCCTCTATGAACTCTTACAGTATCGTTTGCACTATGACTAGATGCAGATATACCAAGAACTCCTCTTGTAACCTTAACAACTGGTAATGTAGAAATACCAGCAGCAACATCTTCAGCATCATTAATAGTTCCTGTTGGAGTGCTTGAAAATCCAACCTGCTCTATTCTCATAAACTCATTATTTACTTTTAACACATCAGATGGTTGTACAGATCCAATACCACTTAAAACAAATTGAGAAGTACCAGTTCCAATAGTGCTGTTATGAGTAAATCCATCAAAAACACCCAATTGGTGAGAAATAGATGTAAATGTTATTGGTTGTTGAACTACACCGTCAAGACCAATTATTGTTTTGGTAAGTTGCTTTTCCATTGTCAACTTATGAGTATTACCCGATCCAGTTCCAGTAAATGTTATTGCAGCACCTGATGACACATATTCTGGTCTAGAGAATAATTGGAATTTATTTTCATCTATTACTTTTGCAAATACAGTTGATGGCATAATAGTTGTCACTACACCAGCAGTATTTGCAGTTGAACCTATCGATAAGGAACTAGCAGCAATTCCAACAAATGTTGAACCTGACTCATAAGTTAGTTCCTCATTGGTATTGAAGAAATGATTAGGAATTGTAAATATACCTGTTGTTGTGCTTAAAATACCTGAACTTGGATCGAATGTTTTTTGATATATTGGTGTTCCCTCAAATTTCAGATCAAATTTAGTTTTATTAGCTCTTTTCCCTTCTAATCCATCATAAGTTGATAAAAATACCTCTTGTGTAACAGTTCCATAAGATAATAATGGTGCAACATTATCAAAATCATTTTCAGTGTAGAAGATTTGATTAAATGATTGTACTTCAACCAAAGATGTAAATTCAGCATCTGGATAAAAACGTAGATTTATATTGTTACCACTTATCTCTCCCCCAAATGTACCGATACCTGTTGTAGAACCTGCAGAAACAAATGGATATTGAACTGTTAAAATATCATCTGCATCACGAATTGATATAATTTGATGAATTGCTGAAGTCTCTCCACATGAAACTCTAATTAATGATTTAGAAGTGCTATCTAGATTTTTATTAAGTGTTGCATATGTAATGGTGCTGGCAGTTCCAGTTGCATATCCAGACTCTAATCTAACACTTCTTTCAGCACCAGCGGGTTGTCCTGCCACTGCGAATCTATAAGTGCCTGTAGATGTTGTTGTAGTCCCTAATCCAACAATATTTGATCTTGTTTCTAATCCATTTCCAGTATTATCAATAATTTGTAATTTTATTAAATCATTTTCAAATTTTGCAGTTATTATACCTACTGCACTAGAACTACTTGATAATTTTTTATCAATATAAACCTGAGAAACTGATGGATTTACACCATCAAAGTCAACTATTATTTCGTTATAGTTTACATCTTTTGTTACTGAATCTTCAACATATATGTTTGCATATAATCCATTAAAATCAGTTTTTGGAAATTCTACGATTGATGTGGTTGCACCCGCAGATACGTTAACATTAGAACCTGTTTGATTAATATTACCTATTGTATTTGTATTGATACCAACTAAGTCAGTGTTAAAATCAATTTTGAGAATTTTGACGTTGTGATCTTTTGTAAATTTCTCTGTTGGTTCAAATATTAAATTTTTAGTACCACCACTAGTAATTTCAGTTTTGAGATCACCTAATTTGAGAGTTGTAAAATCTGTACTTTTCTCAAATAAAATTACATCATCTTCATCAGTTAATACCACAATTTCACTAAATTGTATGTCAGATGTATCAGGATCAATAATTTGTATCAAATAATTACCAAAATCAGCAGTTAATTCTTCTACAACAGTATTTTGTGCTGAGAATCCTACACTTGAGAATTGATCGCTGATATCGTCATGTATTAAAACTCTATTACTAATACATCTTGTAAAATCAGTTAAGACTCTTGTTGTAAATTGTAAATTTTTTGATTTGTTTCTTAAAATATCAAAATCTTTTACAAAATCAAAATTATTAATCGCATCAACCCGATTTTCATCATTCAATACATCTAAAATAATCGTGGATAATGAAGTTGAAGCTGTGCCGACTTCAAGTTTAACATTTGTTTGTATTGATGTATCTGCAAAGTTTTTTAATCCAGCAGGATGTATAATACGATTTAATGGACTTACAAAATCATCCCAAACTATCGGACTCTTAACAGAATATGATAGATTCTGATAGTAATCATTATTGGGTGTAACTTGATAATCTTCATTTAATTTTCCTGTATCATCTAACCAACCGTATTCTTGTCTATTTGAGAAATCAATTTTAAATTTAGCTTTATTGTCAATAATCGATATGATTTCAGCAGAGACTCCGCTAATTGTTCCTCTTACTCTATCACCTTTCTTAATATTAAACAGACCGTCTATTTTTACATAATCATCTCTTATTTCAACAATTCTTAAATCAGTTTTTTGAGATCCTACGGTTAATTTTTCATTTAACTCGAATACACCTCTTTTCTGTATAGGTCTTATATCTGGATAATTCTTTTTATTAACTAAAGTAGCATAACCTGACTGGAATGTTTTAGCAATGCCAGGATTTGTTGTTAATCCAACTAAACTGAATACTAATTTTGATGGTGTTCCAGCAATATAGTCATCAACATTAAAGAATTGATAATTGTGGTTTTCTGAATTAAATCCATCACCTGTAACAGTTGTATTTGTAGTGATGCCTCCTTGTGTAGCTCCTATTCCTGCCTCTCCAACACGTAAAAGACCTTCGACAAATACTTTATCTCCTATAGCAAAGGGTTCTGTTACAAAACCATTTGTAGGGGTCTCAATGAAGCATGTGACTATACCAGCATTTGGGAATGGTGCTGTGATAACTGAATTAATACCAACACCATTAGAGTTGTTTATAGCAACGACGTTATGAGATACTGAATCTAATCCATTAATTGGAGCAATAACCTTTACATCTGATACTGTTTGATTTGGAACAATGGCTTCTAATGATGAATCATCTACGAGAGTGTTAGTTACTGGGTTGAATAATAAAAGACCTGGTGCACTTGAATAATTTTTACCACCACTTATTATTTCTACACTATTGACTGAATCTAAATTATCAATATTTACTACGGGTGGAATAAATGCCTCTGGACTTAATGTTTTATCTGCAGAATACTCATAACCTATATCAACTATTCTTACTTTATTAATTTTACCAACTGAGTTAGATGATGCCTTTAAGTTTGCACCAGTTCCATTTTTACTTACCACAGTGTTAAATTGTGGTAATGATTGATAATTAAAACCTGATGATAAAATCTTAAATTCCTTTATCTCTCCAACAACATTTTTTGATCTGGTAGAATATTCAATTTTTTCACAATTAGATTCGTCATATCTTAAAAATTCAGGAACATTAGGTGATATGTTAAATTTATCAGAAGTTACTCCCGATATTTTATATTCACCATTGTAAATACTATCAATGAATAATATTTCAGAGTAATTTTGTACTTCTGTATCTGCTGTGCTTATAAATCCACCCTTTGATAATCCATAATATAATCTCTCAGGTGTTGATGCTGAATATTGTACGCTGAGTGCTGCTCCAACGATTGGTCTATCGGGGGATGTACCAATTCCGATTGTTCCTACACCAACAACATTAAAATTAGTTGTATCTTGTGAACTTAAGTATTCATTTGTTAATTCTTTATCATAGAATAACTTGAAATCAAAATCTGCTAATGTAGTACTTGATAGACCAAAAGTAAGTTTTTGATTTTTAACAACTTTTATTTGTGGATTGATAAGTGAAAGAGACTGATTTGCACCACCTGTGGATGCTGTTATTGCGACAGGTCTTATAGGTTCAACAGTTATATCAATTAAAGTTTCACCTAATTGTATAATATTGTCACTTTCTTTATAAACGTAATACGTGCCAGTACCCAAACCTGTTGCATTACCATCATATAGAACTTTATCACCTGTTTTTAATCCATGATTAGTAATTTCTAACTTATTAAGTTTGACTGATCCACTAGAAAATGTTATTGGATTTATTATTAATTTTTCAAATTGGGAATTGTACCTAACTGAAATGGGAGTGATCGTACCAATTCCCACTGATAAATTAGGAATAATTTCTACATCAACAACATCACCATTACTTAGATTGTGAGTAGTGGTATTTGCTGCTCCTATTTTTGTTGTTACAGTAGTTACAACTTTATCTACATCACCTAAAACCTGTTCGTGTTGTGAAGTTAAATTATATAAACCAGAACCAATACCTGAATTGATACCATTACCTAAGAAAAATAATCCATCACTTGTATTTGCAACACCTGCTCTTGTAGTTACTAAACCAATATAATTTTCATCTTTTTTAATTACAAATACATCTGTTTTTGTTTGACCTGAAAATGGTAACTCAAATGAACCAGAAGCACTGTTATTAGGTGATACGTCAAATGCAGAGTTTGCTACATTAGGTCTTTCTAATGATAACTTTTGACCTGTTACAAAAGGATGGTTTGGAAGATAAATTGCTCTTTCAGGTATGGAAATTTGTGTGATTGTCTCACCTATAACATAACTGGTTGTATAACCCACACCATCAGTTCCAACACCAACAGATTCTACTCCATTAAAGTAGATTATATCATTTACTTTTGACTCAAATTTCTTAGTTTTTACAGGAATAGTAAATCTATTATTTAAGATATCAATATTAGAACCAAAAGTATGTGCTACCCCTGTATTTCTGAATACTCTTATGACTTTATTAGTATTAAAGGTGTTTAGAACCTTTAATGTTTCTGTTGAATTACCAACACCAATTCTTAATGTTCCACCTATTGAAACTGTGTTTGGAATTTTATTGACAAAAATATCTTGAATTAAACCATTAAGATTACCCACAGTCATTGATTTACCCAATGAAACTGTGTCAGTGCTAATACCAATCTTAAATGAATCTGTTAAATTTACAATTGATGTGCTTAATCCTGAGACAAATACTGAATCTTCATTATTGAGTTCTATAAATGGTAAGATATTTACTTGAACTTCACTGTCACTATTCCAAGTAAATACAGAATTATTAAAACGAGTAAGATTTGTTTCTACGTTAGATATGCCTATTCCAACAATTTTAGAGACTTCAGCACTAAATCCAGAACCACCCGTATTATCATGATTAAATGATGTTAAATCACCAACTTTGTATCCAGAACCACCATCAAGAATTGTTATATTTTCAATTTCTCCTTTTGTTACCGTTTCAATGTTTGATATTTGTCTAATAAATTCATTTGATTCTTCGATAAAATCATTATCTGCAAATTCCTCTCCAACACCAAAAGGTTTTGTATTCCTTATAAGATTAGAATTATTGAAATTAAAATCATGATTTAATATAAGATTATCATTTATAAGGGGTGATCTATAAGTTTCACCAATAAAATAAGGGTATAAACCAACTAATTTATTTGTTAATGGTGTACCATTGTTTGTAAATCCACCTGTTGCTAATCCAACTGTAGCAAAATATGCATAAATTCCATTTGGAAACTCAGGTGTTTTACAAAATCTACCATTATGAATATCAAGATCTCCTGTTCCGTCAAAAATATAATCATCAATGAAGAATCCTTCATTAAAATTAGATGGACGATTATGTAATTTTGTCACATCTTTTTTGTAAGATGATGATAATATTTTTATTGATGAGTTTATATTATCTGGATCAGAATATCCAAAAGGACCATAAATTGGATTACCGTCATAAGCCCACCCGATAATGGGTGAATGATCTGTAATTTTATCAAATTCACCATTTGTCTTAATATCAAATGATTTTTCAAGATTAGATGCAGTCGATTGCGAATAACCTAATACCCCAAAAGTGAGAGAATTTTCTCTTGTAGTAAGATTATTATCACCAAATCTTTCTGTATTATTAACTGTTAAGTTTCTTACTCTTGCTCCAAATAATCCATTGCTACCAACTACTTTTGCTCTAACCTCAGTTGTCAAACTATCGTATCCAATACCAGAGTTAATCACTACAGTATCAACTATTAAACCATCTCTTATTACAGGTCTTACAATCGCTCCTGTGCCAGATCCAGTTGATGTTACTTCAAGTTCTGGTAATGAATTATATTGACTACCTTGATTAGTTACGATTACGTCTTCAATTCGTCCATTACTAATAATTGGTTTTAGTTCAGCATCTTTACCATTTTGTATGGTAATATCAGGTTTAATTTGATGGTTTAATATTGTTGAACCATAATCGGTGCCTTTTTCATACAAATAGGCATCTATAAATGATCCCGTGACAACGGGTGTAAAGTTAATAGTTCCTGTAACTGTTGAACCATAAGATACTTCAACATTAACTTTAATTTCAGGATAGGTGAAAGTTTGATATCCAGTTCCTGTTGATCCTAATCCAACAAATTTTCCTCTTTCAAAGTTAGAAGTAATTGTTCCACCTATACCTGCATCTGATAACTTAAATGAATTATCATCAACTTTCATTACATAGTACGATGATGTAGTTGACAAACCTTGAATTGCTTTAGGTGTAGTGGATCCTAAACCAACAGTTGGTGAATATTCAACAATATCGCCATGAGAAAACCCGTGATTAATAAAATTAATTGTATTGAAGGATGTTGAAATACCTGCTGGATCAACTCTTAATTTGCGATGTTGATATCCAGATCCTCCATTTAATACTCTAACATTGAGTAAAGTATTTTTTGATTCAGTTCTAAATTTATGAATACCGCTAGCTGCTGTATCAGTAGCTAATCCAACGGTATTGATACCAGCTATTCCAGTTAAAGCATCTGTCTTAGTATTAAAAATTCTTACAGTTGTTGGATTTACAACTCTGACAAAATAAGGATCTCCATCAGATAATGTTCCAGTAATTGTATTGGTTGAATCATATGGATTACCTATTCCAAGTGATGGATTGCCCTCATTTCTATAGAAAACTACCTGACCGTTTTCTAAGTTATGCTGTGTCTTAAATGTTATTGTCTCATCATCTTTATCAATTCCACCATTAAAGAAAATATCTCTACTATCAAAAGATATATCTCTAAATCTTGCACCTAACTCTGGTTTTAGTAAACATCCAGAACCATTACCTCCTGTTAGAGATATATTTGTAATTGCACGAATATCAAATTCTTGAGGATCTACAAATATTTTTTTGACACTTCCAGAAATAACAGGTTCTACAAGGGCAGTTACTCCAGAACTAGATTCTATATTTACTACTGGGGGATTAATAACGTCATAATCATCACCACCATTAAGAACATCTACACCCTCAAGAGGACCAAAGAAAATATTATCATCAGAAACAGGAGAATGAATCTGTACTCCATCAATTAAAATTCCAATATCATTAGTTGTTTCATCATGTTCTGACGAAACAAATAGATTTTGAGATAAAGGAATCCTTCTTAAAATTTTATCTGCATCTAATTTTCTATTTGCATGTTTTTGTAATATAAAATCGTGATTACCTGTAGTGGTAGATCCAATTCCAACTTGTATTGTACTTGCTGATCCGATCTGACTTCTTGAATTATACAGTGCGATTCTTGAAATTTGTGATCCAGCAGGTTCTGGTTGTGGGTCAACATAATAGACTCTACCAGAAGATAAACCAACAATCTGTTCACCATCAGGATGATATATTACAGCATCACCTTGAATCAGTTTTAGTTCAGAATTTGCAGAGGGAGTAAATCTAATAAAATTATATAAATTGTTTAGAGGATTCAATCCATCAAAATTACCTGTATTCGCAGCACCTACAATAGTTTCTTTTACAATATCAACATCAATGTCATAACTTGGTAATGAATTAGATGCAACATATCCATCAACACTTGAATCTGTATATACATTTAGAACATCAGATATTAAAATATTATTACCTACATCAAACTGTGCACCAATGCTATTCGCCTTCTCAATTACTCTACGAATATCATATGTTTCATTAGATTGAAAAGGAGTTACTAAGTTTTGATTCTCAACATCGATAGTATTAAGATTAATATCAATACTTTTAACATTAAAAGATCCAATTATAACCTGCTCATTTCTCTTTAATATCTCAAACTGGTCTCCAACTTTCAGAGATGATTTATCAATAGGTGTTCGTAGTGTATATGGACCTTGTCCTTCAACTTGAAATCTTGTGCTAGTGTTGTATTTCCATGAATTTGCAAATATTTCTTTGTAAGTTGAATTGTTATTTTGTATTTTTTCACCAACATTTTTAACAAATATATTTTCTCCCTCAGTCACTAAATTTATATCTGATACTGGAACTAATTCAGATAAAACACCTGTTATTCTTAAATCTATTCTCTTAGATAAATTACCATTCTCATATCCAAAAATACTCTCATTTGATCGAATATCATCAGCAGTGTTGATTCCAACAACGTTACCAGAGCAACCAAAAAATTGGTTAATTGATTTTGATGTATAATCAATAGTGTTTAGTCCACTAATAATGGTACCAGTTGTCCCAAATCCAACAGTCGAGTCAACTGAGATTACGGATGAACCTATTTGTGAATCATCAAGTGCCTTTGTCTTACCTGGAATAGTAAATACACCCTCAATTAAATCTCTATCATTAAATCCTACGAATAGGGACATTTTATAGTATGATTTACTTTCTCTTGTAAATATTTCAACCTCTGATACAGAAGCACTAGTGTTTATATCATTCGACTTAAATATAGTTTGCCCCACTAAATTTTGTGGATCACCAACGGTTGAAATTAATTCTGCAACAATAACTTCTCTTCTTATGAATTCAGAACTTGATGGTTTTATTAAATTATTCTCTAAATCTAATATTTTTGCTTCTACACCATATAATACCTTAAATAATATTCTGATCGATTCTTCAATACCTTTTGATTGATAAAAGGATCTTGCAAATTTAACAAAGTTACCAACATCTAAGTCAGATGTAAAATCATTATTTTCAAGACCTGGTAAAAATGTTTTCTTTAATTTTTTGTAAAATTCCTGAATGAATAGGACAGATAAATTTGTAACTGATGATCCAGATTCATGATTTGCAGATAATGTGTCCTCAAACGTCAATTTTTCTTTATTGACATCTATTAAAGAAGAAGATACACCTACACTATAACCTGTTATTCCACTAAAACCACGAATGCAACCTGTGAAGGATGTAGATGTAATACCAGTATAAGTTATTATTTCATCATTAATTTTTAGTAATCCGTATTCTTCTGGAAAACCTTTAGTGCTAGGAACACTTATAGTTGTATCAGATGCATCAACTGCAGATGTAATACTGGTTAATCCAACTACAACTTCAGGAACTAAATTATCAACTTTTAGATATTGATCGAGATTATTAATTAAATCACTAGGTCCACCTTGAAATTCCTGTGAAATATAGTATTGTTTAAAGAATTCTACAGCATTAGGAAAATCAGCGAGTACAAACTCAGGTAACTGATTTTCAATAATCGTATTGACCTTTATTCTTTTGTCAAATTGTGACATAAATTATTTCCTCTCTAAATCTCCATTAGAGTAACTAGAAGTATAATAATCTCTTGTGAATACAACACCTGAAACATCTTCACCTGAAGCAATTACATCCTTAAACATATTTATTGTAGTTTTTGAAACATCAAAATTTAAATATAAATCTTTTAATCCTACCACATCATTTGATTCAGGAAATGCTTGAACTTCAATTATATTATTTTCTGATGCTGTAGATGTTATATTAATCGTATTTAAGATAATTTCACCTTTTTTATAATCAACTATACCAGCATCTTTAATTAAAACTTGCTGTTTATCCTGTTGATTTTTAAAAACAACACTTAATGTTCCTTTCATTGATCCATCTAAATTACCAGCAGCATCCTTATTTGGTACATCTGTTAAATATGCAGTTTCATTTGAACCTAGAACATTAAATCCTGTACTTTTAATATTGAATCCTGCTGAATTTATATTAAAACGATTACCAAAACATAATTCATACTGTGCAAATTGATTTAAGAGTGCTTTTAAATCTCTTCTTATGATAACCTTTGTTATATTTGATGTAATACCATTATCAACACGATCAATAAGTGTATTTAATTTACTATATTTAAATCTTCCACCAAATTTATTAAT
>MDTA01127625.1_pt1 | contig 13954 bp, 9 predicted proteins | sample 811151 | NCBI WGS metagenome assembly MDTA01 (sample SAMN05326648, study PRJNA326480) | marine metagenome | isolation source: seawater | place: Indian Ocean: South | collected 2010 | reverse complement strand
GATCGAGAATCTGTATCCACGAGTGCCATTATGGGAGATGATGGCAGGATGACTGTAGCGATTTTCGTTTGCTACTCTTGGCATCCCGGGGATGACGACATATCTGATTTGAAGGAGGTTCTATCAAAACATGGATGGCAGGAATATGGGACCTACTTCAGAGCGGTGGATATTCTTGATACCTTGATTGTCGAGCATGTCCCGGTCAGTGCCTTGATAGAAATCTTGATGCTAGATGGGGTCGTACTGGTTGAACAGCAGGATGTTCTGGTTCCATACCTCAATACCGCGACAAAGGGATCTAAAGTGAGAGCTTCAGATGTTTTCAGTGAAACAATGATGGACTATGGGTACGATGGTTCAGGAGTAGTAATAGCGATTGCAGACACAGGTGTTGACAATGAGCATTTCTCACTCGATGACTTCTCTGATCAAAATTCTGATAACGGAGCTGAGCCTGATGAATTACCGGATCCAAAGTGGGTAGCTGGATGCGATTCAACTTCTTGGAATCAACAAGATTGTGATGATGGTGGTGATGACCCCGATGATGGAGATGGTCACGGTACGCACGTTGCCGGTATTGCACTCGGGACTGGCGGCAGTGAACGGGAGAATCAAGGATATGCTCCAGGTGCATATCTAGTTGATATCAAGGTCATGACTGATGCTGGGGCTTCCAACTCTGGATACACCGTCGCTGGAATAAATTGGGCTGTACAGAATGTAGATACGGATTGGGGCAATAACGACTCAAGCAGGGGCATTGATATCCTATCGATGTCATTTGGGAGCGGTTCTAGTCCAACTGGAGAAGATCCGGGAGATAACGGAACCGGTCAAGACTCTCTAGCAGTAAACGCGGCATCTGAAGCGGGTATCGTTTGTGTAGCTGCAATCGGGAATGATGGTTATCGAAGGGTGACATCTGTAGGGGCTGCTGACTCGGCCATAACGGTGGGTTCGATTGATGATAAGGCCAGTGTAGAAAGAGGAGATGATTCTATTTCTTCCTTTTCTAACTCTGGCCCCAGAGAGGATGACGGAGATGACAATCAATGGGATGAGCTGAAGCCAGATGTCGTAGGACCAGGCTCCAATATTATGTCAGCACAACACGCTGCATCCAGCTCACAGTTACCAGGTTCAGCAAAACCTCTAGCCAGTGATAATTATGTTCAGAAGTCAGGAACTAGTATGTCCACTCCAGCAGTAGCTGGGTTTATCGCGGCAATGCTCCAGATGGACGAAGATCTAACTCCTCAGGAAGTGAAAGACATACTCAGGAATAATTCGGAGACTAGAGGGGGGGCATCTGCTCCTGATGTTACTGAGAGATGGAATGATCAGTATGGCTTTGGCATAATAGATGGCGAGATGGTAATGCAGGCAATATTGGGCGATGGTGGTGGCGGAGATGGCGAGGGAAATAATACTGATCCTCCTCCAACAGGAACTGAGGAATGGGTCATAATAGAAACTCCTGAAGAAGGCTCTTGGCTCGTAGAAGGTGAAACTTACAGTGTCAGAGGGCATATCGATGAGGATGTGGACACCAATGGAACAATAGAAGAAGTCAATGTAAGTATTTCTTACAGATATAAGCCGGACGAGGGGCCCAGACAGACCGAAATTCTAGTCGATTGGCATGTCGTTCAAGGCACTCTAAATTGGTCTACTCCATTCTCAATTCCAGAATTTACAGAGGAAGAAATAGACATAGAGGAAATAATAATCAAAGCCAAGGCGAGAAATGAATTCAATGTCTGGAGCGAAATGGAGCAGAGTGAGCATCCTGTTGGTTTGTTGGAAGTAACATTAGGAGGACCCAGCGGACAAACCCCTGTGTCTGGAAATACAAATATTTTCGGAGGTTGGGAGTCAGTAAATGGGGCCAGTATTCAATGGAGATTGGGTACTGAAAACTGGGAAACAGCTCAGCAATTTGGAGGAACTGGTAGTGACTCTGGAGATTGGTCAGTAAATTGGGATACGACGACTGTCAATGATGGATTTTACCGAATCTCAGTCAGAGTGGTGAGTGGCGATGGCATCTTCTCTGATGAAGTCAGGAGAACGGTGGAGGTGGATAATGATCCACCTGCTCCAGACTTGATATTTAGGAGTGCAATTAGCGTAAGCGAATATGGATTACCGGTATCTGAAACATTCGTTAATACGTTCTTAGAGGTAAGCTGTGAAGTCAGAAATGATGGCGATCTAGATGCTACTGAGGTCACTATCTACCTAAAGGAAAATGGAGCAAGGAAGGATGAGCTCACAATACCCAGTATTGGAAGTGGTGACATAGTGGATGTCATGCTGTATTGGAATCCCCTGACGTTGGGAGAAAGGACCTTATCCATTTCACTCGATCCGTCTGATGAAATAGAAGAAATAAATGAAGAGGATAATGAGCAGATGGTGGAGTTCCCTGTTTTGCAGAGGCCCCAAGGTGTCGACCTAGCTTTCAGGGAGGGGGCGATTAGAACTGATCCTCCAGTTCCTAGGCCAAATGAGCAATTTCTAATCACTGCCAGGGTCGATAATCTTGGCTCCAGCGATGCGACGGATCTTGAAGCAACCTTGGAGATAAGAAATGGTATTGGATGGGAGTCCATTTCCTCCACACCCATTCCTCTAGTGATGGGGCAGGGGGCATCCCAGATCTCATTCGCCCACTTGGAGAGCTCTACTGGACCGGTTCAGGTTAGAGTAAGTCTCTCTGGTTCATCTATGACCGATCTGGACTGGAGCAATAACATTGTTGAAACTACTATCTTAGTGGACGAGGCTACATTAACAGGTCCCAGAACTACGAATTTCGCAACAGGGGAAGAACCTGTAGAAATAATCCATCTCAGCGAGGAAGGTGGAGTGGTGATAACTAGTAGAGAAGATGAATTGGGCCTTTACAGACTGGGTAGCAATAGGGCCATAACCGCCTGCTCCAATGTATTGGAGGAGAAATGGTCCGGAGACATTGTAGCCAAGGCATCAAACGATGGTTTGGCCCATGTTGTCTGGACTCGTAGATATCTGGATAACGAGGGTTTCTTCCAACAGACTGTTAGTTATGCCACGATTGACTCAAGCTGTCTTATGTCTCCAATTCAAGATTTGATGAGTCCAATAACGCTATCTGAAGGTAAATATTGGGGAATTGGAATGGACATGAAGGGATCGGAAATTCTAGTAGCGGGTTACCATCATGAATTAGCAACAGGTTCATCTAATCAGAATAATGCTATTTTCTTAGTAGCTTCAGAATCTCCAACTAAGTCTTCTGATTGGTTAGTCAACCCACAGCTAGTGGACGGACTGAAAGTAACCCCTGGAAAAACTGATCCAGTTGCTGTGGCCATGGGGGATGAAGATGGGCACATCCTATATCAGGATACCAGGAACGATACAACTGGAGTGGACAGGCTAGGGCTATGGTATGCTCATGGACTACCAGATCAGGAGTCGTGGTCATTCAGAAAGGCCGTGGGAGATTACGCTTTCATGCCCTCACTCTCCGTTTCAGAGATAGATGGAGAGGACGTATTAGTAGCAGCATGGGGAGAAGGTTCCGATCAGATATCAGAATTAATTGTCACAATAGTGGACTCAACATTCTCAGAGATATTAGAAGTGAGGACAGCGGCTAGAGGTCTTGGATATATCGGGTTCCTCGAAACAGAAAGAGGAGTGCAGATTTTCTTTGACTTCGTAGGCCCTAGTGGGCCTCAGATACAATATGGAATGGCGAATTCAGAAAATGAGTGGATTGGGGTTTCGAACAAGTTGGGAATCGGTAGAATCGTGGTTGCCAGTAGGTCCCCCGTGGACAGTGATGCTACAATCCTACAGACATCTCCAAATGGATGGCAAATTAGGGCCTTGGTAGATGACTCCTCTCCTACAAATTCTGAGGATAATGTCCTAGAGCAGGTCAGGACTTATCTTGGACTGGATGAAAGGAATTTCAATGTAATCCTAGTGGGAATATCGGGAGTTACGATAGTTCTCTGTTTGGTGGTCATTTTGACGATGTCGACAAGGGCCATCAGATGGGCAAGTGGACGGACTAGTAAGAAGGTTACAGGAGTTGTGATTCTTGAGGAAGATGTTGTAGATGTAATCGTCGAGACTGATATCTCGGTTAGTTCGTCGGAGGTTGAATTGGTCGAAGAACAAAAAATAGATTCCCAAAATGCAACCGATAGGAGGAGAAGGAGGGAATATAGAACCAGTAATTCGACTAAGTTGATTTCGAATCTGGGGGACTCTGGAGAGTTTGTAATTCCAGTGCCCAAACACGCCCCTCCATTGCCCCCTCCACTTCCTGTTGCGGGTGCTAATATTGGGGTAAGTTGTCATTCTTGTGGCTCTATTTTTGAGATAGAGGCGGGATTGAAGAAATTTAGTTGTCCCGTTTGCGGGGAGAAAATCAAGCTTGGGTAAATATGAGAAGAATACTTCTTGCATCGAAGTCCGAGAGAAGAGTATCGTGGTTGAAAGAAAATCTAGCAGATTTTGATCTCAGATTCTTTTCATCGCCGTTGGAATCTCCTGAAATTGAGCCACCCCAGGGAATAGAAGTTAGCAAACAAGTAGAGATGGTCTGTCAATCTAAGGCTGAAAACGCCCGGAAAGAGAACAAACAAACTCCCAATAGACAAGCGGAAAACTATGATGCTATTTTGGTATCTGACACAATGATTGAGGACCCTGATGATCATAAATTGTCGATTGGAAAGCCCGAGGATGCACTCATTGCGACTAGTAATCTGATTAGGCTTGCAGGAAGAAAACACAGAGTCTGGTCTTCGACCTCTATACTATTTCCCGGGGAAGTTGTTTCTGGAAAGACGAAGTGGAATATTGAGAATTATACCAGTTGCGCCACTGTAGAATTCTCGGAATTGACGGAGGATGAAATTCACAAGCTTATTTCATCGGAATCTTGGAAGGGTAAGGCTGGGGGTTATGATTTAGCTGGCGCTGCAGGACAATATTGCCGAGTGGTGCAGGGGGAAGAGGTCACAGTATTGGGATTTTCATCGACCGCGATGGATATTCTCAAACAAGATTTTTCTAAATGAAAGTGACTCCTCCGAACTTCAGTACAAACTCCTTCTGAATCTCATCAAACCATTCCAACATCGAAGAAGAGAATCTGACTCTCCCGACCTCATCGTCCATCAATAGATCATCCTGTATCCCCTTCAGCGTCCCGGGAGCCGCTCCACAGGAAACGCAGGCTCCATCCAGATCGATTACTAAAGAAAGTGATTTTCTAGCTCCAATTCCCCCATGGAATTCCCAACTAGAAAGTATTAGGGCACCCCCATGGCCGTCTAGGGCCGCTCTGACAGGGCCTAGTCTTGCCATCAATGCGGGAATAATATCTGAGTTATTTTCCTCAATCAGTGAAATTAGAGAGAGTTTCCTGAGTCTTCTTAATTCGTCTTCATCATGATTTTCATTAATCCTTTTTTGCGCCTCGGCCCTCATTTGTTCTTCTATCTGAGAACCGTATATTTTTACCAGCTCATCATCATCTGTCTTGGCGGGTTCCATGCTTCAGGATTGGGGGTGCTCTTTAGAAATCTACCAATCTGTAATGAGGGTGTGCCACACACATTCAAAAGGCTGGAACTGCACCAAAGTACGTGGTGTGGCATGGTATCAAGTGAAAATCCCATTCTGGAAGTCAGAGGACTGAAGGTGGGAATAGAAGGAGCATCAATCCTAAAGGGAATAGATCTGATAATCCCGAAAGGTGAAATTCATGCAATTATGGGGAGAAATGGTAGTGGGAAAACGACCGCTGCCAATGTCATAATGGGCCATCCGGCATACGAAATAGAGGAAGGGGAGATATTTTTGGATGGCGAGAGTCTTGATGACATGGAACCATGGGAGAGGTCTAGAGAAGGAGTATTCCTGTCCTTTCAATATCCACAATCAATTCCAGGCCTCCAAGTAGGAAACTTTCTGCGAAAATCCGTTTCAAGTATAAGAGGTGAGGAAGCCGCTAGAGGTTCTGACTTCAGGAAGAAATTAAATGAGGCGATGGATGAATTGGATATCCCAAAGTCGTTCCTATCCAGATACGTCAATGATGGATTTAGCGGAGGGGAGAAAAAGCGATTTGAGATACTACAACTCATGCTATTACAACCCAGACTTGCGGTTTTGGATGAGACTGACAGTGGCTTGGATATAGATGGAATCAGAACTGTTTCCAAGGGAATAAACTCAGTTGTCAGGGGTACCGAAAATGGGGCTTTGATAATCACCCATTACACCAGAATTCTAGAGCATGTGAATCCCGACAGAGTTCATGTCATGATTGGGGGGAAAATTGTGGCAAGCGGAGGGCCTTCGCTTGCTGACTTGTTGGAGGATAATGGATATGACTGGTTGGAAGAGCAAGTCGCGAAGGGAGTTGATTTCGAATGAGTGAGGGGAGTGATGCCAGAGATGCCGTAGGCGACTACAAAGCGGGATGGCATGATCCAGAAAATTCTACCATAAGATTTGATTTTGGGCTGTCCGAGAAAGTAGTGAGGGATATATCCAAGATCAAGGACGAGCCAGAGTGGATGACCGAGATGAGAGTCAAGGCATACAAGCACTTCATGAGCAGGCCGATGCCTACCTGGGGCAACACTGAGGAGCTTATGGAGATAGATTTTGACAAAGTTTGCTATTTCCTAAAGTCCTCAGAAGGAATAGGTAGCTCATGGGACGATGTACCTGACGACATCCGTAATACATTCGATCGGCTAGGGATTCCTGAAGCCGAACAGAAATGGCTATCTGGCGTTACTACGCAATATGAATCAGAGACTGTCTACCACAGTATCAGGGAAGATCTGGAGAAACAGGGTGTAATTTTCTTGGACATGGATACTGGACTCAGAGAACATGAGGACATTGTGAAGAAATACTTCGGAAGTGTTATTCCATACGGTGACAATAAGTTCTCGGCACTAAACACTGCCGTATGGTCGGGGGGCTCATTCATTTACGTTCCCAAGGGCGTTCATGTTGAAATGCCAGTTCAGGCTTATTTCAGAATCAATGCCAAGAACATGGGCCAATTCGAGAGAACCCTAATTATTGCCGACGAAGGAAGCAGCATTCACTACGTCGAAGGATGCACTGCCCCAACCTACTCGACCGACTCATTGCACTCGGCCGTTGTAGAATTGCTTGCTCTCCCGGGAGCTCACATTAGGTACACCACTGTACAAAATTGGAGCAATAATGTATACAACCTAGTAACCAAGAGAGGGGTAGCTCATGAGAATGCAAAAATAGAATGGGTAGACGGAAACATTGGAAGTAAACTCACTATGAAGTACCCTGCTGTGATTCTGAAAGGGGAGGGGGCTCATGCAGAGGTAATCTCCGTAGCTTATGCAGGAAACGGTCAACACCAGGACGCAGGTGCTAAAGTACACCATATGGCGTCAAATACCACCAGCAATATCTTGTCCAAGAGCATAAGTAAAGATGGGGGCAGAGGGTCTTACAGAGGAATGGCAAAAGTAATGCAAAAAGCTGAAAACTGCAGAATGAACATTGTTTGTGATGCCCTAATTCTTGATGAACAGAGCAGATCGGATACTTACCCTACTATGGAGGTTGGAAACCCGACCGCTCATTGCGAGCATGAAGCTAGTGTATCTAAAGTCGGAGATGATCAACTGTTCTATCTCATGTGTAGGGGACACACTGAAGCTGAGGCGCTTGGTATGATTGTCAATGGGTTCTTTGAGCCGTTCACAAGAGAGCTCCCCATGGAGTACGCTGTAGAACTGAATAAACTAATGTCCCTTGAAATGGAAGGAAGTATAGGTTGAGTTCTTCATGGATGCATCTTCGAAGTACCTATCCGCTGATTATCCCGACAGGGCTAATCATCTTTGGAGATACACTCCTTGGAAAAAAATTCATCCGACGGGGAATATTTCGGATATTCCTGGTGATTTCTCAAGGCCAGAAGTAAGCCTAAAAACAATAGATGGAAGCACTCTGCCCTCTGGAATATCCTTAGATAGAGGGGGAATAAATTCTGAAGGACTACCTGATGATGAGGAAATTACGAAGAGCTTTCTAGAGGCAGTTACGGGGGAATCCAAATTTACTCTCACGGTTGCTCCCAAGTTCAAATCTGAAGTTCCAATAATTATCGAGATCTCAACAAGTGGATCTTTCTGCTCCGCCCATGTCTGTCTGGATATAGGTAAGCTCGCAGAGCTTGAGTTGGTTACCGTGATACGAGGAGCAAGCAAATGGTTTGGATTGTTGAGGACAGGTTCCACGGGAGAGGGCGCCATTACCAGTGATGTCGTAGTGAATAGGCTTGAACATGGAAAGCTATTGAGAGTTGAGTCGATTTCTATACCTCGCAATTCTCAATTCAAAGCTGGAACTGTTTCATCTGGCTCGACAATAACAAAGGCTGATCTTCGGTATAGGATGTTTCAACCGGGAGGGAATCTGAGTGTCCTGGGATCTGTACTCTCGGCTAAGGAAATGAGGCTGGATCATCATATTGAGATATATCATGACTCCCCTGAAACATTCAGTAGGTTGGACTGGAACTCTGCTTGCGGTGGCAGTAGCAGGACAGTAGGTACTGGGATGTTACGAGTCTCAGAAGGTTCAAATGGTGCCGATGCGGCCCAGCTTTTTCAGAATCTTCTATTATCCAGAGATGCACAAGCTGACTCTATTCCCGAGCTAGAAGTATCCGAAAATGATGTAGTTGGTTGCGGACACGGGACAGCAAGTGGCCCAGTTGACGAAGATCAGATGTTCTACCTTGCATCTAGAGGATTGTCTCCCAATGAGTCCAAGAGTACTCTAATTGCCGCATTTCTAAATTCTACACTATCCGAAATGGGAGGAGACAGAATGCATGGGTGGCTAGTGTCTGAACTAGATTCTGATCTAAGTGAGCTAGGAGATTAGGAAGTTCTATCTCGGAATGACGCGGCAAGGGCGGAGATAATCACCCCACAAGCGGAACCAAAAATAATTCCCTGTTGCTCCAGGCCATCACCTGCTAAATCCCTGAAAGCTAGTGACATAACCAATGTAACTGGGATTACGAATATTCCAAATCTTAATGCCCATAATCTGGGCGAAGGAGCCTCTCCCATAGGTCTCAATGTAATGGAGGATGATTTCTGAATAACTTGCCAATTTACCCTCTCGGCATCAATTTTCAGTCTCTGTAAGATTGCAGGCCTGGATCTTGGATCGCTTTTTGATGCAGACGAAGCCCCAGAAAAACCCGTCCTAATCTTGACCTTTCTGAGGCCCTCTCTTCCTTGAATCAGACGTTCGACCAAAGAGGATGCTAAGTGTGGGTCTAATTCGGCGATATCAACAGTTAGAACGCCTCTATCCCTCCTGATCATATGTTTCACCCTCCATGTGATTCCTCGCTCTTGTGCCCGCTCTTCTACAGGAGAAAGTATCCTCCGGAGATATTGTGTCTCTTTGTTCCTCCTTTCTTCTCTCAAATCTCCCTTAGAAGAGATCTCTCTGATCCTATATAATGCGAAAATAAGGAGTAGGGTAGCAGTGGAGAATCCTGCTACAATTCCAGACCTGAGGGAGAGCATGATATCAGGATCGTCTAGGCCTGTGGCGAATATAGATATGAAGGAGGCCATAGTTCCGACCATGGATCCAGCAACTATGGAAATGGAGAAAGCATCCCTAGTAGTGATATCGTTCACGGTCCCCGTAAGTAGCTACAGTTCAAGAGTTAGAGGGTATGAGATACATTGATTTGTCATGGATAATTGGAAGTAACGTGTGTTTCTTTTGCAGTCACGGAGAGATCGCTAGTGTTCAACTAGACGACTCTCCAACTATCCTAATTGCCGGATCTATTGTTATTACGGCTTGTGCGATTTACAATAAAAGTACAAAAAGCGAAGATTCGGAGGATGATGATTTGGAGGATATCCATCCAGAGGAAGATGAGTCACAGAGCAGAGGATTTGATGATTTTAAGCTAAAGAATGGAAGAGTCGAGAGGAATAGAGAGGTGCGCGTTTCTAGCCTAATGAGTTATATTTCAGGATTCTTACTATTGATGTTCTTCATTTCCCCGCTTATGTTAGCAGAGGGAAGTGTGCCAGAACTGTCTGGGAGAGCTAATGCAATAGACTACATGAACGAGGGGAGTTGGGGGAATAGTGATCATGTTGAGGGAAGTAGTGTGGGACATAATCAATCATCCCACGGAGGTGCGTTCGCATGGTCTGAACTTAATCCATTGTTTGGTTTAGTATACGCTTTTGGAGACATAAACTGTCATCAAAAGCATGATCGTTCGTGGAAGATAAATGAAAATCAGATGCCAGTTTGTACTAGGGATATTGGAATCTTTATGGGATTCTTCATGGGGTCATTATTCTTCAGACTGAGAGGATATAATAGATGGACCGTGAGAGATTCTTTCCTCTCGGTTTTTGATGATGACTCTATAGAATCTGTTTATATCAATGATGGGCGTTTAAGAATGATGATATTATTTCTGGCGCTAGGTATTGTTCCTATGGCGATGGATGGATTTACTCAATTACTGACTGTATATGAATCTACAAATATAATCAGAGTAATCACAGGATTCATGGCTGGTTTTGTCATTGGTTGGTTCGTAAGCTCAGCCTTGTCCTCCAGGCCCGAATTATTTGATTCACCATCCTCTGTTATACTACCTGCAGATTCGAGATTAACATTGAAATGATCAAAGAGACTTCATTGTCCACCATGAGATTAGGTCTTTTTCGTTTTTTGGCGATGGGAAAGAATCTCTGCCAGTTCCGATTATAGCAATTCTCTCTAGTGTGGATTTCACGGCCGAGGGATATTTTCCAGATCTAATTATTTGCCCCAATGCAAATCTGACATGAGTATCTGGATTTGTCTTCATCCATTTCCTGAGAGCATCCTTGAGGGGCCATATTGCTATAGCTAAGCGACCAAAAGGTCGTGATTCATCCTTCATCTGGGAACGGGGTGCCTCTCTTCCGATTAGGGGCCTATGCTGATGTATGCATCCTAATTTCTCATTTAGATACCTAATAATTGTCTGAGTATGTCTCTCTGAAACTGATCTTACAGGACCCAGTGACTTTCTGAGTTCCCTGATGTTCGCTGTTCTCATTAGTGACAACGTCCCACAGATTGAGGAGATAGAATGCGATAACACGTTATGTGGAACATCTACCCTCGTCCCTTCCAACGACTCCGCAAGAACATGGGAATGAGCTTCTTGAAAATTCTTGAGTACCCTCCACGGAGAGTGGCCATTCAGCCATTCTTGTTCTCTAGTTGCTGGCCTCACCCCCAGTCCCTGTAATGTCGATTGACCTCTGGAAGATTTTATCAGTTCACGGACTAGATTCCTATCTACTACCTCCGAACGGACATTTACTGGTTCAGGACGAGAGTGCATGAAGTTTCTGATAAGTGATTTGAGCTTCGATTTAAATTCATCTTCGGAGCCTTCGTTAAGAACGGGGCCGATAATGGCTCCCATATCAAAAGGAGTGGGCATCTCAATATTCCCAGATAGAAGTTCCGTGTATCCTTTTCTAATCATCTTCTGAAGTTCAGTTGTCTCGAAATATTCTTCTTTGTCTGAATGTGCCCTCAGTGTTCCACTCTTTATCCTATCCAAGGCAACCTTCGGATCACAATCGACCCAGATACATAGATCCGGCACTAGGGCGGCTGAATTCATATGTGCCACTTTTTCTATCCCCAGTTGTCCCACTATTCCTTGGTATACCAGTGATGAGTGTATGTTCCTCTCACTGACTACTCCGATTCCAGATTCAAGCCTTGGAAGGATCCAGCCATGCGAGTGATCAACCCTATCGGCCGCGAACAGACCGGCTTCTTTTTCCGGGCTTGTGGTTTTTCTCCTTACGGAATCGATAGCTAGCCTACCCAATGGGTGATCTCTCCTGGGCTCTCCTGTTACACTGACAGACACGAATGGAAACTCCTTCCTCATTACCTCTGAGACTACCTTTGTAGCTAGGCCCTTACCACTGCCATCACCTCCCTCAATGGTGATCAGATACATGGTCAATCCTCCTTAGAGTGTACATCATAGAATTGCCCCCTACACAGTCCAACAAGACCCATTCCCGATAGTGTGAATAGGGGGCCAACAAACATTAGTCCACCACTCCAAAGACCAAGAAAGGCTAGGCCCCACGTCTTCTTGTAACTGATTCCTTTTCTTGCCTCGATACCCCCAAAAATGCCTGCAAGTCCGGTTAGAAGAGTAAAAATCGCAAATATCGTGGCGATTAAAACTGACTCCCTAAGATAGCTTTCCCCTTCCATATCCAATAATTGTATCCCATCCCCCTCCCTCAGAGTAATTGTAATCTGTGAGTGGTCCCCGGGAATTAGTAAAACATGAACAGTGATATTGCCCGGATGTGCGACCTCTAACTTAACAGACCTACGAGGGATATCTTCGATTGAGAATCTACCACCTGAGTCCGTTGAATCGGTACCAATTACTATTCCATCCTCATCATAAAGGAAAACATCAACTTCACTTATTCCTTCTGCTCCCGATGAGTTGCTAACTAGTTCTGAGATGACTATGCCTTCTACGTCTGCTGTTCCTCCTGCCTCCTCAACTTGTCCTGAGAGTATATCACTTACATTACCAGAAATTAGCATTACCCCTATGATGAAACCTAACATTCCGCCGATTCCTATCAATACTGCCCCGAGGTTCCTGGTAGCAGAATCTGTGGAGAGATCAGATAGCCAGAGCTGTAGACTTGTAGATTCATCAAAATCCTCCTCAAACTCTTCAATCATCGAGTATCACCTCCTCCCCTTGTAGCAGGGGAGTGGAGTCAGGCTGTTCATCATGCCGATTATCATTTTCTACACCATTCTTTCCAACAGGAGTATTATCCCCCCCGAAAAATATGAACAATATCGCCACAATCAAAGCCGTAATAGTCACTAATCCTATGCCTGACAAAATAGAATCTTGCCCCGTCTCACAGGATGATACACAGATATCTTCTCCTGTCTGTGAAAGATTTGTCAATTGGACAAGATACATTTTAGACCAATTCTTTCCAGTAATCCAAAATTCTGAATCCGTACTATGAGCAATCCCGTTGAGTACATTGTTGATCCCATGATTGTTTTCAGAAGAGAGGTGGCTAGCATCATACTCCCCTACAACCGTACCGTTGGAAGGATCGAATACCACAATTATATCCCGTTGCCAAACATTGGCAATTACTCTTGGCCCAGCAGGAGTATTGACACATTCCAACTCATTTAATCTACTGATCTGGTTTCCGAAACTATCTGTGACTGAAACCGTTCTCTCAATCTCAAAAGTTTCTGTATTGCGGAAAGAAATACTGGAAGTTCCATTTGACATTACGAAAGAGGAGCCATTGAAGCAAATCCCCCAACCTTCCCCTTCATATTCATATGAAGATACCTGAGTTAGATTTTGCATCTCGAAAACATATGCAATTTGACTCTTCCAAGTGAGCATGACTATGGTGTCATTATACACCGTAATGCCCTCTGAAAATACTGTATCATTAAATGACTTAGACCTGATAATATCACCAGTTAGTGGATTGACTTCCCTCAATGAGGAAAAGCCGTACAACCCTGTACTCTCATATATTGTACCGTTATACATTTCTAATCCCTGTGTGAATGCATCATTTTGATGATAATGTTCGCTTAGTATGATGATTTCATGCTCTATATTTTCCTCGTATTGATCGGTATTTTCAGCTTGTATCAGTGGCGAAAATACAATCACCGATACGAGGAGGAGGAGTAGTAAACTACTCCGCCCTGTACGACTCATGTATGAACGATGCTCCATCGGTGTTAAAATACGTCTTAGAACCGATTC
>MDTA01081671.1_pt1 | contig 13954 bp, 8 predicted proteins | sample 811151 | NCBI WGS metagenome assembly MDTA01 (sample SAMN05326648, study PRJNA326480) | marine metagenome | isolation source: seawater | place: Indian Ocean: South | collected 2010 | reverse complement strand
CTGCCAGAAGATATATAACAATTAAAGCTGCTCGTATCTTTGTTGATAGATTAGTTAGTGATGATGGATTAAGAACTTACACTCAACAGGACGAGACTAGGGCTAGAGCTATACTGATGGAAACAGACTTAGCTAATGGAGATCATAATGTCCTTAGAGGAGATCCTTCATTAACAAGTGTCTTTGATACCTACTCACCTTCCAGAGCTTTAATTAGATAACAATGGGTTTAATTTCTAGATCTATACCTACTTTGTTAAGAGGTATATCACAAGCTTCAGATGCTACCAAACAACCTGATCATGCTGATATACAAGACAATGCTGATAGCAACCCTGTCCTTGGTCTTACAAAGAGGTCTGGTCTTGAATATGTAGCTAATATTTCTAATACAACATTAGGTAATGTTCATGTACAAACTATCAATAGAGATGTAAATCAGAGATTTATTTCTGTATTTAGTAATGGCAATGTAAGAGTTTTTGAATTAGATGGTACAGAAAGAACAGTACAAAAGCCTGATGGTACAACATATCTAAATACAACAACTCCTAGAAGTGATATAAAAACTGTTACAGTTGCTGACTTCACCTTTGTTGTTAATAAGACTGTTACCCCTGCAATGAATAGCAGTGACTTATCACCAGGTAATATCACACAGGCCATAATCTTTGTAAGTCAGGTATCAGATAAAACTACATATTCAGTCACAGTTGATGGGGTGACAGTCTCTGATAGCACAGCTTCTGACTCTACTCTCAGTACTACACAGGTTGCTACAGATTTAAGAACAGGTCTTGCTGCTGGTTTGACAGGTTTTACTTTTCAACAAAATGGCCCTGTTGTTCATGTAAAAAAAACAGATGGATCTAACTTTTCTATTGATGGTAATGACACACAAGGTAATCAGGATCTTGTAGTAGTAAAAAATAGTATCCAGAGGTTTTCTGATCTTCCAACAGTCTCTCCTCATGGTTATGTAGTAGAAGTAAAAGGAGATGACACAACAGACTTTGATAATTACTACGTCAGGTTTGCTGCTAATAACAGCACAGTAGATGGCACGTTAGAAGAAGGGCAGTGGGAGGAATGTGCTGAAAGTGGTATTGAATTTAAGTTTGATTACGACACAATGCCACATGTTCTTATAAGACAAAGTGATGGTGATTTTAGATTTGCAAGAGTTGATGGTGATACTTACACCGATCTAAATACTGCTGGAACTTATAGCCAGTCAGGGACAACAGTTACTGTAACCTCTGCTAATCATGGATTATCCAGTAGTGATTCAGTGCAGTTTGACTTCACCTCTGGTAATGCTGTTGATGGTACTTTTACCATTACAGTTACAAATGCAAATACGTTTACTTTTACAGCAGCAGGTTCTTTAACTACAAGTGGTAATGTAGCTTTTGGTAAAGTTAATAATTCTACCTTGCCTAAGTGGGGAGAAAGAACTGTAGGTGATCTTGTATCAAATCCAAATCCTTCTTTTATTGGTAAGAAGATTAATAATATATTTTTCTATAGAAGTAGATTAGGGGTATTAGCTGACGATAACGTAATACTTACAACAGTATCTGAGTTTTTTCAGTTCTTTAGAGAGACAGTCTTAACTGTTGTTGATAGTGATCCTATAGACGTAGCAGCTTCACATACAAAAGTATCTATCTTGAAGCATGCTGTACCGATGGCAGAACAGTTAATACTATTTTCTGATCAGACACAGTTTGTTCTTACCTCATCATCTGTTCTTACTCTTACCCCTAAGACAGCAACTATTGTTGTTGCAACAGAGTTTGAAAGTAGTGATGCTGCTTCTCCTGTAAGTTCTGGTAATAGTATTTATTATTTAACTGATAAAGGTTCTTTTGCTGGTGTAAGAGAATATGTAACACAAGAAGATTTAACAATAAGAGATGCTGCTAATATTACTGTTCATGTTCCTAGATTAATACCAGTAAATATATTTAAGTTGGCAGTCTCAACCAGTGAAGATGTTCTTGTTCTATTAGGTACTGATAATCCAAACAAACTGTATATCAATAGATGGTTATTTGGTAATCAATCACAGAAAATTCTTAACTCATGGTCTACTTATACGATAGATGAGAATAGAACAATACTGAATGTAGATTTTATTGGTACTGATTTATTTGTAGTCGTACAGGAAGCTAATGGTACAAGCATAGAGAAGATACCGTTTGAAGCGGATTCCAAGGAAGCTAATGCTACATTTAAATTCTGTTTAGATCATAAGGTTACAGAAGCTTCTACTGGTGTTTCAGTAGCTTATAACGCTTCTACTGATGTGACTACCTTTACTGTTCCTTATAGATTAAGAGCAAGTATGAATGTGGTTGGTAGATATTTAGCTAGTGGCGAGACAAGTACATTTGTTGATACACAGGGTAATACCAAAACACTAAACCCAGGACAGCTTGTAGCTACAACAAACTCTACTGATGGTTCAACAGCTACCATTACCGCTAATGGTGATTATCGCAATAGTAAATTTATTATTGGTGAACCATATGAAATGCACTATAGATTCAGTCAGAGAAGACTAATGCAATCAGCACAAGGTAGAGATGAGATCTTAAGTGGCAGATTACAACTACATCATTTTTACATCAAGTTTGAAGATACTGGATTTTTTAAAGTAGAAGTTACACCAGAGAACAGAGATACATCTACCCATAAATTCACTGGTCGTTTTCTTGGTTCTACTTCTTCTACCTTGGGTAGTATTAATTTAGAGTCAGGTACTTTTAAAGTGCCAATAATGAGCAGAGCAGATAGAGTAGATATAGATGTAAAGAATGACACATTCTTACCAACACAACTAGCCAGTGCTGAATATGAAGCTATGTTTCATATGAGGTCAAGACGTACTTAATGGGTTATTTAAGAAAAGCAAATTTAAAAGATCTTAATCATGTATGTGAAAACATGAGAGAGATGGATCGATTGGAAGCTGTATATCAAACAGGACAAGAACCAGCAGATGCTTTACGTCTAACGTATTTAGCAGGTGAACAGGTCTTAACAATAGCTGGTGATAATGATCAACCGATGGGGTTATGTGGTGTTATTAGTGATGGTTGTATATGGATGATATGTACTGATGAGTTATTTACTAATAAAAAATATAAAATACAACTTATAAGAAAAGGTCGAGAATGGGTTGATAACCTGTTGAAATCTTACAAAGTCTTATATAATTTTGTATATGCAGAGAATCATTCTGCTATCAAATGGTTAAAAGCTCTGGGATTTACTTTTGTGAATTATTATGAAAAGTATGGAGAACAAGAAAAACCATTCTACGAATTTCTGAGGATTGCTTAGATGGCATTACCTGCTGCTGCCGCACCATATTTTTATGCAAGTTTAGGGCTTAATTTATTAGGTGGCCTTTCACAGAGAAGGGCTGCACAGGAAAGAGCAAGACAGACATATCTAGCAGCTTTACGAGCAAACCAATCAGCAGAAGAATCTTTTGGTCGTCAACAATCAGCATACGGTGCTAGGTTAAGAGAAGAACAAGCTACAACAGCACAAAGTAGATTAGCTAAAACAATACAGGGATTACAAGCAAAAGGAGCTTTGAAGGCAACAGGAAGAGCAGGTGTTACAGCTAGTTTATTATTGGCAGATCAGGAAAGACAGACAGCTAATGCTAGAGAAGCGTTAAATCAAACACTTGAATCAGCAACCAGACAATATAGAAGGAATGTACAAGGGCTTGTAGCACAGAGAGATGATAGACGTAATCAGTTACAAAGTCAGGTAAATGAAGCATATAACAAGATACCAAGCTTAAGTTCTATTATTCTTGGTACAGCCACCCAGGGTCTGTCTCAATACGCATCACTCGTATCCTAATGACTAATAGTTTTCAAAGCACCGCCTTTCAACCTCAAGCAAGTCCTGTAGATACTTTTGTTCGACCTGTATCTGTGCAACCTAAAAGTGGTATTGAGTCTTTAGCTGAAACACTTGCTGTTGTAAATCCTAATATTCAAAAGTTTTTAGGTACTAAAATTGAAGATGCTATTGATGATGAAAAAATAAAATTTCAAAATTTAGCAATACAAGAAGATTTGCTTAATGGTGTTTTTGGAAATATTGTTACTGAAACAAGAAAAACAGAAGGTCAAGAAGCTGCTGATCAACTTATAGGTGCTTCTGTTATTGGTAAAAAAGCCTACGCTAAACAAAAACTTATAAACTCTACTTTTCAAATAGAAAATCTTTTACAACGTAGATATAAAACAGACACAGTTGATATTGAAAATGAAGATGGGTCTATTACAAATACACCTTTAAATCAAGTTTCTCCTGATTCAGCAGAATTTAAAAATTGGTTTCAAGGAATTATTAATCCTGTAATAACTAATATATCTGCTGATAGTGATTCGGAAATTATTAATAAATTTGTTTTACCACAACTACAAAAATCAATAATTAATTTAGATACAGAAGCTAGAAAACAATTTAATACTTTTAACAAAAATAGATTGTTACAAGAAAGCACAGATACTGTTAATACTGCTGCAAAGTTTTTTATAAAAGCACAGACATATAATTTTAGAAGTCCAGAAACAAAGCAGGCTATGGAAACTGATTTAAAAAATAATCTTTCTAATTTAATTGTTAATATGAAAAATGCAGGTATTACAGGTAGTGACCTAACAACACTAAACGAAAACTTGATAGATAATATTGTAAATATTGGTAATTTATCTGTTACTCAAGGTCAGTTTAACTATGCTCGTAAGCTAGTAAATTTCTTAGGTAACTCTATACCAGGTTCTTCACCTGGAAAAACATTAAAAGATAATCCTAAATGGCTTGAAAAAACAACAAATTTTTTTACTGATTTATATGAAAAAGAAGTAGACATAGCTTTAAGACCAGAAAAACTACGCAATGCACAAAGAAGAAACTCTTTTAATACTCAAATTGAAGATTATCGTAATGAGAAAGATCCAATAGTAAGAAGTCAAAAGTATGAAAAACTTAAATTAGATTTTCCAGAGAAAGAATTTCAAACAGATATTGATGAATTTGGTGTTCTTGATAATAAAACCTTTACTGAAAAAGCTAATGAGTTTAAAAAACAATTAAGAAGAGGTCAGTATTTAGTTGATGGTGAACCAGATAAAGGAAGTGCTTTTCTTCAGCTAGATGTCATAGAACGTCTAGATCCTACCCCAGATTCAGAAAGTCAAGAAGTAATTGAAGATTTAGAAAAACGCATAAACGAAATGAAAGGTTATTCAAAGGATATTGAAAAGTTTGAAACAAAAATAATGAATGATGCTAAATCAGCATTAAGCAGAAAAAACAGATTTGCTGGCAGAAGTTTAAGTAATAAAGATGCCAAACTATTACAACGATATGAAAGGATTTTACAAGATGAAGCTGATGAAAGAATGGATGAGTTTGAGGAAGAGAATAATAGACCGATGACTTTAAGAGAAGCAAAAGAAATGTACAGAGATTTAGATAATCTCTTAAAACTTGAACTTGGAGTTTTTACAGAAAGTGAAGCAGGTGTGAGGATTCCACAAGCTGATGCTATTGGTAAACAAGGTGAAATAGAAAATCCATTTACAGCAGCAGACAGAAAGAAAAATCCGATACAGCAATCAAATCAACCAGTAAATCAATCAACAAACGAAACCTTAAAAGACCCTTCTTTTGATATACCAAAATTAAAAGATCAAGCTTCTAACAACCAAACTACAGACAATCAAATAGTAAGTGACATGACCCCTACAGGTCTTGGGGCAGAGGATGGAGATCTGATTGCTATGGCAAGAATAAATCAAAATACAAATAAGGAGAATGATTTGACAGAAAAAGAACCAGCAATATTAAGAACTGGAAACGGAGTAACAAGAATGGAAACAAACTTTCCAATAATTTATAACTTAGCAAAAGAAATAGGTATTAAATTTCCAGAAGTTGTAGCTGCTCAATTCGGCCTAGAGTCTGCTCATGGAGAAAAAGAATCAGGCAAGAATAATTACTTGGGTATTAAAGCAACACAACAAGAAATAGCTGATGGGAAAGCTACATTGCGTAAAACAAAAGAAATTATTAATGGTAAAGAAGTTCTTGTTGATGCCTACTTTAAGAATTTTGATTCAATAAGAGATATGTTATTGCAATATAAAAAAGAATGGAATGATGATTTCTTAGATAGAAAAGGAACTATTAATGTCAATACAGCAGAAGAAGCTATTCAAAGATTAAAAGATAATAAATATGCTACAGATCCAGATTATGTTAAAAAGGTAATAAGTGTTATAAAAAGTGCTAAAACCAATCCTCCACTTTTCTAGTAAATGACTGACTCCAATCTAAATAATCTCAGTAAAAAAAAGAAAGCTGAAGCCCTCAGAGCAAAAAGACTGAATATAATTAAAAGTGAGCCTATTATTAAAGGTCTTGATACCGTTGATGAAGCCTTACAACAATCTTATGCTAAAACTGTAGATTTTTTTGATAATACTTTTTTAGGAGACAAGAGATCATTAGACGAGATTAGAGCTAATAGAGATAAAATATTACAAGACGCTAGAGATAAAAGTAGAGAGCTTCAAGATAAATATGCAGACAGTTTAGGACCTGTTGGTGATGTATATAGAGGATTTTTATCTGTTCCTATCGGATTGACAAATAATGTAAATAATCAAATAAGAGGTTATTTTTCAGCTTTAAAAGGTAATCCGTATGAAGAAGAAGATTTAATTAATTTAGACGCTTTAGGACTAAGAAGACCAGGAGATGAAAATAGACTTGGTTATAGTCTTACTTACAATTTTGGTAAGGCTTTTGTAGGTTTTAACTTAGCAAATAAAACTTTAAAAGGTGCTGGTTTTAAAAAGATAGTTAAGTCAAAAAAAGGTGGTAAAGAAGTAGTTGAAGATGTTGTTGCTCCCTTAAGGTTTTTTGCAGCAGGTCAACTTGCAGATGCTGTTGCTTTTACACCTTACGAAGAAAATGTATATAACATTCTTAACAAATGGAAACCAATAAGAAATGATTTCTTTGAACATTGTTCAGCAGCAGATAAAGATATTCCTTTTATAGAAGCAAAATTAAGACAACAGTACTGCATGGGTCTTGCAGGTGAAGCTATTGGTTTTGGTGGTCGTTTTGCAGGTAAACTTGCTAGTGGTAGTACTGAGTTTATTAAAAAATCACCAGATATAGCGTCTGGATTAAGAGGTCTTTTTTCTGAAGAGACAATAAGAAAAGCAGATAACATGATTGAAGGCTTCAGAAGCATAAGAAACAATCCAATTAAAAGACAACAATCATTAGATGTTGTTTCTCAATATCAAAAAAACACATTAGATGATGTTGATACCTTTGCTAAAAGCAATACTGAATTACTTGTTGATGAAGGTGATGATGACATTATTGATGAACTGCTTAAAGTATCAAAAACTGATGTAGGTGAAGAAGTAACAGAAGATTTAGTAAACAGACCAAAACCACCTGCAACTCAAAAGTTTTCTAAAGATTTACAACCTACAAAACCAGTAGGAATCTTTGATCAAGAAAAAGGTACTCTCATTCCAAGTCGCAAAGTATTACCTGATTCTGATAAAGATGCACAGTTAATTTATGACGGTATTAATGCTTCTGATCTAACTGATCCAAAGGCTACAAAGGTAATGACTGATGAGATGCAGTTAGGTCGTATTGTAAAAATGACTGATGAGACTACAGTTGCAAACCTTACTTATCTATATAACAACTATGCAGATCAAACAAAAGAAACACTAGCTGATTATGTTCTTAAAGGTATAAGAGTACAAAGAAGATCAGCAAGAAACATTAATAGGTCTCTTGAAATATTAGAAGAAGCAAGATTAACTGATAATAAAGAATTATATGAAAGAGCTAAACCAATATTTGTTAAAAACTGGAGAAAGTTTACTAGCTTTGTAACAGAGCTTAAAGGTCTTAGATCTGAAATAGCAAGAACGGAAAGAGTAGGACAATTAGCAGGTAAAGATCCAACCATTCTTAAAGATGGCTCAAACTTACAAAATGTCAAAAAAACAAAAACAACAGATAAGAATGTCTTAGGTCAAATTCAAGAACAAAAACGAATTAAAGAAGATCAGAAGTTAATAAAGGAGTTAGTACCTTCAGAAGAACAAATTGAAAGAGCCTTAGACTCTAAAGACTTAAATGAACTTTTAGATTTTAGTAGAAAACTTAGAATGATAAATGGTGATCCTAATGCACTAACAAAACTATTAAAAGGCGATGTATCAGGTGATGAATTGATAGAGGATTTAGCCTTTGGTCTTAGAATGAGTAAAGAAATATATGTAAACAACTTACTTGGAGCAGTAGAAACACAACAAATAAACGTAGCTTCTGGTCTTCTTAATATGTTTTTAGGACCTATTAAATCAATTAGTTATGCAGCTTTGTCAGATGAAGGTAATTCCAAACAAATAGCTAGAGGTATTGCAGAGTTAGTTGCCCAACAATTAGTTCTAAAAGATTCTGCAAGAATGGCGAAACGTGCATGGACTTTAAATCAAAATTTAGTTGCACCTGCAAATAGAAAATTTGTTGATAAAAGTAGCACCTTTACTGAACTAGCAGAAAAAATAAAAAATGATCCAGAAAATTTATCATTTCTTGGTAAAAAATCAGAAACTGTTAATAAAGCAATAAAAGATCTTAATGTACCAATAACTAAAGAACCAATAGAATTACCTTTCTTTAATAAATCTATTGCACCTATTTCAATCACAAACGAGTCCATATCTTCATTAGTTAAAACTTTTGGTAATGCTGTAAATTTACCTGGTCGTTTTACAATGAGTTTTGGTGATGAACTTGTAAAACAACAAATATTAAGAAGTGGTGCTTTAGCTGACTTTATTGAGAAGGGTTGGGAAACTGGATTGCGTTCTGATCAGTTTGAAACTTTTGTTAGAAGAGGTATGGAAGATATAAATAAGTTATTAGTTAATCAGAGTATTGAAGGTGTTTCAGATTTAGCTCAACAAGTATTTGCTAAAAATGCAGAACAGGCAATTCTTGATACATTTACCCGACCTATAGGACAAGGCTATTTTAAAAAAGTTACAAGACCCATTACTAATTTTGCTAAAAAACCTGGTATGGATTGGATTAATGCTTTTGTTGGCACACCAGTAAATATTAAAAAATTTGTACTACGAAAGTTTCTTACTGCTCCTACTTCCCTAATAGGTACGAAATATGACGCATCAAGACCAGGCAGTTTATTAAACAAATTAAATTTTCAAACTGGTAAACCTATTAATATTGGCTTTGGTAATGTTTTAAAAGAATATAACGATGCAATGTTAAGTGATGATTGGAGTACAAGGTCTAAAGCGTTAGGAGAAGCAATTATAGGACAAGGGTTTTTATTAGGATTAGGTCTTATGTCTTCAGCAAGAAATGACCCTGATGCCGAAATGGTTTTAGTTGGTGCAGGTCCTAGAAATTATCAAGGACAACAGTTAAGAAAAGAACTGGGTGAAATACCAAATAGTGTTGGTTTCTTACAAAAAGATGAGGAAGGTAATAATATTCTTGGTGCAGATGGCAAACCTAAAAGATATTATTTATCGTTTCAAGGTTTAGATCCTTGGGAAAGTGCTTTAGAAATTATGGGTGATTGGCCTGAAGTAACAGCAGAATTAGATGCTGAAGATAAAGAAGAAGCAGGTAACGTTGTACTGGCTCTAACTTGGAGATCATTACAAAATGATATTTTTTTACAAGGAGTTACAGAGTTTGTTGATGTATTTAGAAATCCAGACAAATTTGCAAGATGGATGGGAAGACAAATTATTAATAGAACTCCATTTTCTGGTAGAGCTTCTATAGGCGATATAGCCAAAAGTCTTGGTATGCCAGAAAGTACAGTGAAATATTTAGATATAGCTTCTTTGGGTGCTACAAAAATACCAATACCAATGTGGCAAACTACCGCTAGATCTATAAAAAGAGCTAATGATTATGATTATTTTGATGAATCTACAGGAATACAATACAACCTAGAAAATCCTAAATTTGATACAAAAGTACGCAAGGGTGATATAACAAAACAAACAACTAGAGATGATGGAACACTTGTTGATATAGAACCAACAATACCAGTAGTAGAAAATTATTTAAAAAAGTTTGGTTTAAGTTTTAAACGTACATTATCTCAAGGAGTTACTGGTTGGGATGCTGATTTAGAACCAGTTCGTAATAAATACACTGGTAAATATATGCAATATCCTGTTGGTTTTGGTTATAAAAACTATAACCGTTTTAAATATAGTGAATCAGAAAACAATCCTATTCTTACTTTTATGGATGAAATAGGAATTGTAGATACTCCATTACCTGATGAATTGTTAGGTGGCATATATTTAGATAGCGAAAATTGGTTAAAAATTAATAACAGTATTTCTTTACTTAGGGATGAAAAAGGTGTTTCCGTACAAGAAAAATATCTTGAATATATTAATGATCCAGAAGTAAAGAAACGTAGAAAAATATTAAAAGAAGGTCCAGATGCTATAGATTCACAAAGGTCAAAAAGATACAGAGATCAAATAACTAAAGAATTAAGAAACGGATTTAGAGATATTTATAAGGAACAAGAAGAAAGAGCTATTATGAGGTGGTTAGAACAAGACAGACCAGATCTGCTTGACGCATACATCAAAGAACTCGAAGCTCTTGACGAAGGCTTTGAACGCAACCTTGACACTAATTAATCATGGCTACTAACACTGCTGCATCTTTTACAAACCATACTGGTAATGGTACTGCTGGTCCTTTCAGTATCTCCTTTTCCTATCTATCAGAAGCTGAAGTTGATGTTACGGTTGGTGGTGTCTTAAAAACTCTTACCACACATTACACTTTCACCAGTGCTACGCAGATTACATTTACCAGTGGTAATGAACCTGGTAATGGTGTTGCTATTAATATTCAACGAGATACAAATATAACTGCTAAAAAAGTAGATTTTAATGATGGTTCTGTTTTAACAGAATCAGATCTTGATACACAAAATGATCAGATACTATTTGCAGTACAGGAAAACTTACGCAAACTAGACACTATAGAAGAGAGTGCAACAGGAGATCAAACAGCAGCAGAAATTAGAACCTTAGTAGAAAGTGCAACTGATAGTAATGTCTTTACCGATGCTGATCATACCAAACTTAACAACATAGAAGCTTCTGCTACAGCAGACCAGACAGCCAGTGAAATAAGAACTCTTGTTGAAAGTGCCAGCGATAGTAACGTGTTTACTGATGCAGACCATACAAAATTAAACGCTATTGAAGCTAATGCAACTGCTGATCAAACTAACGCTGAAATTAAAACAGCTTATGAAGCAAACTCTGATACCAATGCTTTTACAGATGCAGAAAAAACTAAATTATCAGGTATAGAAACAGGTGCTGAAGTAAATCCTACTAATGCTGAAATTAAAACAGCTTATGAAGCAAATAGTAACACTAATGCTTTTACAGATGCCGAGAAAACTAAACTTGCAGGTATAGAAGCTTCAGCCACAGCAGATCAATCTAATGCTGAAATTAAAACAGCTTATGAAGCAAACTCAGATACTAATGCTTTTACAGATGCCGAGAAAACTAAACTTGGTAATTTAGGATCTTTAAATGCTTTATCAGATGTAAATACTTCTGGTGTCGCTGATGGCAAGATACTTAAATATGATGCTTCTGCATCTAAATTTATTATTGCTGATGATGGTGGTTCTGGTGGTGGTGGAGCTTCAGCTTTTACTGGCTTGTCTGATACCCCTGCAAACTTTGGTGGTGCAGCAAGTAAAACTGTAAAGGTAAACGCTGCTGGTAACGCTCTTGAGTTTGTTACTGTATCTACTGATGTTGTTGACGATACAACCCCACAACTAGGTGGTAACTTAGATGTTCAAACTAATGAGATAACAACAAGCACTACTAACGGTAATGTAAAACTAACTCCTGATGGTACAGGAAAAGTAGAAATAAAAGGTAATGGTAGTAATGATGCTCAAGTAGTTCTGAACTGTAGTAATAATAGTCATGGTCAAACTATTAAAGCACCTCCTCATAGTGCTGGTGTAAGTAACACGTTTACTTTACCAACTACTGCTACTGCTAATTTAGGTGGAGGTGGTGGTTTACTAAAAGTTGTTCAATCTGGTCAACTTAGTTTTGATACAAATAGTTATGTAACAAATACTCAAAGTCAATTTATTGTTTCTAGTGGTCAAAATATTGAATTTGGTCAAAATAATTTACTAAAATTTGATACTGATAACACCAATGGTTTTAATATAAGTTTTAAAGGGCCAAATAGTTTAACAAAAACAAGTGCATATACATTACCTGAAGATGGCAGTAACGGACAATTTTTAAAAACTAATGGCAGTGGTGTATTAAGTTTTGATACTGTTGATTTATCTGCCAAAATGAACAAAGCAGGTGACACAATTACAGGTGATGTCACTATCGCTTCTGGTACAACAAACAAAAATATTAATATAGATGTTGATAGTAAAATTAGATTTGACGATGATTTAAAAGCTACATTTGGAAATGGTGATGATCTGCAAATTTACCATGATGGTTCTCACAGTTATATTGATGATAATGGTACAGGTAATTTAAAAATACAACTTGGTGGTGCAACAAAAGCAGAAGTTGTTTCTACTGGATTAACCGTAACAGGAACATTAACTGCTACAGCTTATGCAGGTGATGGGTCAGGTCTTACAGGTATTGCATCAACGGTAGCTGGTGGTGCTATCTATGAGAATAGTGCTACTATTAGTTCAACTCACACCATTGCATCAGGTACTAACGGAATGAGTGCAGGTCCAGTTTCCGTCAGTAGCGGAGTTACCTTAACTATCAGTTCTGGTAGTGTCTATACAGTAGTTTAATTATGCCGATAACATTAAACGGAAATGGAACAGTAACAGGAATCACCGTAGGAGGACTTCCAGACGGTATTGTTGATACCGATATGCTTGCAGCTAATGCAGTAAACCTCGCAAAACTTGGAGCTACAACTGGCAAGAATGGGCCATTTCTTCAAGTAAAACAAACAGTCAAAACTGATGTTTTTAGTCAATCAGTAGCTACAGGAACAGATTCTAGTGTTATTACAGGTTTAACAGTCTCTATAACTGCAAGTTCAGCAACTAATAAAATTCTTATCATTTATCAAGTTACAGGAGATATTAATTGTAATTACTTAACTATAACTAAAGATGGAAGTAGCTTAACAAATGCTACAGGTGATGCTAGTGGAAATATTGCAAGATGTACAGGTAAGGGAGATTATACAGCACATGGTTATTATATGAACAGTTTACCCTTAATATTTTTAGATACGGCAGGAGATACAAATGCTCATACTTATGGAGTAAAAGTTAGACATGCATCACTTAGCACTCAAGACGTATTTATCAATCGAAGGGTAAATGACAATGTTGCTACAAATGCAACTGCTATCTCAACAGTTACAGCGTTGGAGGTAGCCGCATAATGGGTTTAGATCACGAAGCAATCAGAAAAGCTTATCCGTCTATAACAACACTAGATGATTCTTTTGTTAATTATGGTTTAGATAAAGATGGAAAGTCAGTAAGTCTTGACCAAAGTAAGATTGATAGTGCGAGAGCAACATTAAATTCTGAAGCTTCTGCAATAGCTTATAAATCTGTTAGACAACCTTTATATCCATCTTTAGGTGATTTTGCAGATGCTATGTATTGGAACAGTAAGGGAGATTCGACTAAACTAGAAGCATATTACGCAGCCTGTGAAAAGGTAAAAGCTGACAACCCAAAACCTAGCTAATTATGAGCCAGATCAAACTAAAACATAGCGGTGGTAATTCAGTAATCATAGCT
>MDTA01013292.1_pt1 | contig 13954 bp, 13 predicted proteins | sample 811151 | NCBI WGS metagenome assembly MDTA01 (sample SAMN05326648, study PRJNA326480) | marine metagenome | isolation source: seawater | place: Indian Ocean: South | collected 2010 | reverse complement strand
TTTACGAAAGCAGATTTAGGAAAATATAAAGTTTCACAAGCAAAAAATATAATAAAAAAAATTGATAAAAAAATTAATCTGCAAATTTTCAAAGAAAAGGTGAGTAAAAATAATATTGAAAAAATTATTAAAAACTATGACATTGTTTGTGATGGTACAGATAATTTTAAAAGCAGGTATATAATAAATGATGCATGCTTAAAATTAAAAAAAGTATTAATTTCTGCAGCAATAAGTAAATTTGATGGTCACTTATTTAAATTTGACTTTAGAAAAAAAACACCTTGTTTTCGTTGTTTTATGCCAGAAATTCCTGATGTTGAAAATAATTGTGAAACTGATGGAATAATTTCTTCACTTGCTGGCATTATGGGAACTCTTCAAGCTAACGAGGTATTAAAATCTATTATCAATATTAAAACTGATTTATCAAAAAATATTTTAATTTTTAACTCAATGAAGACTTCTCTTCGTAAAGTTAAGTTGAAAAAAAATCCAAATTGTATAAATAAATGCTAAAATTTTTTTTAATTTTATTTATTTTGTATTTTAATGTTTTATTTTCTCAAGAAGAATATTTTTTGACTTTACGAAATGAAAAAGTAAATCTGCGACAAGGACCTTCTTTTGAATATCCCGTAAAGCTATTTTATAAAAAAAAATATCTTCCAGTTTTAGTTCAAGATAGTTCTGAGAACTTTAGAAAAATAAGGGATCATGAAAACAATACAGGTTGGATACATGTTTCACAATTAACAAAAAAAAAGGCAGCTATTACAATCTATGATGATATATTAGTTTTTAATAGTCCAACTGTCTATTCAAAACCAATTGTGAAATTAAAAAAAGGAAAATTAATTCTGATTAGTAAGTGTAAAAAAAATTGGTGTAAAGTTAAAGTACAAAAATTTAAAGGTTGGATCAAAGAGGATAATTTATGGGGGAGATTAAATTGATTGTATTATTTTTTATCAATTATTTTAGATGCCCAAAATTTATCGAGTAAAAAGTACCAAACCGCATTAGCTAATGGTTCGACAATTGCATCTGTGAGAGCAACCATAAATGAAACATCTGCTATTAACATTAAGACAGTAATTGCGATTGCAAAATGCCCAATAGTATAGACTATTGTTCTAAGAATAGATCCTCTATTATTAGTGTAAATGTTTTTCGCCGCGTTATAAATACCTGAGGTAAGTTCAACCATTTAATTCATCCTTTTTAATTCTTGTCTATCTGCATTCATAATTTTAGTCCAAATTTTAACAAAGTCTTTTACGAATTTTTCTTTATTATCATCTTGAGCATACACTTCTGAATAAGATCTTAAAATAGAATTTGAGCCAAAGACTAAATCTACTCTTGTTGCTGTAAATTTAGTTTTTTTTGTTTTGCGGTCAATAATCTCGTAGAGATTTTTATTGAGTGGTTTCCAAATAAAGTCCATATTTGTTAAATTAACAAAAAAATCATTAGTCAGTTTGCCTGGTTTGTTGGTAAAAACACCGTGCTTACTTCCACCATGGTTGGTATCTAGAACCCTCATCCCACCAATTAAAACTGTCATTTCTTTTGCTGATAAATCCATAAGTGAGGCTCTATCGAGCATCATTTCCTCTGGGCTTACTGCATACTCTTCTTTTGTCCAGTTTCTGAATGCGTCATGAAGAGGTTCTAAAACTTTAAAAGAGTCAATATCTGTTTGATCTTGAGATGCATCTCCTCTTCCAGGAGTAAAAGGGACTTTTACTTTAAAACCAGCTTTATTTATTGATTTTTCTAAACCGATATTACCTGATAAAACTATGATATCTGCCAAACTGGCATTTACTTTTTTCGCAACTTTCTCCAGTTTAACAAGTACTTTATCTAACTTCTCTGGTTCATTTGCGACCCAATTTTTTTGTGGCAGCAGGCGAATTCTAGCTCCGTTAGCACCACCTCTACAATCAGTTCTTCTGTAAGTTCTAGCGCTATCCCAGGCTGTTATTATCAATTCAGAGTTTTTGAGCTTAGTAGCCTCGATGAGTTTTTTAGCTTTGGAAATATTAAAACTTTTTTTACCTTGAGGAACGGGATCTTGCCAAATTAAATCCTCTTTGGGTGCATCTGGGCCTATATAATATTTTCTTGGTCCCATGTCTCTATGCGTTAATTTAAACCAAGCTTTTGTGAAAGAATCTTTTAAATAATTATGATTTTTTCTAAATTCTTCTGAAATTTTTCTATAACTTGGATCCATTTTCATGGCCATATCAGCATCAGTCATAATTGGATTTCTTTTTATAGAGTCGTCAGCAAGATCGATTGGTTTATCTTCCTCTTTCATATTTACCGGTTCCCATTGATTTGCTCCAGCTGGGCTTTTTTTTAGTTCCCAGTCATAATCTAATAAAAGTTTTAAGTAAGTGTCATCCCATTTATTTGGGTGTGTAGTCCATGCTCCTTCGATACCACTAGTCACTTGATTTACACCTAAACCTCCACCACCCTTTTTATTCCAACCAAATCCCTGTTCATGAATTTCTCCTGCCTCTGGTTCGGGACCTAATAATGAAGCATCTCCATTTCCATGAGCTCGACCTACTGAATGACCACCAACTGTCAAAGCACAGGTTTCTACGTCATTCATAGCCATACGACCGAAAGTTTCTCTTACATCGTGAGCTGTTCTAAGAGGATCTGGTTTACCATCTACTCCCTCTGGGTTTACGTAAATCAATCCCATTACAACTGCTGCCAATGGGTTGGCCAAAGATTTACGATCACCATTGTTTGAATATCTTTTATCTTGCAACCATTCTTTTTCAGAACCCCAGTAAACATCTTTTTCTGGATGCCAAATATCTTCTCTACCAAAAGAGAAACCATACATCTTTAAGCCCATCGACTCATAAGCTATATTCCCAGCTAATATCATTAAATCAGCCCAACTTATTTTATTCCCATATTTTTTCTTTATCGGCCAAAGTAAACGTCTTGCTTTGTCCAAATTTGTATTATCAGGCCAAGAATTCAAAGGAGCAAACCTATGGTTTCCAGTTCCACTTCCTCCTCTACCATCAGCAATTCTATATGTTCCTGCAGAATGCCATGCCATTCTGATAAATAGACCACCATAGTGACCAAGGTCAGCAGGCCACCACTCTTGGCTATCAGTCATTAATTTAATTAAATCTTTTTTGACTCCTTTAAAGTTTAACTTTTTAACTTCCTTTTTGTAATTGAACTTTTTATCCATTGGATTTGTCTTTGAGTCATGTTGATGCAATATATCTAGATTAAGATTTTTTGGCCACCAGTGAGTTGGGGTAGTTTGAGACGTCATACTTCCGTGCATGACTGGACATTTGCCATTACTGTTTTTTTTAAATTCAACACTCATAAAATAACTTTTTAATTACTTTATAATTATTCTAAAGTATGTGTCAATACTTTAATATTTGTAAAGTGCGACTAATTTATATCTTCAAGTTTGATTACAACTTCGACGTTTTTAATTCTTTTTCCTGAGGGAGGAGTTGGAATTTTTTTAAAATCGATTTCCTTATTTTTAATGTCAGTTAATTTGCCATTATAATAAAAATGATGATGAGAACTTATATTTGTATCATAATGGGAAATATTATTCTCTATTGAAAATTCTTTTAGATGTCCTGAGCTTTTTAGAGCATGTACAGTGTTATACAATGTGGCAAGTGATATTTTTTTTACTCTTTTAGTGTTTATAAGTTTATTTAAATCGTGTACAGAAAAATGAAAAGTTTTTTTCCTATCAAATAAGAATTTACTTATTTCAACTCTTTGTCTAGTTGGTCTTAATCCTGAAGACCTTAATTTTTCTACATATATCTTATTTTTATTACTCATTAATTTAATTACCCTATCAAATTATATAATATTTATATATATAATAATTAAAAAAAAACAAGAAATTGTTTATTTTCAATATGAAACAGAAAAATAATTATACTTATCAAGAATTAATAGATTGTGGTAACGGATTACTTTTTGGAAAAGGGAATGCAAAATTACCTCTTCCCCCAATGTTAATGTTTGATCGTATTACGAAAATTGAGGAAAACAAAGGCAAATATAAAAAAGGATTTATAAACGCAGAACTAGACATAAGGGAAAATCTGTGGTTCTTTAATTGTCACTTTAAAGAAGATCCGGTTATGCCAGGATGTTTGGGATTAGATGCGATGTGGCAATTAGTAGGTTTTTTTTTAGGTTGGAAAGGTGAGCCTGGAAAAGGTAGAGCTCTTGGAGTAAGTACTGTAAAATTTACAGGAGAAGTTCTTCAAAATGTAAAGATGGCAACTTATAAAATAGATATGAAAAGAATTTTGAAAAAAGAGGGTGCTGTGGTTGGATTAGCAGACGGTATTCTAGACGCTGATGGAAAGATAATTTATCGTGCAGAAAATTTAAAAGTAGGATTATTTAAATCATGAAGAGAGTTGTTATTACTGGTTTAGGAGTTGTATCTTGTTTAGGTAATAATCAAGATGAAGTGTACAAGTCATTATTAAATGGAAAGTCAGGGATTACTTTTTCAGAGGAATATAAGGAGTATAATTTAAAGAGCAACGTTCATGGAAAACCAAATATCAAACTTGAGGATTACGTGGATAGAAAATTTATTCGATTCATGGGACCTGGCTCTGCCTATAATTATGTTGCAATGAATGAAGCGGTAAAAGACTCAGGTTTAGATGAAAAAGATGTAAGCAATATTTCTACTGGTATGATTATGGGTTCCGGTGGACCGTCAATAGAAAATGTAATTTTAGCTGCAGATAAAACAAGAGAAAAAAGTCCAAAAAGGATGGGGCCATTCGTGGTTCCACGAACAATGTCGAGTACGGCTTCTGCTACATTAGCTGTGCCATTTAAGATAAAAGGAGTTAATTATACTATAAGTTCCGCGTGTGCAACAAGTGGTCATTGTATTGGAAATGCTATGGAACTAATCCAACTAGGAAAACAAAAAATTATATTTGCAGGAGGAAGTGATGAAGTTCATTTTGCTATGACTGCAATGTTTGATGCTATGACCGCTTTATCTTCTAAATATAATTCTACACCTGAAAAAGCTTCAAGACCTTATGACAAAACTAGAGACGGGTTTGTCATATCAGGTGGTGGAGGCGTTCTTGTATTAGAAGAATATGAGCACGCGAAAGCCAGAGGGGCAAAAATTTATGCTGAGCTAACAGGTTACGGAGCTACGTCTGATGGCTATGATATGGTGGCTCCATCAGGTGAGGGAGCAATTAGATGTATGAAAATGGCATTAAACACATCTAAAAATAAGATTGATTACATAAATACGCATGGAACCTCAACTCCAGTCGGAGATATTACAGAATTAAAAGCTGTTGGTGAAGTTTTTAAAGATTATAAACCTAAGATTAGTTCAACAAAATCTTTAGCAGGTCACTCTTTAGGCGCAACATCTGTTCATGAAGCAGTTTATTGTCTTATAATGATGAAAAATAGATTTATTGCAGCTTCTGCAAATATTAGCGATATGGATGACGAAGCAAAAAAATTTCCCATCGTGACAAAAGTCGAAAAAAATATTGATGTAAACTCTGTAATGTCTAATAGCTTTGGTTTTGGTGGTACCAATGCCACTTTAGTATTTGAGAAGGTATAAATTATGAATTTGATGAAAGGGAAAAAAGGACTAATTATGGGGGTCGCCAATGAAAGATCTATTGCTTGGGGAATTTCTCAAAAACTCGCTGAGTCAGGTGCTGAATTAGCTTTTACTTATTTAGGTGAAGCATTGAAAAAAAGGGTAATACCTTTGGCAGAAAAATTAAACTCAAAAGTTACTTTTAATTGTGATGTAGAAAAGAAAGAAGATGTTATAAAACTTTTTAAAGACATCAAATCTCAATGGGGTCAAATTGATTTTGTGGTTCATGCTGTAGCATTTTCTGATAAGTCTGAATTGTCTGGAGAATATTTGAATACTACAAGAGAAAATTTTTTAAAAAGTATGCTAATTTCTTGTTTTTCATTTACAGAAGTTTCAAAGGAAGCCTCTAAAATAATGAATGATAGTGGAAGTTTATTAACCCTTACTTACGAGTCGACCAAGGCTATTCCTAATTATAATGTTATGGGTGTCTGTAAATCAGCTCTGGAAGCTAGTGTTAAATACCTGGCAAGAGACCTGGGTAAAAAAAGAATAAGAGTAAATGCCATCAGTGCCGGTCCTATTAAAACTCTTGCGGCTTCAGCGATAGGTGATGCAAAATTTTTGTACAAATGGAATGAGGATCATTCTTTCTTGAAGAGAAATGTTGATATAAAAGATGTGGGAAATTCGGCTTTATATCTTTTAAGTGATTTGGCAGCAGGTGTAACGGGTGAAATCCATTACGTTGACGCAGGTTACAATAAAGTTGGAATGCCGGATCCAAAAAATATTTCCAAGTTGTAAATTTTGCATGGCTAAATTACAAATATAACAGTCCCCTAAATAGTAAAAAAATTTAAAAAATAAGAAATAAATGATTAAATTAAATCAAACGGTAAAAAATAAAATAGAAAATTTATTTGATTGGATAAAGGGTGCAGAACTCGTTGAACTTAATTCATGTAATGTAGACGAGGATCCTGTAAGGCCAGAATTAGATGTTAAATTTAGAACAAGTTATGGACGTAAAATATTTGGAGTAAAATATAAAAAAGAAATATGTGCTATTATGTGTTTTGGTTATACAAACGAAATTCCTAAAAATGTAAAGGAATTAGACTTAATGACGAAAGATGCTCACTTGCAATCAACACTAAGAGATAAGAATGTTGGAAAGATTGCTATAGCTTATACCGTGTGGTCCAAAAAGAAAGGGGGCGGCAAATTAATAGTAAGGGAGGTTTTTAAAAAAATTAAAAGATCTAACCACTTAAACAGATTAGTTACCTTATCACCATTAACTGACATGGCAAGAAATTTTCACCTTAGAAATGGTGCAATTGAGTTACAAATAAATGAGGAGAGCCAGAATTTCGAATACAAAATTTAATATTTAAGCAACTGCTTGTTTTATAGATAATTTTACTTTTCCCCTATCAAATCCAACGACTTTAACTGAAACTTCATCCCCTTCTTTTACTACGTCAGTTACTTTAGCTACCCTTTTTTTGGCTAACTCTGAAATGTGAACCAAACCGTCTTGTTTGCCCAAAAAATTTACAAAAGCGCCGAATTCCATAATCTTTACAACTTTTCCTTTATAAATTTTTCCAACTTCGGGTTTTGCGATTAAATTTTTTATAAAATCAATAGCTTTATTTCTAGATGCTTCATCAGGTGCAGCAACTGTAACTTCTCCAGTATCTTTGACATCAACTTTTGCACCAGATGTCTCAACAATTTCCCTTATTGTTGCTCCACCTTTTCCTATCACGGTCGCGATATCTTTTTTATCTACCTGAATTGTTTCCATTTTAGGAGTATGTTTTGATAACTCTTTCCTAGAAGATTTTATAGCTTTATTCATCTCTAATAAAATTTTTTCCCGACCATTTTTAGCTTGAGCTAATGCTTTTTCCATTATTTCAAAAGTTATACCTGTAATTTTGATATCCATTTGTAGAGAAGTAATGCCGTCCTTGGTTCCAGCTACTTTAAAATCCATGTCACCAAGATGGTCTTCGTCCCCTAAAATATCTGATAAAACTGAAAATTCATTACCCTCTTTTATTAGACCCATAGCAATACCTGCCACAGGTTCTTTAATAGGAACACCAGCATCCATTAGAGATAATGAGGTTCCACAAACTGTTGCCATCGAAGAAGATCCATTTGATTCAGTTATCTCAGAAACAACTCTAAGAGTGTACGGAAAATTTTCTTTTTTTGGTAGAGATGAGTTAATTGCTCTCCAGGCAAGTTTTCCATGACCAATTTCTCTTCTCCCAGTTCCGATTCTTCCACATTCTCCTACAGAAAATGGCGGAAAATTATAATGAAGCATAAAATTTGAACGTTGCATGCCATCCAAACTTTCAAATCTCTGTTCATCTTCTGACATTCCAAGTGTTGTTACAACAAGTGCTTGTGTTTCACCTCTTGTAAATAATGCGGACCCGTGAGCCCTCGGTAAAACTCCGACTTCACATTTAATTTGTCTTACATCAGCAAGTCCTCTTCCGTCTATTCTCTTTTTGTCTTTTAGAATTGCAGTTCTTACGATATCTTTCTCAATTGATTTTAGTTGAGCCATTGCTTGATTTTCAGTCACCTTATCATTTTCTAAAAACATTTCTTTGCATTTACTGTCAATTTCAGAAATAGCAGTTGATCTCTTTTTTTTATCAATTTCTTTGAAAGCTTTCCTTAAATCATTTTCAAATGCACTAGCAATCTCTTTTTTTAAGTCTGAATGATCAATTTCCTCGACTTCCCATTTTTCTTTACCGGCCTTTTTTGCAAGTTTTTCGATCATTTCGATAATTGGGACAAAATTTTCATGACCAAATTTTACAGCCTCTAGCATAATTTTCTCTGATAAACCTGTTGTTTCAGACTCGACCATTAAAACAGCGTCTTTAGTGCCTGCAACAACTAAATCTAAATCTGAGTCCTTAAGTTGTTCAGGTGAAGGGTTTAAAAGATATTTTCCATTATTATAACCTACTCTACTAGCAGCTATCGGCCCTTTAAAAGGTAGTCCTGAAATTGCTAAAGCAGCTGAAGATGCAATCATTGAAAGTATATCAGGTTGGTTTTCACCGTCATATGATAAAACTGTAGGTAAAATCTGAACTTCATTTAAAAAATTGCTTGGAAATAAAGGTCTTAAAGGTCTGTCAATTAATCTAGAGATAAGTGTTTCTGACTCTGTAGGACGTGCTTCTCTTTTAAAATACCCTCCTGGAATTTTTCCTGCTGCATAATACTTTTCTTGATAATTTACTGATAAAGGAAAATAATCTTGACCATCATTCACTTTTTTTGAACCTACTGCCGTTGCAATGATAACAGTTTCACCACAAGTGGCAATAATTGCTCCATCTGCCTGTCTAGCAATTTTTCCTGTCTCTAAAGAAATTTTTTTTCCATTTATCTCTATTTCTTCTTTAAATGTTTTAAACATTACTTCCTTAAATTTAGTTTTTTTATTACCTGATTATATGAGTCAACGTTGTTTTTCTTTAAATAATTCAAAAGTTTTTTTCGTCTATTTACCGACTTATTAAGTCCAATTGTAGAATGTTTATCCTTTTTAAATTTCTTAAAATGTTCTGCCAACCTTTCAATTTTTTGGCTTAATAAACCTATCTGAATTTCTGCTGAGCCAACATCTTTACTGTTGATTGCTAAACTCTTAATTATATCTTTTTTTTTCTGTTTCATCGTTTCTATTTTTTTTGATCAATCTTTCTATCTTTTCAGCATATTCAAAGGATTTATCTTCTACAAATGCAAGTTTAGGAAGAAACTTTATGTCAAGTTTTTTTGATAATGCTTTTCTAACAAGATGAGCGTATTCAGTCAAGATACTTACAGACTCTGACATTTCGATGCCGCCAAGTGGTATAACGTATGCTCTAGCAGTTTTAAGATCTGGGGTCATTCTCACCTCTGTCACGGTTATTATTTCTGTATTCATAGAGGGTATTTTAGCTTCGTTTCTAATGAAAATTTCTCCTAGTTTTTGTTTAACTAGCTCTCCAACTCTCAGTTGTCTTTGACTATATTCGGGATATCTACTTCTTTTTTTCATCAAATTTTTCTTTCAATTTTCTCTGAAGAATAAGACTCAATAATATCTTTTTCTTTAAAATCTATAAAGTCTTTTAAAGCTATTCCGCATTCTAACCCAGATTTTACGTCTTTAACCTGATTTTTTTCCCTATAAATACTTGAAATTTCGCCGTTATATACAACAACTCCATCTCTAATTAACCTGGCCTTGGTTTTATTTTTTATTTCACCACTAAGAACTTTTGAGCCTGCAATTTTTCCAGCTTTAGAAACATTAAAAACTTTTTGAATTTCAGCTGAACCGTTTATAATTTCTTTTACATCAGGCTCTAATAATCCTGATAAACCCTTTTCTACATATTCTAAGGCTTCATATATAATATTAAAATATTTTACATCAACTTTTTGTTCTTCAGCAAGTTTTTTTGCCTCTCTATTGGGTTTCACATTAAAACCAATCAATAAAGCTTTTGAGGCTTTTGCTAATGAAACGTCTGTTTCATTTATCATTCCAATGTCTGATAAAATTATTTTTGACTTTACTTCCTCATGCTTTATTTTGTTTATTGCAGTTTTTAAAGCCTCGCTTGATCCCTGAACATCTGATTTAATAATTATATTTAAAACTTCTTTATTATTCTCATTTTCAAATAATGTTTTTTTATCTTTTACTATCAATTTATTGGATGAACCCTGTTCACTTTTCTTAAATTCTATGATTTCCTTCGCTTTTTCCTCATTTTCAGTTACAAAAAACTCTGCTCCTGCAAAAGCGGAGTCATTCATACCCAATATTTCTACAGGCATTGAGGGTAAAGCTTCGTGTATTGTTTTTGCCTCGTGATTAATCATTGCTCTTACTTTTCCCCAAGTATTACCACAAACAAAGTGATCACCTTTTTTTAATTGACCATTTGAAATAAGTATAGTTGAAACTGGGCCTTTTCCTTTATCAATTTTTGATTCTAAAACTACACCTGAAGCTGGTCCATCGTATGAGGCTTTTAAATCCAAAATTTCTGATTGCAACAGTATGCTTTCTTTCAGTTTTTCTAAGTTATCTTTTTTTGTGGCTGAAACCTCAACAAATAAAGTTTCACCGCTTAAATCCTCTGCAATTAGCTCGTACTGCATTAAATCATTTTTAATTTTACTTATATTTTTGTTAGGTAGATCACATTTATTTATAGCAACTATAATTGGCACTTTTGCGGCTTTAGCATGTTGAATAGCTTCTACAGTTTGTGGTTTTATTCCGTCGTCAGCAGCTACTACTAAAACAACTATATCTGTAACTTTTGAACCACGAGCTCTCATTTCAGTAAAAGCGGCATGGCCGGGTGTATCAATAAATGTAATAAGGTCTTTATTGTTTGCTTTAACTTGATAAGCGCCAATGTGTTGTGTAATTCCGCCAAATTCACCTGATACAATATTAGTGTCCCTTAAAGCATCAAGGAGAGAGGTTTTACCGTGATCAACATGGCCCATGATAGTGACAACAGGCGCTCTTTTTTTTGCCGATACTGCATTTTGCTTAATGTTCTTATTAACCTCAAATTTTGGAGCTTCTTCGATTATGGGTTTGTGGCCAAACTCTTTAACTATATATTCAGCAGTATCTTTATCGATAATATGATTTATTGTTGCTAAGACTTTCATATTTAAAAGAAATTTAATTATATCACTTGACCTTTCGGCCATTCGGTTTGAAAGTTCTTGAATAGATATTTGTTCCGGGATTTTTACATCACGTACAACTTTTTTGAATTCTTTTTTTTCTTCAGTAGGTAAATTCTTTTTTTCTTTTAGTCTTGCTCTTTTTACAGATGCTAAACTTCTCTGTTTAATCTCAATTTCCTCAACATTTAACGCTCTAGAAACTGTTAACTTAAGGTTTCTTCGATCAATAGAGCTTTTAAGTTTTATTTTACCTTTGTTTTGGGGCTTTTCATCTCTTTTAATGAAAGCTTTTGTAGCTTGCTGCTCAATGAATTTCCTATTCAGATTTTTTTTAAAGAAATTTTGTTTATTTGATGGGTTGCCTAAGTTTAAATTTGGATTGTTTTTTGATGGTCTAAAAGGTTTTTTTTTGGATATCGAAAAAGATTTTTTTGACCCTTTTCCAAGAGATGAAATATCAATTTTTTTGGAAAAATTGGTAGAGATAGTTAAAGTTTTTTTTTTGTTTTTTTTATCATCCATAATTATTTAAACACAATTTCTCTAGCAGCCATAATAAGTTGATCTGCTTCATCTCTAGATAAAGAAAATTCTTCTAGATATCCTTCAATTCTTATTTTTTTACCTTTGACTTCGTCAAATCCACCTATTAATTCATCTGATGAGAGATCCGCGAAATCGCTTAATTTTTTTATATTACGCTGGCCAAGTAATACCAACATACCTTGGGTAAGGCCCTTCAAATTAATTAATTTTTCCTCAACACCTAATTCTTTTAATTTTTTTGCTATTTCATCTTTTTGTTTGACTAAATTTTCTTTAGATCTGTTAATTAGTTCCTGAGCCGTACTTTCATCAATTCCATCAATCTTAGATATGTCTTCAGGTTTTGCTTGAGAGATTTCCTCAATACCTTGAAATCCCTCAGAAACTAGTAACTGTCCTAAAGTCTCATCTACCTCTAAACTTTTAATTAAAGTTTCAGTTCTTTCTTTAAACTCTGACTGTCTTCTATCTGAATCTTCTTTATCAGTAAGAATATCAATTTCAAAATTAGTTAATTTAGAGGCAAGTCTTACATTTTGACCTCTTCTACCGATTGCTTTACTCAAATTTTCCTCTGATAGAATTACATCTATCCTTTTATTATCTTGATCTATTAAAACTTTTTGAATTTCAGCGGGAGAAAGAGACTCTGAAATTAATGTTGGAAGGTCTTCAGTCCATTTAATAATATCAATTTTTTCTCCATGAAGTTCATTAACAATACTTTGGACTCTACTTCCTCTCATACCTACACAAGCACCAACAGGATCTATAGAGCTATCTTTGGAGTTGACACATATTTTAGCTCTGCTTCCAGGATCTCTGGCAACAGCTTTTATTTCGATCACCCCTTCATAGATTTCAGGCACTTCTTGAAAAAACAATTTAGCCAAAAATTGAGGGTGAGCTCTAGATAAGAATATTTGGTGACCTTTAATTTCTTTTTTTACTTCGTAACAGTAAGCTTTTACTCTATCTCCATTTTTTAATATTTCTCTAGGAATTAATTCATCTTTTTTAATAACACCTTCAGCTTTTCCTAAATCAACAATTACATTTCCATATTCAAGTCTTTTTATAATTCCACTAAGAACCTGACCTTGCTTATCTATAAATTCTTCATATTGACGATTTTTTTCTGCTTCTCTTACTTTGAAACTAATTACCTGTTTTGCACTTTGTGCTGCTATTCTACCAAAATCGATTTGGGGTAATTCTTCTGATATTTTATCACCAATTTTTAAATCTTTATTTTTTTTTGATGATTTTTGCGCTAAGTCAAGTGAAATTTCCTTACTGGGATCTTCAACTTTTTCTACTATCTCTATTACTTTATTGATTTTAATTTCACCTGTTTCTCTACTTATTTTTACCTCAATATTATTATCATTACCAAATTTTGTTAATGCAGCTTTTTGTATAGCGCTTTCCATTGATTCAATAACTAGCTCTTTATCAATAGATTTTTCGTTTGCCACTGCATCTACTATTCTTAATAACTCTAATTTATCTAATCCTCTATTAAGCATTATGTATTTCTTTATTCCAAAAAAAAATGGGCAAATGCCCATTTTGTACTCTCCAAAATTGATCTATTTTTAATCCATTTTAAATTTTTTTCAAGTTATCTATTTAAAAATTTTGATTTTATCAGTTTTTTCCCATGAAAATTGACCATTATTTTGAGGAATTCTGCCAAAATGACCGTATGCGGATGTAACCTCATAAATTGGTTTGTTGAGTCCTAATAATTCTCTAATACCTCTGGGTGATAGGTCAAAATTTTTTTCTACTAAACCCTCTAAATCTTTTACCTTATCTTCATCACCCTCTGATAATTTTATATAAATTGATAAAGGTTTTGAAACACCTATGGCGTAAGCAAGTTGGATTAAACATTTATCAGATATTCCTGCTGCAACTATATTTTTTGCTAAATATCTCGCAACGTAAGCTGCCGAACGATCAACTTTAGTAGGGTCTTTTCCA
>MDTA01078935.1_pt1 | contig 13956 bp, 9 predicted proteins | sample 811151 | NCBI WGS metagenome assembly MDTA01 (sample SAMN05326648, study PRJNA326480) | marine metagenome | isolation source: seawater | place: Indian Ocean: South | collected 2010 | reverse complement strand
GCTGCAGCTTTTTTATCTGCAGGTGTATGTCCTTTAAAAGTCCTGGTTGGCGCAAACTCTCCAAGTTTATGTCCTACCATTTCTTCAGAAACGGTAATCGGTATAAAAGATTTTCCATTATGGATCATAAAACTGTGCCCAACGAAATCAGGTATAATTGTTGAATTTCTTGACCATGTTTTTATAGGTTTTTTACTCGGAGCATCTTTTAATTTATCAATTTTTTTTAATAAACTTGGATGAACAAACGGGCCTTTCCAAACTGATCTAGTCATTATTTTTTCCTTTTCTTTCTTCTGGTAATAATTAATTTATCACTTCTTTTTGGTCTTCTAGTTTTAAGTCCTTTAGCCGATTGTCCCCAAGGAGATACTGGGCTTCTACCACCAGATGTTTTACCTTCACCACCTCCATGTGGATGATCTACTGGGTTCATAGCAACACCTCTTGTTTGCGGTCTTTTTCCTCTCCATCTATTTCTACCAGCTTTTCCAATTTTTATATTTTTTTGATCAGGGTTAGATACAGTCCCAATCGTTGCAATACACGAACTACTTACTTTTCTTGTTTCACCTGAAGAAAGTTTTAAAATTGCGTAATCACCATCGTAACCAGATAAAGTTACTGATGATCCAGCAGATCTTGCTAATTTAGCACCATTACCTGGAATTAATTCTACGTTATGTATTGATGTTCCTGGTGGAATATCTTTCAATTCTAAAGAATTTCCAATCTTAATATCAACGTTTTTACCAGACTCTATAACATCTCCTGTTTTTAAACCCTGAGGACTAATGATATAAGCTTTTTCACTATCTTTATATGAAATTAATGCTATATGAGCCGTTCTATTTGGATCGTATTCTATTCTTTCGACAGTAGCTGGCATATTTTTCTTCTTTCTATAAAAATCAATGACTCTGTATTTATGTTTTGAACCACCACCAATGTGTCTTGAAGTAATACGTCCATTGTTATTTCTGCCACCTGTAAAGTTTTGTCCTTTTGTTAAAGGCTTATAGGGAGCACCTTTCCAAAGATTACTTTTGTCTAAGACAACTGTGCCTCTGTTAGACTTGGTATATGGTTTAAAAGTTTTTAATGCCATAAATTAAATACCTGTAGTTAGGTCTATACTTTGACCTTTTTTTAGAGTGATAATTGCTTTTTTATATCCTCCTTTAATAGATTTTTTACCTTGTTTCATTTTAAGTTTAGATTTTTGATTTATAATGTTCACCTTAATCACATTTACTTTAAATAGTTTTTCAATATTTTTTTTAATAGTTTTTTTATTTGCTTTTTCGTGTACTTTAAAAATAGTCTTGTTTTGCTCAGATAAAATAGTTGCTTTCTCGGTAATTATAGGATTTCTAATTGAGTCAATAAAATTAATTTTTTTCATTTAGTACCCTCTCTTGTATTTTTTTTACACTAGTTGATGTCATTATTACATTTTTGTACTTGAATAAATCATAAATATTAGTTCCTTCATCCTTAATGAGTTTTACATTCTTAATGTTACGAGCGGACTTATTTATATTCTTCATAGAATCTGAGTCAGAAATAATTAAAACGTTTGCTAATTTATTTTTAATTAAAAATTTATTGAATTCTCTTGTTTTTTTAATTTCTTTTTTTACATCAGCTATAATATGCAAATTTTTATCTGAATTTTTCTTTGATATGGTCTGAGCAAGGGCAAGTTTTCTAACTTTTTTATTTATTTTTTTAATTTTATATACTGCGCCTTTTGGACCATGCGCAACACCACCACCTACAAATAAAGGAGCTTTTTTACTAGCATGTCTTGCTCCACCACCACCTTTTTGTGGTACGATTTTTTTAGTAGAGCCTTTAATTGCGTTTCTTTGTTTTGTTTTAGCAATTCTTGGTTTTGCGTGATTTAATTGCCAGTCTATAACAAACTTTATCAATTTATGATTTACTTTTAATTTTACTAATTTGTCTGAGATCTCAATTGAGTCTGTTTTAGTTCCATCAATGCTTAGAATTGGAAATTTCATTTACTTTTTTCCTTTCTTAGCTGCTGCCGCTTTTAATTTAGCTTCATGTTTTTCTTTAATAGTTTTTCTTGTAACGTTTTTTACAGATTCTCTTAAGTACACTGTTGAATTTTTGGAACCGGGTATTGAACCTTTTAAGTATAGTAAATTATTTTCTAAATCTGATTTTACTACTTCTAAATTTAACATAGTTCGTAATTTATCTCCCATATGTCCGGCCATTTTTTTTCCTTTAAAAACTTTTCCAGGATCTTGTCTTTGACCAGTTGAACCATGGGATCTATGTGATACAGAAACACCGTGTGAAGCTCTTAAACCGCCAAAATTCCATCTTTTCATCACTCCTGCAAAACCTTTACCGATTGTTTTTGATCTTACATCTAAAAACTTTTTATCTTTAAATATTTCTAAACCAAGCTCATTTCCCTCTTTAAACTGATCGTTGCTCTCTACTCTAAATTCTTTTAGTATTTTTTTAGGTTCGGTATTTTTTTTTGCAAAATAACCCTTCATTTGTTTTGTTAATTTTGAGTTTTTAAGCTTAAAAAAACCAACCTTTATTGCGGAATATCCTCGTTTATCTTTATTTATAACATCTAACACTCTACCTTTTTCAATTTTGATAACAGTAACAGGTACAGACTGACCACTTTCCATAAATTCTCTGGTCATTCCTATTTTTGTTCCTATTAATCCAATGCTCATAATTTAAATTTTTATTTCTATATCTACACCTGAAGCCAAATCTAATTTCATTAAGGCCTCTACAGTTTGAGGTGTTGGTTCAATTATATCGATTAATCTTTTATGAGTTCTAGACTCAAATTGTTCTCTACTCTTTTTATCAATGTGTGGAGATCTCAAAACTGTATATCTCTCAATCCTTGTAGGAAGAGGTATCGGCCCTTTTACTTGTGCGCCTGTTCTTTTAGCTGTATTAACAATCTCCTCTGTAGACAAATCGAGAATTTTGTTGTCGTAAGCTTTTAAATGTATTCTAATATTTTGATTTTCCATAAATTAAGCTAGTTTTTTTGTTACTTCATCCTGAACGTTTTGAGGAACTTTATCATAGTGGCTAAATTGCATAGTGTATTGAGCTCTTCCCTGAGTTGAAGATCGAAGGTTATTTATATAACCAAACATGTTTGCTAGTGGAACAGTAGCGTTAATTGCAGTAGCATTTCCTCTAGCCTCAGTCGACGCAACTTGTCCTCTTCTACTATTTAAGTCTCCTATGACATCCCCCATAAATTCCTCTGGTGTGACTACTTCTACTTTCATCATTGGCTCCAATAACTTTAAGGTTGCTTTAGTACATGCTTCTCTAAAACACATTCTTGATGCTATTTCAAAAGCGAGAACGCTAGAGTCAACGTCATGATGCAAACCATCTAAAATAGTTACTTTATAATCGATAACAGGAAAACCAGCTAAAATACCACTCTCTGCAACACTTAAAACTCCTTTTTCTACACCAGGTATAAATTCTTTTGGTATCGCTCCACCTTTGATCTTGTTGTCAACTTCTCTTCCTTTACCTGGTTCCAATGGTTCAACACTTAGTGTTACTTTTGCAAATTGCCCTGAGCCACCACTTTGTTTTTTGTGAATATACGTAACTTCTGATGAACCTAATATTGTTTCTCTATAAGCTACTTGTGGAGCACCAACGTTTGCTTCGACTTTAAATTCTCTTTTCATTCTATCAACAATAATGTCTAAATGAAGCTCGCCCATCCCTTTAATGATTGTTTGACCTGACTCCTCATCTGAACTTACTCTAAATGAAGGATCTTCTTTGGCTAATCTATTTAACGCTTCTCCCATTTTTTCTTGGTCACCTTTTGTTTTAGGTTCAACTGCAATTTCAATCACTGGATCTGGGAATTCCATTGGTTCTAATAATACAGGTTTATTTTGATCACATAATGTATGACCTGTAATAGTATTTTTTAGTCCTGCAAGAGCAACAATATCACCTGTTGTAGCTTCTTTTATATCTTCTCTAGAGTTAGCATGCATTAACAACATTCTACCTACTCTCTCTGATTTTTCTGTAGAAGAGTTGTAAACTGCTGTACCAGCTTGTAGTTTCCCGGAATAAATTCTAATAAAAGTTAAAGAGCCAACAAACGGGTCATTTGCCACTTTAAAGGCTAGTGCGGAAAAAGGCTCGCTATCCTCAAATTTCATTTGGAGTTTATCTTCAGAACCCAATTTTGTGGCTTCAATAGACCCAATATCTTTTGGACTTGGTAAATAATCTATAACAGCATCTAATAAAGGTTGAACACCTTTATTTTTGAATGCTGAACCTGTTAAGATTGGTACAAAATTAAAGTTTAAAGTTCCTTTTCTTACACATTTAATTAAGTCTTCTTCAGAAGGTTCTTTTCCCTCAAGGTAAGACTCCATTAATTTTTCATCTTCTTCAACTGCTGTTTCAACTAAATTCTGTCTGTATTCTTTTGCTTTATCTTTAAGATCTTCAGGAATATCCACGTACTCAAACTTTGCTCCAAGGTCTTCGTTCTGCCAAATAACACCTTTCATTTTTACCAAGTCAACTACACCTTTAAGGTCAGCTTCTGCTCCAATAGGCAATTGAAGTGGTAATGGTTTACAGCCTAAACGCTCTTTGATCATATCTACACATCTGTAAAAGTCTGCACCAGTTCTATCCAACTTATTTACAAAACATATTCGTGGAACTTTATATTTATCTGCTTGTCTCCAAACAGTTTCAGATTGAGGCTCTACACCTGCCACACCATCAAAAACAGCAACAGCACCATCTAAAACTTTTAAGGATCTTTCAACTTCAATTGTAAAATCAACGTGACCAGGCGTGTCAATAATATTTATTCTATGATCTCGCCAAAAACAAGTTGTTGCAGCGGAAGTAATAGTGATACCTCTTTCTTGTTCTTGTTCCATCCAATCCATCGTAGCAGCGCCATCGTGTACCTCACCAATTTTATGACTCTTGCCTGTATAGTATAAAACTCTTTCTGTTGTGGTTGTTTTACCAGCATCTATATGAGCCATGATTCCGATATTTCTATATTTATCTAAAGTATATTTAGCCATAATTTTCTACCATCTGAAATGTGCAAAAGCTTTATTCGACTCTGCCATTTTATGTGTATCTTCTCTTTTTTTTATTGCTGATCCTTTATTTTGTGATGCGTCTAAAATTTCAGCATATAATTTCTCTGCCATGGTTTTGTTTTTTCTTTTTCTAGTCGCATCCATTATCCATCTTAATGCTAGAGCCTGAGCTCTTTTTGCTTTAACTTCTACTGGAACTTGATAAGTAGCGCCACCAACTCTTCTTGATCTACATTCAAGGTTTGGTTTAACATTACTAATTGCTGTATTGAAAATTTTTAATGGATCCTCGTTATTCTTTTTTTTTATTTTTTCCAAAGCATCATATAAAATTTTTTCAGCGGTAGATCTTTTTCCATCGTACATTATAGAGTTTATAAATTTTGAAATTACTTCCGAATGAAATTTAGGATCAGGATAAACTTTTCTAACTGGAGCTTTTCGTTTTCTAGACATAAATTATTTTGGTTTTTTGGCTCCGTAAAGAGATCTTCTTTGCTTTCTATTAGCTACTCCCTGAGTGTCCAAATTTCCCCTTAAAATATGATAACGAACGCCAGGTAAATCTTTTACACGTCCACCTCGTAATAATACCACAGAGTGTTCTTGCAGATTATGACCTTCACCTGGTATATATGCGGTTACTTCAAATCCGTTCGATAGTCTTACTCTTGCAACTTTTCTTAAAGCTGAATTAGGTTTTTTAGGAGTTGTTGTATAAACTTTCACACAGACACCTCTTTTAAGAGGTTGTCTTTCAAGTGCTGGGACCTTATTCCTAGCAACAGGTTTTACTCTACTTTTTTTAATCAACTGATTAATTGTCGGCATAAAAATATTTTGAAGTTGAAATAAGGAAAACCCCTGATAAATTTGTTAGTGTTTAAGGTTTTAATCCACCTTACTTCTAACATTCAAAATGTGCCGTAAACTAGCATTGAATTTATAAAAGTCAATATTTTTAAGGATTTTAATTTAATTTAAGCTGTTTGTTCCGGCGCTTCTGTAGCCGATTCTAGCTCTTGTTTTTTAAGTTCTTCTAATCTCGCTTTATCTTGTTCTCTAGCCTGCTTATCCCAATCAATTTTTGTAAGTCCCGTACCTGCAGGCACTAACCTTCCAACAATAACATTTTCTTTAAGTCCTTCAAGTGAGTCTATTTTACCTTTAATTGATGCATCTGTTAGAACCCTAGTTGTTTCTTGGAATGATGCTGCAGATATAAAAGAATTTGTTTGAAGTGAAGCTTTAGTAATTCCTAACAAAACTCTTTCAAAAGAAGCTGGTTTCTTTTTATCACTTCTTAATTTATCATTTATAACATTTATATCTAGTAAATCGATTACTTCACCAGCTAACAGTTCAGAATCACCTGGGTCTTTTACTTCTACTCTCTTCAACATTTGTCTAACAATTGTTTCTATATGTTTGTCATTTATTACAACTCCTTGTAATCTGTATACTTCTTGTACCTCAGATACAAAATATTCAGTAAGTTTTTCTACGCCTAAAATTCTTAATATGTCATGCGGAGCAGGACTTCCATCTAGGAGATACTCTCCTTTTTTAATTTTCTCTCCTTGATTAAAATTAACATGCTTACCTTTTGGAATTAAATAATTCGATGTCTCGCCATTTGAAGAAACAATAGAAATTTTTTGTTTACCTCTAACCTCTTTTCCAAACTCAATTACACCATCGTTCTCCGCAATTATAGCGCTATCTTTTGGTCTTCTAGCCTCAAACAATTCAGCTACTCTTGGCAATCCACCGGTAATATCTTTTGTTTTAGAAGTCTCTTTTGGTAGCCTAGCCAAAACATCGCCAGCTGAAATTTTTTGTCCGTCTTTAACAGATAAAATCGTATCAGGAACTAAATAGTATCTTGCCTCGTTACCATCTGCTTTTTTTATAATTTCACCTTTTTCGTCTCTTAAAGTTATTCTAGGTTTTAATTCAGAATTCTTAGATGAAGATTTCCAATCCGTTACTGATTTTGAGGATAACCCAGTAGCATCATCCAAAGTTTCAGTTAATGAACTGCCTTCCATTAAATCCATATAATTAGCTATACCACTTGTTTCAGCTATCACTGGTAAAGTGTAAGGATCCCATTCTGCTATTTTTTTACCTTTTTCAATAAGATCTCCATCTTTAAAAAATAATTTTGATCCATAGTTTACTTTATATATGGCAAGCTGTCTTCCATTTTCATCCTCTATACTTAATTGAGTATTTCTACCCATAACAATTATATTCTTTTTAGAATCCTCAATTAAATTTTTATTTATTATATTTAATTTTCCTTTTGTCTGAGAAATAATTTGAGACTCTTCTTTAATTTGAGCTGTACCACCAACGTGAAATGTTCTCATTGTTAATTGTGTTCCAGGTTCACCAATAGACTGTGCTGCTATCATTCCAACAGCTTCACCCACACTGACTAATTTACCTCTAGCTAGATCTCTACCATAACATACTTGGCAGACACCTTTAACTGATGCACAAGTAATAACTGAATAAACGTTTACAGATTTCACACCAGCCGCATCTATCTTTTCACAATCAAATTCGTCAATTAATTTATCTTTTTTAATAATTACCTCTCCAGTTACAGGATTTTTTATATGTTCAGCAATTACTCTACCTAAAACTCTTTCTGAAAGACTAACTAATATATTTCCACCTTCTATAATTTCAGAGATAGTTACTGATGACCTTTTTTTGGGATCGCATTCTGCTTTAGTTATCTGAACATCCTGCGCAACATCACATAATCTCCTTGTAAGATAACCAGAGTTAGCGGTCTTTAAGGCAGTGTCTGCTAAACCTTTTCTGGCTCCATGGGTTGAGTTAAAATATTCCAAAACTGATAAACCCTCTTTAAAATTTGCTATAATAGGTGTTTCAATAATTTCTCCTGACGGTTTTGCAATTAATCCTCTCATACCAGCCAACTGTTTCATCTGCGCTTGTGACCCTCTAGCTCCTGAGTCAGCCATCATATAGACTGAATTAGTCTCTATTCTATCATCATCATAAATTTTTTCTGCAGATGAAATTTCTTTCATCATTTCATTTGCAACTGTGTCAGTACATTTTGACCAAATATCAACCACTTTGTTGTATTTTTCTCCTCTTGTGATTAATCCATCTGAATATTGTTTTTCATATTCCTCTATTTGTTTTTTTGTACTACTTATTAAGTTTTCTTTTGTTTTAGGAATAATTAAATCGTCTTTACCAAAAGATATTCCTGCTTTAAACGCATGTTTAAATCCAAGAGTTTTGATTTTATCGCAAAAAATAACTGTTTCTTTTTGACCGCAGTACCTAAAAATAGTGTCTATAACTTCTGATACATTTTTCTTTGTTAGTAGTTTATTCACTAAATTAAACTTTATATTATGATTTTTTGGTAAAACATTTGCCAGCAAAAATCTTCCTGCTGTACTAGTATATTTTTCAATAATGGTATTACCGTTTTGATCAAAAGTATTAAATGTAGAAACAATTTTAGAATGCAAGCTTATTGACTTATTTTCAAGTGCTTGTTCAATTTCCTCAATACTTGAAAATATTCCTTTTGGTCTCTTTTCCCCATCCTCTGCTTGTGAGAGATAGTAGATACCTAGAACTATATCCTGACTTGGTACGATGATTGGTTTTCCATTGGAGGGGCTTAAAATATTATTAGTCGACATCATTAAAACTCTGGCTTCTAGTTGTGCCTCCAAACTTAAAGGAATATGAACTGCCATTTGATCTCCGTCAAAATCAGCATTAAAAGCTGCACAAACTAACGGATGTAGTTCAATAGCATTTCCTTCAATAAGTTTAGCCTCAAAAGCTTGAACACCTAATCTGTGTAATGTAGGAGCACGATTTAAAAGGATTGGATGCTCCCTTATTATATACTCAAGAGAGTCCCAAACTTCGCTTTTTTCTTTTTCTACTAATCTTTTCGCTTGTTTTATTGTTGTAGCAAGACCAAGCTTATCAAGTCGCGCGTAAAGAAAAGGTTTAAATAACTCTAAAGCCATTTTTTTAGGCAAGCCACATTGATGCAGTTTTAATTCAGGGCCTACAACTATTACAGATCTTCCTGAATAATCTACTCTTTTCCCTAATAGGTTTTGTCTAAACCTACCTTGTTTTCCCTTAAGCATTTCAGCAAGAGATTTTAAAGGTCGTTTACCTGTTCCTGTTATTACTCTTCCTCTTCTACCATTATCAAATAATGCATCAACAGACTCTTGTAACATCCGTTTTTCATTTCTAACAATTATATCTGGAGCTTTTAGATCTAATAATCTTTTTAATCTATTATTTCTATTAATAACCCTTCTATATAAATCATTTAAGTCAGAAGTTGCAAATCTACCACCATCTAGTGGCACTAATGGTCTTAGCTCGGGTGGTATAACTGGTACTGAAGTTAATATCATCCATTCTGGTTTATTTCCTGAGTTTATAAATGACTCAATTAATTTTAATCTTTTTATTGTTCTTTCTTCAGTAACTTTTGATTTAATTTCCTTTAAAGACTCTCTTAACTTTTGCTGTTCTTTTTTCAAATCCAAGTTAACTAATATTTCTCTTACAGCCTCAGCGCCAATACCTGCTGTAAAGGCATCTTCTCCAAACTCTTCTTGAGCTTTAAGTAGTGCCTCTTCTGAAATTAACTGACCTTTTTTTAATGTTGTTAAACCAGGTTCTACTACTATAAAACTTTCAAAATATAAAACTTTTTCGACCTCCTTTAATTTCATGTCTATGGCTAACGAGATCCTGCTTGGAAGAGATTTTAAAAACCATATGTGTGCTACAGGACATGCAAGATCAATATGTCCCATTCTTTCTCTTCTTACATTAGACTTTGTAACTTCAACTCCACATTTCTCACAAATTATACCTCTAAATTTCATTCTTTTATATTTACCGCATAAGCATTCATAATCTTTTACTGGTCCAAAAATTCTTGAACAAAACAAACCGTCTTTTTCAGGCCTGAATGTTCTATAATTAATAGTTTCTGGTTTTTTAATTTCACCGTAAGACCAAGATTTTATTTTTTCTGGACTAGCTAAAGTTATTTTAATACTGTCAAAATTATTCTCTTGAGCAAGATTCTGATTATCAAAATTTTTTGTTAAGTTCTTTTCCATAATTAATTTAATTCAATATTTAAACCAAGTGCACGTATTTCTTTTACTAAGACATTAAAAGATTCAGGTACTCCTGATTCAAAATTATTATTTCCTTTAACGATTGTTTCGTAAACTTTTGTTCTTCCAGCAACATCATCAGATTTTACAGTTAATATTTCTTGCAAAGTATAAGATGCTCCATATGCCTCTAGAGCCCAAACTTCCATTTCACCAAATCTTTGGCCACCCAATTGTGCTTTACCACCAAGAGGTTGTTGGGTAACTAAGCTATAAGGACCTGTAGATCTTGCATGAATTTTATCTTCTACAAGATGATTTAATTTAAGCATGTAAATTATTCCTACTGTAACTGGTCTATCAAATCTTTCACCGGTTTGACCGTTCCACAAATGTGTTTGACCGGAATTCGGTAATTTTGCGAGATTTAACATTTTTGTTATATCGTCTGTGCTTGCTCCATCAAATACTGGTGTAGCTATTGGAACGCCATTAGATAAATTTTGAACTAATTCAGCTACTTCTTTATTTGATAGTTTTGAAATAACTTCATCATAATAATTTTTGCCATAAATTTCTTTAAGTTTATCTTTAATTTTATCAATTTCTTTCTCAAAATTTTTTATGTATTCTCTTATTTGATCTCCTAATTCAGAACAAGACCACCCAAGATGTGTTTCCAATATTTGGCCAACATTCATCCTGCTTGGAACACCTAGAGGATTTAAAACTATATCGACAGGTTTACCATTTTCCATATAAGGCATATCCTCAACTGGAACTATTTTACTAACTACACCTTTATTGCCATGTCTACCTGCCATTTTATCTCCAGGCATTAGTCTTCTCTTGACAGCAACAAAGACTTTTACAACTTTCATTACAGTTGGTAATAAGTCATCGCCTTGTTGAATTTTTGTTACTTTATCCTCGAACCTTAATCTTATATCTTCTGATGCATTCTCAAATTGATTTTTTAATTTTTCTAAATCTGTGTAAAGATCTTGTTTTTGTAAAGGAATTTTCCAAAGATCTTTTAAGGTAAGATTTTCAAAATCATTTATATTTAGAGTGGTGCCTGGTTTTAAATCCTTGAATTGTTTATTGATACTTTGGCCATTTAATAAATCAATAGCTCTAAGTTTTATATTCCTGTTTAAAATTTCTTCTTCTACTTTTTTATCCTCCTGAACTGACTCAATTTCAGCTCTTTCTATCGCTATTGATCTTTCATCTTTTTCTATACCGTGTCTGTTAAAAACTCTCACATCTATGACAACTCCAGTACTTCCCGACGGTAATTTTAATGAAGAGTCTCTTACATCGGTAGCTTTTTCTCCAAATATAGATCTTAATAATTTTTCTTCTGGACTTGAAGATGTTTCACTCTTAGGAGTTACTTTACCAACAAGTATATCTCCTGGTTTTACTTCAGCGCCTACGTAAACAATGCCTGACTCATCAAGATTTCTTAAGCTTTCTTCACTTACATTTGGAATATCTCTTGTAATTTCCTCAGCACCAAGTTTTGTATCTCTAGCCATGGACTCGTATTCTTCAATGTGAACAGAAGTAAATACATCATCTGTTACACATCTTTCAGAAATTAATATTGAATCTTCAAAGTTGTATCCTTGCCAAGGCATAAAAGCGACAGTAACATTTTTGCCTAGTGCTAATTCACCTAATTTTGTAGCGGGACCATCTGCGATAATATCTCCTTTTTTAATTTTATCACCAACTTTAACTAGTGGTTTTTGATTGATACAAGTATTTTGATTAGATCTTTGAAATTTTGATAAATTGTAAATATCTACAGCTGACTGAGATAAATCAGTAACTTCAGTTGCTTTAACAACAATTCTCTTTCCATCAATTTTATCAACAATACCATTTCTCTTAGCAACTATTGTTACTCCTGAGTCTAAAGCTACATCAGACTCTATTCCAGTTCCAACTAAAGGAGACTCTGGTTTTAATAGTGGAACTGCTTGTCTCATCATGTTAGAGCCCATAAGTGCCCTATTAGCATCATCGTTTTCTAAAAAAGGAATAAGAGCTGCAGCAACTGAAACTAATTGTTTCGGTGAAACATCAATGTAATCTATATTCTCTATTGAAGATAATTCAAAATTTAAATTTTTTCTGCAAGCAACTAACTCCTCAACAAAAGATCCATCTTTATTAAGAGCTGAATTAGCTTGCGCGATTGTATATTTTTCTTCTTCAATTGCTGATAAATATTTTATTTCTGATGTTACTTTACCATTTACAACTTTTTTATATGGACTTTCAATGTAACCAAATTTATTAACTCTACAATAAGTGGCCAAGCTATTTATTAAACCAATATTTGGACCCTCGGGAGTTTCGATTGGACAAATTCTACCGTAATGGGTTGGATGAACGTCTCTAACTTCAAAAACTGCTCTCTCTCTGGTTAATCCTCCTGGTCCTAAAGCAGATACTCTTCTTTTATGTGTTATTTCCGATAAGGGATTTGTTTGATCCATAAATTGAGAAAGCTGTGAAGTAGCAAAAAAATCTTTCAATGAAGTAGTAATAGGCTTTGCATTAATCAAATCTTGAGGCATTGCGGACTCTATCTCTAAAAAAGTTGACATTTTTTCTTTGACAGTTCTTTCCATTCGTAAAAGTCCAATCCTAAATTGGTTTTCTACAAGTTCACCAACAGACCTAACTCTTCTATTCCCCAAGTGATCAATATCGTCAACATCACCTTTGCCATCTCTAAGGTCTAACATAAATTTAATTATTGCAATAATATCTGCTGACTCTAAAATTGTTTTTTTCAAACTTGTGGACAGGTCTAATTTAGAGTTAAGCTTGACTCTTCCTACTTCGGATAAATCATATCTTTCTTTTTTAAAATATAGATTATTAAATATTTCTTCTGCAATTTCTAATGAGGGAGCTTCGCCTGGTCTTAAAACTTTATAAATATCATTTAAAGCATCAGTTTTACTATTATTTTTATCAATTTTAAGACTTTCTAAAATATAAGGACCTTTATTTATTGGATCAATATTTACAATATTAAGTACATTTTCTTCTTGAGCTATAATCTTTTCTAATTGTTCCTCGGTAATATCAAAACCAGCGCCAACAATTATTTCTCCATTTTTATCTTTAATATCTTTTGCAAGATATTTTCCAATGATCTGATCATTGGTTACAGAGATTGAGTTTAGACCTTTTTCGATAAGTTTCTTTGCTATGACTATATTTAATTTTTCACCTTTACCTAAAACTTTTTTGTTATTCTTTGCATCAATAAGATCGTAAGATAATTTTAAAGGTCTCTTGTAATTTTCTAAATTAAAATCAGTAATCCAAGTTTTCGACTCCTTGTTAAACGTATATTTACTAGTTGTGTAAAAAGTATCGATTATTTTATCTTTAGTATAACCAAGTGCAAATAAGAAAGTTGTAATGGGAAGCTTTTTCTTTCTATCAATTCTAAAATATAAAATATCTTTAGGATCAAATTCAAAGTCTAACCATGATCCACGGCCAGGTATTATTCTACAATTAAATAAAAGCTTTCCACTTGCATGAGTTTTTCCTTTATCATGATCAAAAAAAACACCAGGACTTCTGTGCATTTGATTTACAACAACTCTTTC
>MDTA01147606.1_pt1 | contig 13958 bp, 20 predicted proteins | sample 811151 | NCBI WGS metagenome assembly MDTA01 (sample SAMN05326648, study PRJNA326480) | marine metagenome | isolation source: seawater | place: Indian Ocean: South | collected 2010 | reverse complement strand
GCCTAAAGTGACCAGTATGAGCTGACGCAGTAGGATATTCTTTTATAATTAACTTACCAGGTGTCTTAGAAGATACTCTGTTCATCTTCTTTTCGTACGCTTCCTTCGGAAGCATTTTCAGTTCATCGATAGTAGTATTAAGTAAGTTAGCATCTACTCTTTCAGCTATTCTTTCTTCAGCCATCTCTAAAGTTATATACAATACATTATGACCTTGAGTTAAGTTACCAGCAGAGCAATGACACATAAACATAGACTTACCTACACCAGTACCAGCTAGGGCTATATTAAGAGTCTTTTTAGATAGGCCACCTTTAGTTATTCTATTAAAGTAATCTAGATCGAAAGGTATCTTTACTTCTTTACGTTTATAAAACTCAAACCTTTCGTCTGCATCTTCTAACCAATCATGTCCTATATGATTATCAAAGCTAACAGATAAAGCGTCAGACAACATCTGAGGTAATGCTCCAGCATCTTCTTTACCTTTACCATCTATAATTTGAATACCATCCATGATAGCATTATAGATAGCTTTATCCTGACAGAACTTCTCAGTCTGATCTAACAACCATTCGTTATTAGATACTTCAGTATTAGCAGGATTAAATTCGTTTATTTGATTTACAGCTGCTTCAGCTTGATCGTCAGATAAGCCACCAGCATTATTTAACTCTATAACAAGAGCTTCTTGAGAAGGGCATTCATTATAATCTAAATGATAGGCTTTTATAAGATTATATATTTTTTTATCAACTATATCAGAGAAATATCTTTCGTCTAGAAAAGGTAATACCTTTCTAGTATATTCATCATTAAAAATTAAATTACTTAATATAGTTTTTTCTATCATCTTTTCACACTTATATTAAATGATAACGTAACGCGTTCATTATTGCAAGCTTTTTGTTCTGGTACAGTATGTTCTACCCATCCAGGCCATATTAGTATATCACCATTATCAGGTCTAAAAGAAAGTTCTTGAGCCCATCTTCCTCTCAAGTCACCGTCACCACTCCAAGCTTTTATCAAAGGATATAGAGGACTCTTTATACGATAAGGAGAAGACTGATCATCAAGATTAATAAAAATAGTACCAGATAGGAAGCTTCTTCCGTGGTCATGCCAGCAATGATGAATTCCCTCATCATATACGTTATACCAGACTTGAATAAATCTACGATTGAGTCTATACAAGTCTTTATTAGGTCCATCAGGGTCGATAATACAGGCGTCAATGTAGCTTTGACTGTATCGTAAAATTGTGTCAAGTATTTCATCATGATTAGTTAGTATCTGTAAGTTACTTGTTTCAGGATCATCATCGTAAAACGAAGTGTATGCATGTTTATCATCACCTTTTGCTTTACGATGTTCTAAAACTTCTTTAAGTATCTGCTGTATCGGAAGATTCGTCTTCTCGTGCAGCATCGGAATCGGGAATAGATTCTTCATCTTCGTTTATTCCATACATATATTCATTCTTAGCAGCTTCATCTAGCTTATTTAAGAACTCATTAGTGAAATATTTCTCAGGGTCTTTATATACTGCTTTAGCAAATACTTTAGTTCCATCAGGCATCTCTACTCTAGTAGAAACCTTTTTCACTAGTCCATATCTTTCAGCTAAGTCTAGCAGTCCATAGTATCTATCTAAGCCATGCTCAAAAGATAGTTTAACTTCTACCTCTTTTCCTTCTTTAGATAGCCTTGACTTAAACATCTTAGCTTTAATAATATTACCAACAAGCTCAGTACCTTCTCTATCTTTCTTCTTACCTAACATTACAATAGTAGAAGCAGCATACTTAAGACCAGAACCTCCACCTATTTCTTTCATAGGAATATAAGAACCAACTACGTCATAAACGTGATTAGTTACTAACATAGGTATCTGAGCCTTAGCAAGCTTTAAAGTAAGTACTCTAAAAGTAGCCTTAATTACTTGAGCTTTAGTCATATCTCTTGTTTCTTTACCGTCAGCGGTATCTTCCATCTCTTTAGTAGTAGATAAAAGACCAAGAGAGTCTAGAACAAACATCATAGGTGGACGTCTGTCTTCAGGGTTTTTAGTATAGGCATCAATCATTCTTAGAGCATGAGTTCTAAAACCTTGAATAGTTTCAGGTTCAGCCAATATTACTCTAGTAGTATCAATACCTCTTTGTTCCATCATATCTTTAGTAACAGCAGCTTCAGTATCATAATAAACAACACCAGCATCAGGATTATTTTTTAAGTACTTTTGAATTACACCAAGTACAAAAAAAGTTTTACCAGTAGCTGATTCACCAGCAAAAGCAGTTACTTTATTATTAGGAACACCACCGTAGATAGAACCAGACAAAGCAGCATTAAGCATATAACTACCTGTATCGATAGTTCCTGAATACTCAGAACTACCTTCACCATCAGCTATAATGCTGGTATCTTCGTCTTTTATATCTTCGATTAGATTACGAAAAAATTCACTCATAATTATTCTCCAGAGAATATTATATTATATACTATTTTAAGGTCTAAGTCAACCTTTATATACTTTATCCAATGCGTCACTAAACTCTTCTATCTTATCTAACCTATTAGGCCAGTAGATGTAATCTTTAGATGGATTCTTTTTCAAGTTATTAAGTAATGGTTGTACCATATTATATAAACTATTGAATCTATCTTCAAGATCTGAAGCTGTAGACGAAGCAACTTTTACTTCATCTTTTGCAGCTTGAACTACTTCTAGTTCGTCAGCGTCCATTGCACTAAAGCCAAAATCGAAATTGAAATCTGTATTAGCCAAAGAAGTCCTCCAACGTTTGTTTCTTTTCTATATCCCAACCTATAGCATCAAGAATAGTCTTCATAGGATCAACAAATGATTTATTATACTGCATATCATAATCAATATACTTATCAAGTTGAAGCTGCCTAGGTAAAGTATTAGGAGCAGCTATGACATTTTCTCTAGATGGATTAGGAAGTTTTAAGTAACAAAACTTTACTTTATCTCCATCATTGATAGGTTGGACTCTATCTATCTTCTTATTATTTATAAGATGATTATACATAAGAGCACCTCTAACATGTATAGGAGTACCCTTCTTATAGATACTACTTGCATCTATATACTTACTTATCCCTTTGCAGCCTCTAGGAAAAGCTACGTCTTCAAATGATAAGCTTCTAAATAATTCTCTATGCTTTTCTATAAAATCTATAATAGCTTCTTCGTCTTTAGTCATAATAACGTTAAGAGCATCTTTAATATAGGTTCTTACTACAGCAGGAGTAGAAGATCTAACAGCTTCTATACCCATCATCTTTAACTTAGGTTCGCTATATCGAACTCCTTCGGAGTCAAATACATTCATAATGTATCTTTTCTTAGCAGTCCATATAGCTTTATTGCCTATGTTCTCTCGCTTCATTTCCATTTTATTATCAATGGCATTTACATAGGTCGCAAGTTCTCCATAAGCTTTTTCAATTTTCGGTTCAAGAATCTCAGCACAGGACTTATTAAGAAAATCGATGATCTTTCCAGTCTCTGCGCCATTAGGAAAGACTTTATGTACAAGTGGTTCCATACGGATATATAACGAATCCGTATCGATTGCGATAACGTAGTCTTCATTTTCACTCCCTAGCGTTTTATTTAAAAGTTTATTAATAGCATTTTCAGCCCATCGAATAGATAGCTGCCCGCCTTTAGTAATCGATTCAGTATTATTCATATCGAACCATCTAAAGTATTCGTTACCTAACGCACCATAAGCTGAGTTAAGTTGAATCTTTTTAGCCATCTGCATATTATATGCTTGAGCTATTTTATTTTCTAAAGACTTATCTTTAGTCTTTTCATATTCTTTCTGATATTTAATCATCCTCTTCTTCCAGACTAATCTATCGTCATACATCTTACGCATTAGTTTAGGAAGGAATCCTTCAAAGTCTCTAGTATATTTGTCTCCATTAGCAGAGATGGTACAATTATCTTCGGTAAATTTATCTCTAACTTTATTCCAAGCACCATCTAATATTTCATCTATAGAAGGAGCGTAACCCACTTTACCTTCATAGGTCTCAGGTGAGATATTATACTGCATTATTAAGTGTGGGTACAGTGAATTAAGGTCGAAAGATACAACCCAATTATGCATTCCCACCTGAGGATCTTTTACGTAAGCACCTTCAGCAGCTCTTTCTTTTTCTACTTTATTAAACTGAGGTACTACGATCTTTTTATCTAGTAAGTAGTTATGGATAATTAAGTCCCACATTCTTACAGAAGTAAAAGTATCTTGATAGTTTACTTTAGCATCATAAGCTATAGCAAATACTTGATCGATTAACTTAAGTTTATCATCTAACCGTTTTACTAATTCAGTATCTAAAATATTATAGTCAATAAACTTTTCCCAATCATGCTTATATAAATCAAATAAACTATCATGCTCTGAATAATCTAATTTACGTTCACCTAATTCAACATGAGCTATATGGTCTAGTCTATACGATTCTTGCATTACAAAAGTAAACTTACGATAGAGTTGCATATAGTCTAAAATAGATACACCTAAAGGATCAAATACTTGATTAGGTCTACCAGCAATAACTACATTACGTTCTCTTAACTGACCGAAAGGTGATAGCTTTTTAGCAAAGTCTGATCCTATTACATTAGTTATTCTATTTACTATATAAGGTATATCAAAAAACTCTACGTTCCATCCTGAAACTATATCAGGATCGATTGCACGCCAGCAATCTAAGAACTTCATAAGAAGCATAGCTTCATTTTCGCATTGAATATATTTTACGTTATCTTGCTTAGGAGTATAAGGTTGACCTCCTATAGCTACTATTTGATCGTTGAATTGTAAAGTGATAGCAGTTATTTCTTTATCTGCTTTTGTTATATCAGGGAAGCCTTCATCAGCTGCTACCTCTATATCTATATAGACGGTACGTATGATAGAACTATCGTATTCAAGGTCTCCCTTATAGTTATCGTTAATATAAGTATAGGCAAACATAGGCAAGCCATAGGTCTCTTTGCCTCTTATATCGCGATTTTCTTGAATATATTTTTGAGCCCAGTTAGGATTATCGAAGTCTTTTTTTAGAACGTTTTTTCCTTCAAGAGTAGTATAGCCAGTTTCTTGTCTTACTGGACCAACAAACAAATAAGGTCGACAAGGTTCTTCATAACTAAAACGTTTACCATCTTCATAACCACGATGAAGTATTTTAGAACCTCTTAACTGAACGTTAGTATAAAATTTCATAGAGTACCCACATATCGTACATAATATATTATATGAAACTTATTGACGGAAGTCAACTAAAGGCTTTAGATATTAAATAAAAACATGAAAGCATAAAACCTAAAGCTGATAATTGAACTAAAGATGCTATTGCTACAAACATTAATTGTTTATCACCCCACCAATCAAGCTCATTCTTTTGCCAAGCTTCAGCTTCTTCTGGAGTAGCATCTACGGTTTTATTTAATTGAAGTTCGAGTTGTTGTTCGTATCCACTCATGACATTAGCTGCATCATCAACTGCTGAGGGAAGTTCTCTTTTCCAAGCGTCTAATCTTCCCATGCTGCTTCTGCTATAAAGTCAGATATACTTTGTATATCGTTATCTGATAACATGCCAGCTTGAGCCCACATAGTAGAGCTCATTGCACCTCTTTGTTCTCTATTTTTATATGCATATAGAGCTTCAGCAATATACTCTGAAGACTGTCCTGCTAATTTTGGGAACGCTCCAACTCCCTGGCCCTCCTGACCATGGCACGCCGCACAACCGGCCCATAACGGCCGTATTGATGAAAAGGGATCGGTTGCCGCTTCGGCGGCTTTAGCCTGAAGCTGTTCAACAACCGTTCCATGTACTTTAACATATTCTTCATAGCATTCGCCAGTACATCCTTGTACTCTTTCGTATCCTTTATATTCTAAATTAGCATAAGTAAAGCTAATTAATCCATACATAAATGCACAGATAAAAAGTGGAGTTGTAAAATTGTTCATTTATTGTTTAGATATTTTTTCTATATCTTCTTTCCAGGCTTCTGCATCTTTTATTGCTCTTAAAGCTCCGCCTGGATTACCATCAAGCATAATACCAGTCATCATTAGTGAATAGAGAAAACTTGGCATTAAATTCTTGATAAAGTTCATAGCTATATTATAGGGGTTATTGCCATTACACAAAAGAGAAACATAAGAACTAATGCAGTTATTTCAGCTGCAGATGTTATATCTTCCATGGTGATTTTTTGTGTATTTTCGATGAATCGTTTAGTCAATTCAGTCATAGCATTATACCCTTTATTAATATTATATTATTACTTTTATTTATAAGACAAAAAGGGTCAGCCACACGGACTGACCCAAAAAACATATAGTTTTTTTTATTTTATTCTGCTAGAAATGACTTCACAGAAATATCTTTTCCAAGTTCTATTTTCTGTGGACGTTTTTCTTCTGGAATAAACTTTTCTAATTGAATAGAAAGTACTCCATCAACAACATCTGCCCTCTTTACAATTACGTCAGCATTAAGAATAAAGGTCTTTACAAAGTCTTTTGTAGAGATACCTTTGTGCTCATAAGCAATATCTTCCTTACTGCCTTTATCACCAGTTACCTCAAGCTTATTTTCTTTAAGCTCTATTGAGATATCTTTTTTACCAAATCCAGCTATTGCTAGTTCAATTACGAAATGCTCATCATCAATCTTTACAATATTGTAAGGTGGGTATGATGGGTTATTAAGATGTTTAGCTCTGTTAAGTTCTTCAAAAACGTTATCAAAGCCAACTGAGAAAGTCCCGAATTGGGACAATAGGTCTAATTTTGTCATTTTTATCTCCTAAAAATTAGCAAGTTAAATTCAGGCCAGATTATTCTGCACCTGTAATAATATATAGGCATCCTTTCTAAAAAGTCAACTATTTCCAGATAACTTCTTTAAAATTTTCTTTTGGTAATCCCCAGAAGTTTTGCTTCCAGTCTGATTGCTCAAAGAATCCAAGATGATGCCATTGGTCTTTCTTGGATAGCATTTCACCAGCTTTTCGATCGAAGTCAGTATTTAATACTATATCTTCTACTTGATTCTGATGCATTAATACTCTATCAGGATGAAAGTTATCCCATTCGAAGTGTAATAACTCAAAAACATTACCATCCCAATCAGCATAATCTATACTTAAATCAACACCCCATTTAGATCTCATTTGAGTAAACTTATGAAATATAGGATGCTCTTTAGCTTTTTCTTTTAATTGTTCTAATGCTTCACCTGCAAAGCCTCTTCTAAAATATAAGTCAGCATGATTAAGATGAGGTCCATATGTCTTAGGTTCTTCATCTATAAACCAAGGTGCTTTACAAGTATATAAGTATCTATGTTCTTTTGGTTTATAACCATTAGCTTTAGCATATGCTTGCTCAACTAATGTTAAGTCATAGCCATTCTGGTCATATAATGATAAGTCTTTAGCTGTAAAAGAGTCAAGTATAGATTGCTCAATAGGTTCAACCCAATGATGAGTAACATCAAGAGTATTATTAGTCTTAATTAATTTCATAAGGCGGAGCCACTTAAACGCTCGCAGGCCGGCCAAAATGGTTTAAGATGGCCCCTTTTATAACTTCTTACCGATATTATATTTTGCTACGAGATCCCATTCATTCTTTTCTTTAAATGGAATAATTTTTAATTTACTAACTGGAATCATAGGCATTTCAATTTTAGCTTTGTCTACTATTTGAAGTAGTCCCCATTCTTCTAATAATTTTGCTATGCAATTCCTTCTACCCTCGTCTTCGTCAGTAAAATCAGATGGCTTGCCATCAAGTGAGAAGAGCTCTTTAAAGTGTACTATGTAATATTTTCCCTGCTTATGTAGAATATGGCAGGATTGAAAAAGAGTTTTAGTTTTTTTAGACGCAACACCCATTCGTGTTAACGTTTCTTTTATCTTAAGAAAATCGTCATCAGCCTTTAGTTTGATCTCGACCATTTTCTCTATTATGTTGTCCATTCTGTCCCTTTTGTAATTTTTGTTGAAGTGTTTCGATTTGATCAGTGCTTAGAATTTTAAAATATTCAAGCGCTTTCGATTCACTACATTTATAATACTCTCTAATTACATTCACCTCTTCATTGTTGGCTTTATGCCATTTACTAAAACGCTTGCGAGGTCTTATACTATTTATGAGATAGTCATATGCGAGCTTATTGTCTATATGAGTTCGCATGTTAATCTCATTAGCGTAAAGGACAGTATCTGGAAAGTATGACAAGCCTCTATTTACCATATAAGCAGGATAACCTTTTTCTGAGTCTTCGTCAGGCATTAGATTATTCTTTTTATATGATATAGAATTTAAATAATCAAAGGGGTTTGTCATCTTTTATTAATCCAAGTAGCTCTCTATATTTTAAATCCTTTTTAAGTCTTTCTATATAGATAGTTGCATCCATAAGTTCTTCTTGCAGATGATTAAGCCACTCTCCTAAAGTTAAATCTTTTCTATCTGTATTAGTATTATATTTTTCAAAGCCAGTCTTTTCACGAGCTTCATACTTCGCTATAACATCTAATACTTGTTGGTCTCTATTTGAGCTCACAGTTCACCATTATTTCAGCTAAGCATGCTGCCATATTTAACTCATGGTCAGCAACGAAAGCAGCCTTATATTGATAGTCGGCTAGTATTAAGATAAGCTGAGGTACTGAATTACTTTTAAATAAATCATTAGCACTATTATAAAACGTTCTAAATATTCTAGTAGAGTCGTTATTAATATTTTCAGCTACCCATTTACGTACATTAGTAAAGTTTTTAGCCTTCATATATGAAACTAAATTCTTTATAGAGACATCTTGTAAGTCTGCTAATATACCAGAGTCAATACTTCCAGTAGCAGAATATCTTTGAAGCTCATTTAGTACTCTTCTCCAATCAGGAAAATGCTTTTGAATAAAAGCAGCTACAACCTTTTCATCATAGGTTATACTTTCCATTTCTAGAATAGCTTTTATCTTTTCAAAAAACTCAGCAGCTAGTTTAGGCTTCTCTTGTGACTTAATACTAAAGTCTATAACAGAGCATCTACTATGCAATGGACTTATTATTCTATTTTTAAAGTTACAAGTTAAGATAAAGCCACAGTTCTTAGAAAACTCTTCCATGAAGTTTCTAAGAGCAGGCTGAGTAGAGTTAGCGTTTAAGTAGTCAGCCTCATCGAGAATAACATACTTACGTCCACCTTGAAACGATACCGAGCTAGCAAATTGCATTATCTCGTTTCGTAAGGTATCAATATTACCATGCATAGAACCATTTATAATAATATAATCTGCTTTAAGTTCTTCTAGCATAGCTCTAGCGACGGTAGTCTTACCGACGCCAGGGCCTCCAGATAGGATTAAATTAGGTATATTATCTTGATCTATAAACTGCTGAAATACAGTCTTAAGTTCATAAGGTAATACAGTATCATTTATTTTACGGGGGCGATACTTTTCCACCCATAGGAATTCTTCACTTTGATTCATAATATAATTATATAATTACTTGGTAAGATATTCAAGTACAGCTTCAGGAGTTGATTCTTCATAAGGATCTAGCTTATGATCATCTTGTTGTCCATCTTCTGAGAATAACTTTTCAAGTACACCGTTAGTAATAACAGCTGCGTATCTCCAAGACCTAACTCCAAAACCTAGATTGTCTTTTGCTACAGCCATACCCATTTGATCTGTGAACTCACAAGAACCGTCAGGTATCATTTTTACTTTTTCAATACCTTGAGCTTGAGCCCATGCATTCATAACAAAAGTATCATTAACTGATAAGCAATAGATATCATCTATTCCAGCTTCTTGAAACTGAGAGTACATTGACTCAAAGCCAGGTAGCTGAAAGGTAGAGCAAGTTGGTGTAAAGGCACCAGGTAATGCAAATAGAACTACTTTTTTATTACCAAATAGTTCATAAGATGTAACCTGCTTCCAATCACCATCTTCACGAGTCTGGAACGTAACAGCAGGTACAGCTTGACCTTCTTCTACGTACATTTTAGCTCCTCTTTTCGAATGTTGAATTAGACTCTGTAGCTACCCAATACTCTACTTTCGGTCCGTATGTATTAGATGAAGTAAACTTAGCTATACCTCTTTCAGAAACTTGAATAATATAACTAAGGTTAAGTAGCTTCAGATTTTCTACTTTAAATATAAAAGTAAACTCGTCATTAGTTTCACCAACTTCAGATGAATAAACATCTGCAGTAGGGTTCTTACTATCAATAGCACTTAGATGAACTTCACCAGAACTACCTATAAGAGCAATCTCAGGTAATTGCATTACGGAAGCAGCTCTAAGTACTTGTTGTATTTCTGCCCAAGTCACATCAACAGTAACTTCAGGCTCAGGAAAATTAATTTCTTTTTCAGGAGGAGTAATTATCATCTGCGGATCAGCAAACGTATAATTAATCTTTTTCTTTTCTTTAGATACCGTTACCATCTTATCATTGAAGATAAGTTCTGGTTCATCGAATAAAGAAAGCACACCTAAAAATCTATTTAGGTCATATATAGCCCCGCCAGACGGAAAGGTTTCTTCTACTGTAGCTTTAGCCATAACAGTCTTCTGAGGACTAACAGTAGTCATAACCTCACCAGGCTTAAATTGTATAGAAGGGTTTATCTGCGCAAAGTTTTTAAGCACATTTATAGTTTGTTCACTTAGTATCATAATATAATTATATCCTTATTTCTTAGGAAGTGCAACTTGCTTTTTCTTAATCTGCGATTCATCTGCAGTAGCGCTCGCACCAATGTTAGCTAGATCTTGTAATGTACCACTAAAGACATAAGACCCAACATGCTGTAATCCCATCCAAGGACATAGCCAGATTTTACATCCTGCCTTTCTTACCCATTGACAGAACATATAATCCTCTGAAAGATATCTATTAGAATATTCAGGTCTATCAATACCTTCTCTTTTTCTTTCAGCTGAGAACCATAATTTAACATCTTCAGGTTTAGCATCTGGATATTCTTCAAAGAACTTTTCTAGCTCTAGTTCCATGTTAGTATACTTATCGTCAATTAAAGCATCAAAGTAAGCCATGATTTCTCTTGATCCATCAAACTCTGCCGTTCTTACATGGTCTGGTTTATATAACATATTAGGATATGCTTCATTAAATCTTTCAAAGGTAGCTCTTCTTATCATCATAAAGCCTGTACCACCCTCTAATACTTCAGCTGGTTGATCTAGCTTAATAGTATTTTGACCTGCTACAGGATTAAAGACATAGTCACCAACAAACTTAGATAGCACCTCTGCATCTTCATCTGCTATACCAGTATCTACAGCTTGCTTAATTTTTTCCCATGATATACATTTTTTAGGATAAGGTCCGCACATGATATCATGAGGCTCACCATTATTAAGATCGGGATGACCATCAGACATAGCAAGCATTGCTATAACATCATTAGCATTGAATCCAATATCACTATCAATAAACATTAAATGAGTACAATCTGATCTCATAAACTCATCAGCACAATAGTTCCTAGCTCTTGTGATAAGCGATTCATTGAATAGGTAATAAAACTTAAGTTCTATTCCATAAGCTTTAGCTAAAGCAGCTAAGTCATTAGTAGATTTACAAAACATTCCAGCACATTGACCACCATACATAGGAGCAGCTACAAAGAGCTTCTTTTTTCTTAGTTCTTCAATCTGGATTTGTATATTCATTACTTACCTACTTTAAATACTACAAGCTCAGCTATATCCATTCCTGGTTGTACGAATACTTCACCACCTGATACGTTTAATTGTCCTACTATTAGTCCTTTATAACCTGGCTCAAGTATTTGCGTACTAACACTACAGCCTGCAGCTAAGAACTCATCATTAACTACTAGCATACCTAAATGTCCTTCAGGAATATTAGCATATACATCACTAGTAAATTCATAAGTACCATGAAACATATGATAGAGTTCTCTTTTCTTTTCTGGATCACCAGGATCTATCATCATCTGCATTTCATAAGTTTCTCTTTTAAGAGTCTGATCTTCGGTCTTCACAAACGGATTACCTTGAAAGCCTCTTATCGTTTTTGCATTAACAGGTACACTATATCCAGTACCATCATCAACACCGTTAACCATTTTTATTGGATCAACAATCATATACTTCTCCTATACGTATTTTTTATCATGTTCTTTAGTTAAGCCATAACTACCATCATACATTGATAGAGCTTCAGCATCAAATAAAAGGAATTGACCTAGTCTAGTTCCTCTTTTTACATCAAATCGTCCAGAAGTAACATGCAATGCTCCTGCCATGACTCCTTCATAACCGCTATCATATAAGCCAGAGGTTATAAAGACACCATTTCGATTTAAGGTTGATCTTGTAATAACAAAGCCAGCGTCTCCTTCTGCTATTGTTACTATATTTTGAAAGGTAATTTCATAAGAACCTTGCTTTAGTCTGAAGTAGCCATCTACGTCAGGCTCTATTAGACTAGAACCTCTATGCAATTTTTGTTCTTCTGAAAGTATAAAAGGGCTATCGTTTATCTCAAATATTTTATCTAGTCTGAGATCGACAGCATTAGGTTGAACATCGCCTTCTTTGATGTTACTTAGTTTAGAATTATTAGATTCACTTGCAATATTTTTCATTATATATTCCCAAAATAATATGGATTCTCTTTAGTAGTAAATGAGCTTACTTCATTAAGAGCTTTGGTAGTAAAGTTTATTTTTAAAACTTTATTAGGTTCAGTACTAGTTCCATTTTCGAACTTAGTACTAGATATATTTAGCTGATCGTCTACAAACATCGGAGATATTTCATTACGAAAAAGATATAAATCTTTATCAAAATATCTAAGACAGCTAAACGTACCATCAACCTCACTCAGCTTATCCCACCCTACATTAGTTAGTAGGTTATGCAATAGACCTGAGTCCCAGGATTGAGAAGTTTCAAAGTAAGCTTGTACGGTACTTACATACTTCTCTTTTAGAATACCGTTATGCCAAAGAAGATCATGTCCATCTGTACGTACGCTAGGATGAATACTTTCCTCGGCAGAGGCCCCGGTAGTCGGTGCTTGGATGTGACCAATATAGTACATCCCACGGGTCATCTCCAGACCTTCTAAAGTGAACGCACCTAGACATTTTCGCCTCATAATAAGTTGTTGAGTCGTTGTATTATATTCAGATAACGAATATGAGAGTTGTCCTCTATATGCATTAATTTCAGCTAGTTCTTCTAACTTATCTAAGTCATAACTACCAAAAATTGCACACATATTTATGTCACCTCATATTTACTTACTGCATATTCCCAACTAAAGGAATCAACATACTCAATAGGATCCTTATAACCTGCTCTTACAAAGTTCATTATTCTTTCAGCACAGGAAGGACATATACCACAAGATTTACCATCTTGAGGATTATAGCATGTAATAGTACTCGATAGCAACTCTTCCTTACCCATCTCATAAGCAAGATCTATTTCTTGCCTTTTAGATAATTCACTAAATGGAGCTATAACTTCCACTTTATGAGTTCTATTTTGTACTGCTACTGCATTTAAACTATCTACAAATCGTTGAGAAGTATCCCAATAACCATATTCATCATGAACTTGAAGTCCAGTAAATACATGAGAAGCTTTCGCTACTTCGGCTACTGACATAGTTAACGATAGCATAATTAAGTTACGAAAAGGTACATAAGTTGGCGGCTGAGGATCACCTAATACATCTTTTATATTAGGCATTTCAACATCAGTACCGCCTATATTAGCTGACATAGGTTTAGCTATATCACCTAATATTTCTAAATTAAGTATCTTATGTTTTATTCTTAACTTATTAGT
>MDTA01060399.1_pt1 | contig 13959 bp, 11 predicted proteins | sample 811151 | NCBI WGS metagenome assembly MDTA01 (sample SAMN05326648, study PRJNA326480) | marine metagenome | isolation source: seawater | place: Indian Ocean: South | collected 2010 | reverse complement strand
TAAACTTTTTTAATTCAAATGCATCAATATTAAATAATTCTTTATAAGCAATTGTTTCACCTGCCCATTTTTTTTGAGCAAATTCATCAAAAGCTATAATTCCCCCCTTTGGAATAAGGCTCATGAAGTTCTCAAGAGCAACTTTTGTTGGACTGTAAATATCAAAATCTAAGTATAAAAAAGAAACGATTAAATGAGGATTATCTTTTATATATTTTGGAATCGTAGTGCAAGCATCCCCTTTAATAAGTTCAACTTTTTTAACATGTCCAATAGGTCTATTAAAGTCCATTGCATTAATTGTATCTTCAATTATTTTTATATCAGTGTCATCTAAGTCACCTTCAGATGCATTTTTTGGATCTTGAAGTGAAACATTTTTAAAACCCTCAAAGGTGTCAAAAGCGATTATTTTTCTATTGTAATTAAACGGCTCATATATTGAGGATAAATTTAAAAGTAGTCCTAAACCATTACCTCTATATGATCCACATTCAATTATATATCCAGGAATTTCTAAAATTTTTTTAAAAAGCTCTATCCTAATTAATGCTTTTGTTAAATTTCTTCTATCCATAAGTAAAAATGGTATTGAATTAATATATTGAGGAGATAATTTTTTTAAAATATCTTCAATTTTTTTATGGTAGTTGCTCTCGTTTTTGTTTTCTAGAGCTCTTTTCCATTTAGGCTGGCTATTTTGTTTTTTACGCATATGAAGTTTAAATAAGTATTAATAAAACAACTTATATAAAATTAATTTTTAATACTATAAGTTTTTTCTAATTTTTTTAAATAAGATTTTAATCCATCGTTCATTACAGCATTAAAAAGATTATCTCCATTGACAAAATCAATTAAATAAAAATTTTTTAAAAGTCGATATTGAGTTATTGGATCATGTGATATTGCTGCACTTTCTAAAAAAATTTCTTTCATTCTTGTTTCTCTATTCCATATATTCGGATAGTAATTTTTACTTCGGTTTACAGTAATCATTAAATCAGATTTAGCTATATTAATACTCTTTTGTTTACTATTACAAAAAAATAAATCTAAAATTGTATTGGGTATCAAATTTACATTTCCTCTAAAAAGTAATTTTTTAAAATTATAAGTATATCTAAAGTTTAAATTTGGATTTGTCTCATTCATTGCTTTTGCTGAGTTCTTATCCCTTGTTACAAAGTAATCAACACGATTATCAAACTTTTCACTTTGATAAAAATTTGACTGTTCAGAATTCAAATAAGATATATTACAATTTTCTTTAAAATCTTTTGGAAAAAAAAAATTTAATTTAATAACTAAATCATATTTTTTAATCTCCAACTCAGTTCTTATATCAGTTGGTCCTTCAATTATAATTGATTTGTTTTTAAGTAAATTATTAAATTTTTTAGAATAAAAGTTACTAAATAATTTTATTTCAAAATTATTATCTTTAATTTTTTTAATAAATTCACTGATTAAACTTCGAAAGATTTCATCTTTAACTTTTATTAATAAATTTTGTGAAATTTTGTATTGTCTAATTTCAATTAAAGCTAATATTGAACTTTTGATATAAATTTGTTTTGGATTTTTGACTCTTAAATATGAAAAGGTTTTTAAAATAATTCTATTTCTAATAAAGTGCCCCAACCTAAAAAAACCACATCTGTAACTTATCATTAACAATATGTTAAGATCTGATAATGTTTGCGTTTCTAACTTATTTTTTTTTAGGTATTTTAAAATTATCAAATGGTATTTCTCAAGATTTTCATCTTTTGATAACGATAAGATAAAACTTTTCCAAAAAATATTTTTATATTTGTAACTGTTAAATCCAAGTATCAGAAGAAACAATTTAGTTTTAATAATTGAATTATTATTTTTAATTAAATTTTTATTATCTTTTTCAATTTGTTTTGCGATAAAATTAAGGTAGTTTTTATCAAGTCTTTTAAATATAAGTTTTTTCAAATTAAAATTCATTTAAGATTAATTAAAATTTTAAATAAATTTTTTGCAATAATTTTATTACCATGAGGTGTATAGTGTATATTATCAACATATACATCTTTTTTATGATCATCAAAAATATTAGTTAAGTCTTTAAATCTAACATTTTGGCAATCCAAATATTTGTCATTAAGATTTTTGTATATTTTTTTGTATTTATTATAAATTGAATTAAATTCGTTAATATAATTATCTTTGCTCTTGATTGTATCTTTATATTTTAATTCAAAAATATTAAGTTTTTCTTTTTCATTATTATTTAAATTTTCATAAAAATCATATGCATGTGGTTGTAATGTCCCAATATAAATATAATCTTCTCTACAAGTTCTAGATGCAAATGACTCTAAATTTTTCTCTAATATTGAAAGGTGATATTTATCATTATCATATATAAATTTTGAAAAATTATACAAAGGATATTTTTTGTAAAATTTTATTTTAGTTTCTTTATTTACTCTTTTCTCTTCAATCCTATTGACAATTTTAAATAATAAAGTGGATGAATATGGGATAAAAACTATTGGTTTATTTATATTTTTACTTGAATGATAACCATTAAATGTTTCAAAATATTTATAAGATAAATCAGACCAATTTATGATTGGATGCTCAATAAGAGCTCTTTCTTTCTCAAAGATTACATTCCATGCATCATTGAAGCCATCAATTGTTACTACTATGTCAGGCTTTAAATGAATTAAATTAAGATTAAATTTTACTAATTCAGAACCAGTGTAAGCTCCTGGAAAGCCAAAATTCAAAACTTGATAATTATGGTCATTCTTTGACCATTCATTTAACATTAATTCTAATTGTGAGGAAATAGTATCTTCCGTATAGCTTGAACCTGAACCAGCTACTGAACTACCACCAAGTAAAATAACTCTTATCATATCTTCATTTTTTTCTGGAAAAACAATTTTTTCATTTGATTTGTTTTTTATAAAACCATGTTCATTAACTAAAAGCTTCCCACCATATAATGTACCTGGCGGTAAATATGATTGTTGTAGTGGATCAAAATTTCCAAATAGAGATTTCTTTTTAGTTGCAGAGATAATTTCAATTTTTCTTTTTAGTATAATTTGTTTAAGGTCATCACCTTGTTTTAGATCGTAAAAAGATAAAGCACTAAAACTAATTATCTCAATAAACAAAATTGTTAATAAAAATATTACAATATATCCAGATAATTTTATTGTGAGATCATATTTCTTTTTTTTATTATTTGGTCTAATCAAGTTCAAATTGATTTTTATAATCTTTTAAAAGTTTTTTATTTTGCTCATTTTTACGCAATATAAACTGATCAATAACTAATATATCTAAATCCGTTCCCATAAAACACCTAAATGCATCATTAACATTACAAACTATTGGCTCCCCTCTAATATTAAATGATGTATTTACTAATACCGGTACATTTGTAATTTTATAGAACTCTTTAATAAGTCTATAAAATAAAGGATTAGTATCTTTATTTACTGTCTGGATTCTCGCACTATTGTCTACATGAGTAACAGCTGGAATTTCTGATCTAACCATATTTAATTTGTCTATTCCAAATAAATTATTATCATTTGAATACTTTAATTTTCCTTCTTTTACTTGGTCTACAATCAACATATATGGTGACTCTATATCTAGGTCAAACCAATCATTTGTATAATCCAACATTATACTTGGTGCGAATGGTCTAAATGACTCCCTGTATTTAACTTTTAAATTTAAATTTTTTTGCATCTTGGGATCTCTTGGGTCAGCTAATATACTTCTCGAACCAAGTGATCTTGGGCCAAATTCCATTTTTCCTTGCATCCAACCAATTGCCCTACCCCTTGTAAGCTCTCTTGCAGTATTAATTATCATTTCATCTTGAGAGTATATTTGGTAATTTGCACCAATTTTATCTAGTTCATTTTTAATTTCGCCATAATTAAATGATGGGCCTAAAAAACCACCTTGCATCGAGTCGTTTTTTTCATCAACAAATCTTTCATTTTTAAAAGTCATATAATTTAGTGCTAATGCCGCACCAAGAGCTCCACCTGCATCGCCTGATGCAGGTTGTATCCATATATTTTGAAAAATTTCTTCTTGTAACAATTTTCCATTAGCAACACAGTTTAGTGCAACACCGCCAGCTAAACATAAATTTTTTTGATTGGTATTTTTTCTAATATCATATCCTATTTTAATAATTATCTCTTCAATTACCTTTTGAATAGAGGCTGCAATATCCATATGAATTTGTTTCATTTCACCCTCAGGATGTCTGTAAGAGTAATTAAATAATTTATTAAATTTATTATTTGTCATTTTTAAACCTGTGCAATAATCAAAGTAATCTATATTAATTTTAAACGACCCATCTTCTTTAATATCAATAAGATTTTCTTTTATCCTATTAACATATTCTGGCTTTCCGTATGGGGCTAGACCCATTAATTTATATTCACCAGAATTTACTTTAAAGCCAAGATAATAAGTAAAAGCAGAGTAAAGTAGACCAATTGAGTGAGGAAAATTAATTTCTTTAATAACACTAATATCATTTTTTAAACCAATTGATATAGATGTTGTAGACCACTCACCAACTCCATCCATAGTTAGTATTGCTGCGTTATTAAATGGCGATGGAAAAAAAGCACTCGATGCGTGACTAAGATGATGATTACTAAAAAGTAAATTGATTTTTATATCAGGTTTGTCATCTATTTTTTTTAATTCATTTATTAATAATTTTTTTTGAAAAAGCTTATCTTTTGCCCAGATAGGCAAAGATTTATAAAAACTTTTAAAACCTCTCGGAGCAAAATGAAGATAAGTTTCAAAAATTCTCTCAAATTTTGTAAATGGCTTATCATAAAAAACAAAGTAATCTATTTCATTTAGGGATAACCCATTACTTTTCAAACAATATTTAATCGAATAATATGGAAAATTAGGATCGTGTTTTACTCTAGTAAATCTTTCCTCTTGGACAGCGCAAATAATTTTATTATTTATTATTAGGGCCGCAGCACTGTCATGGTAATATGCAGATATACCTAATATTTTCAATTTTTAAAATAATGTATATATAAAAGGAGCCATAACAGAGTTTTGCGCAAAAATTAGAAGACCTCCTATAATTACTATTACAATTATTAATGGTGCTAAGAAAAGTTTCTTTCTATATTTTAAAAATTCGAAAAGTTCTTTTAAAAATTCCATTAATATTGTTTTTTAAAAAATGATAGATCGTATTTAATTTCCTCTTTGGATTTAATCCAATAACTTCTATTATTCATTTTGTTTCTAATTTTCAACTCATCTCGACCGAACAACCTTAAAACAATTGCATAAGGCGTTAATATAAAGAAATATAAAAAACCAAGTATAAGTGGGGAGATTAAAATATTTAATAATTTAGCAATTGAATACCATATTCTGTTAAATGGAGTAAGATATGATTGTTTAAAAATAGTTACTAAAAATAAAGTTATTAGAAAACAAAATGATATTAAAAATAAAAAAAATATTTTTTTAAATAGAAAAAAAATAGAAAGAGCAAAAAAGATAAAAGAAAAAAAATATCCGAATTTCTTATTAGAATACATATATTACAGACTTATATTAAATATACTATTTTTACTAAGATATTCTATATTTTAAATATAAATACTTACAAAATTAATTATTAATTATGATTTTAGCACAACGAACATTTAATCAAAAAGACCAAATAGCTTTTTCCTTATTATCAGGTGACTATAACCCTATTCATGTAGATCCAATTGAGTCAAGAAAATTATTATCCGGTAAATGTATTGCTCACGGTGTGAATGTATTATTATGGTCTTTGGATATTTTCATAAAAAAAACTAATCTTTTCTCAAAAGAGATCAAAATTGACTTTATAAAACCATCAAATGTAGGTGAAAATATAACCTTACACTGGATAAAAAATAAAAATGCACTAAATATTAAGTCAAAAACAGAAATAATTATTATTATAAAATTTGGATCTCTTTCAGAAAAATGTAGCTACTTAAAAAATAAGAATGTAATTTTCAAAAAACAAACCAGTGAAAAACCATTGGTCAAAGACATAAATAATTTAAAAATTGAACAAGTATTTAAATCATTCTTCTCTGGAAGTGACAAAAACTTTAAGTATTTTTTTCCATCTTTAGTTAATAAAGTTGGTAACAATATTGTATACGAAATTGTTAATTTATCGAGTATGGTAGGAATGCAGGTTCCTGGTTTAAACTCAATTTTATCGAGCTTAAAAATTAATTTTGACCATGATGATAATAAAAATATTAGATTAAAAATTAATAATATTGATAAAAGATTTAAACTTATAGATTTAATTTATATTGGAGCAAATATTCAAACTAATATAAAAGCTTTTTTTAGAAACCCTCCAATTACCTTACCACAATCAAAAACTATAAAAATAAACACAAAAAAAAATTTTTCATATAAAAAAAAAATATTAATTATAGGGGGAACTAGAGGGCTTGGTGCGTGGACAGCCAAACTATCTGCTTTAATGGGTGCAGATGTATCTATAACTTACAATGTTGGTAAAAATGATGCAAAATTAATTCAAAGTGATATTAAATCTATTGGAGGCATTTGTAAAATTTATAAACTTGAAATTAAAAAAAACGGAAGTTTAAATTTACCAAATACAAACTTTAATCACCTTTATTATTTTGCTTCGCCTAAAATCTTCAATCAAAAAAATATTAAATTCGACAGAAATTTATATGAAATGTTTGAATTTTTTTATTGTCAAACCTTTGAGAAAATAGCCCTTGAATTTATAAAAAGAGGTGTAGAAAAAATATTCTATCCATCAACCATTGCTATCCACCAGCCTATAATTGGAATTGAGGAATATATTAAAGCTAAAAAGAAGGGTGAAAAAATTTGTAAAAAAATTTCTTCAAAATATAATGTTTCTATAATCTATCCAAGAATAGACAGAATTTTAACTGATCAAACTAACTCAATTTTAAATTCGAAGAATGAAAATACATCAAAAATTATTCAAAAATTTATTTACGACATGAATTATTAAATAAAAATTTTATATTGAGTAATATGTATTTAATTATTAGATTAAACTATTTTGAAACTATTATTTAAGCAAAAAATTAAAAGTTTAATAAATAAACAGTCTAAATTCATAATTATCCACTCCTCTATAGCTAATACGATTTTATTTAACAAAAGTAATAAGAAAGATTTAATTGAGTCTTTAAAAGAACTTTATTTTGAAGGATATAACATTGCTCTCCCATCTTTTACATTTACTTACTGTGAAAAAGGAGTCTATGATTCAGTAAAATCAAAATCGGAAACTGGAGTTTTACCTGAATTGATTCAAATTAATTTACCAGAAGCCACAAGAACTATTGATCCCGTTTATTCATTTGTATGCCTTGGCAAAGAATTGAATAAATTTAATTCAAAAAAAGAGTTTAGTGCATTTGGGAATGGCTCTATATTCGAATTTTTTGAAAAAGTTAATGCGAACATTGTTCTTATCGATGTTGGATGGAATTATTGCACACAATTTCATAGATACGAAGAAATTAACAAAGTTCCTTATAGATCTTATAAATTGTTTAATGGTATCATAAGAAATAATAATAAGACTCTTAAAACTACAAAAAAAATTTATGTAAGAGATTTAGATTTGAATCCAATAAATGACTTTAGTCCAATTATAAAATTTTTAAATAATAAAAATAAAATCAGAAGTATAAAGTATCAGAATATTAAAATCCAATCGACATCAGTTAAACATATTTCTAATGCAGCTAATAAAATTCTTAAAAAAGATGTATTTGCATTATTAAAAAATAAATCACAAATAAATAAAAAATTATTTTATAAAAATGAAAATAAAAATAATTTTACTATATATCTTCTTGGATCTAGTAATTTAGATATTTTATATAATTATTTTATAGATGATCTTAAAAAATTATTACCTGATAGAGAGTTCATTATAAAAAAAATACAATATGGTCAAATTACCCAAGAAATATTAAATCCAGATTCTGAACTTATGAGATCTAATTGTGATTTAACTATCTTTTCAGATAGATTAGAGGATTTAATGGGTACCAATATATTAGAGTCTTTAAACGAAAAGAAAATTTATGACATAATTAACAATTATATCGAATTAATTCATAAATATCTTAAAAAAAATAAAAATTACACGATAGTACATAAGTTTTTTATTAATAATTCATCCTCATTATTTAATAAGAATAAACTTTTTAATTTTGCATCCAGATGTAACTCGTTATTAGATAAAAAGTTAAAAAACTTTTCTAACATAATTTATTTAAATATGTTTGTTGAGTCACAAGGTATTGAGAAAGTTTTTGATAATAGGCTTTGGTCTATAGGAAGGATTCCATTTTCTAACCAAATGTCTAAAAAATTATCTAACAGATGGTGCTCAATTACGATATCCATAATTGGAAAAAAAACAAAAATAATAGTTTTAGATTTAGATAATACAATTTGGGGTGGAGTATTAGGAGAAGATGGTTATGAAAACATTAAAATAGGAGGTGACCATCCAGGAAATTCTTTTAAAGATTTTCAGATTTTATTAAAAGACTACACTAAGAAAGGTGTCTTACTTGCTACTTGTAGTAAAAATGACAGTGATCTTGTCTTTAATGTTTTTAATAATCACAATGAAATGATTTTAAAAAAAAATGACTTTGTAACCCATCAAATTAATTGGAGACCTAAAAATGAAAATATAAAAGAAATTTCATCTGATTTAGGTTTAGGATTAGATTCGTTTTTATTTATTGATGACAATCCTTTTGAAAGGGAAAATATAAGAAGAAAGCTACCTGATGTTAAAATATTAGATCTTCCAGATGATCCTGCTGATTATACAGATGCGCTGAGAAATTGTATATGGTTGGAGACATTTAATGTATCTCAGGTAGATAAAAATAGGCTAAATTCTTATAGAGTAAAAAATTTAATTGATAAGAATTTAAATAAAAAAAATAATATTGAAGATTATTTAAGCCAACTTAACATTGAAATTTTTTTTCAGAAACTTCGAAAAGATAATTTAGACCGTGCACAAGAATTATGTAATAAAACCAATCAATTTAATACAACCACAATCAGATATAATTCTAAAAATTTAATATCAATATCAAAAAAAGGCGATGATGTATGTGTAGTTGGTTATAAAGATGATTACACCTTAAAAGAGAATATCGGTTTAATAATTCTTAGGGAGGATCAACAAAATAAAAATATAGGTCATGTAGATTTATTATTATTGTCTTGTAGATATTTAGGACGGAATATTGAAAACTTGATAATAAAATGGTGCCTTTCCAGAGCAAAAGATAGAGGTTGGAAAGAACTTTATGGTAAAATTATAAACACTGAAAGAAATACACCTGTAAGAGATATCTACAAAAAAAATAATTTTAAAAAAATTACAAAAGAGAATTCATATTTTATAGATAATTTTAAAATCTCCTATCCTAGCTATTTTAAAATTACAGATGAGTTCAAAATTCGTAAAAAAAATACTATACAAAAAACTAAAACACTTTTTAATCAGAAATCATTTGAAAAGCTTGTAATGAATATTCTAAAATTGAAAAAAAAAATAGACCTCACCAATGGAGGTATGGGCGTGACACCTAAATGGGATTCATTAAAACATATTGAAATTATATTAGGAGTTGAAGCACACTACGGTATAAAATTTAAAAGTAAAGACATTGATAAAATTTCAAAATTTAAAAATTTATTGTCTTTAACAAAGAAGTTACTATAAATGCCAGATCTTGGAAAAGATATATATCAATTTTCAAAAGATATCTTTTATTTAAATAGAAGTTTGACAGGGGAGGGAGTTAGAGAAACTCTAAATTTAATTTTAAAAAAAGTAGAAAATTTAAAAGTAAAAAGCTTTAAGTCTGGGGATAAGGTATTTGATTGGAAAATTCCAAATGAATGGAAAGTAGAAGAGGCATATATTTTATGCCCAAATAAAAAAAAAATATGTGATTTTAAGAACAATAATTTACATCTTGTAGGATATAGCATGCCCCAAAATAAAACTTTAAATCTTGAAAATTTACAAAAAAATTTATTTTCATTACCAAATCAACCTAACGCAGTACCATATGTAACAAGTTATTATAAAAAAGATTGGGGTTTTTGTATTTCTCATAATCAAAGAAAAAAGTTAAAAAAAGGAATTTATAAAGTTGTCATTAAAAGCAAACATTTTAAGGGCTTGATGAATTATGGTGAAGTCCTTATACCTGGCAAAACAAAAAAAGAAATTTTTTTATCGACTTATATTTGTCATCCATCAATGGCAAACAATGAAGTATCCGGATTATCAGTATTAACATTCATAACAAAGTGGCTCAACCAACAAAAAAATTTAAAATACTCATACAGAATTATTTTTATTCCTGAAACTATTGGCTCAATTGCCTACTTAAATAAAAATATGAAAAAAATGAAAAAAAATATTATTGCTGGTTTCAATGTTTCATGTGTAGGTGATAATAGAACCTTCTCCTTTCTTCCCTCAAGAAATGGAAATACATTAAGTGATAATGTAGCAAGACATGTTTTAAAATGGATCTATCCAAATTTTAAAAATTACACTTGGTTAGATAGAGGAAGTGATGAGAGACAGTACTGTGCTCCGGGAGTTGATTTACCAATTGCCTCTATAATGAGATCAAAGTACGGTGAGTATCCAGAATATCACACTTCTCTTGATAATTTAGAAAAGGTAGTTAGCGCGGAGGGACTATATGGTGGATACGGCGCAATAAAAAAAGCTATATTCATAATTGAAAAGAATGTTGTCCCAATTAATTTAAAAATTTGTGAGCCATTTATGACAAAATATAATTTATACGACACTTTAAGCTTTAAAAAAAATAGTTCTAAGAATATTACAAATAAAATTATTATGGATATTATAAGCTATTCAGATGGCAAAAATTCTCTTTTAGAAATATCAGATAAATTAGAAAAACCTTTTGAAGACATACATAACTTATTTAAATTATTAAAGGCGAAAAAAATATTAGGAATAAGGAATGAATAAAATTTTTATTTGCACAAATATTATTCAACTCATTCGTTATAAATTGTATTTGTGTAATCAAAATATCGGTAATGTGTATGTATTTGTTGTTAACCCATATCTTAATAATAAAAAATCAATAAAAATCATTAAAAATTTCACGAAAAAAATAGGATTTATTTTTTGCTATAAAATAAAAAAAAATCTTAAAAATGAGAGTGTAGAGCTAATTTCTAGAGAGCCATTAAATTTTGTTGAAATAAATTTTGTAAATCAATTCAAAATTAATAAGTGGGTAGTAGTTGAGGATGGATTAGGAGACTATATTATAAATTATAAATATCCCTTTTTTTATAAATTGCCTTATTTGTTAATAAAATTATTCGAAGTTTTCATCTCTAAAATTAGATTAATTTATAATTTCTTTTTTAAAAGAAAAAAACGCTTTTTTAATTATAAATATAAAGAAAAATTACCTTTAGTTTGCCAAAAAAAAAGTTTAATGAGAGATTTTAAAAAAATAAATAATTTTAATAATAATAAGTTTACCAAGTACAAGTTAATAATTTTAGGATCAATATATAATTTTAGCACAAAAGGTTTTATACCAATCTATAATTGTATGACAAAAAAAATAAATGAAGACAAAATTCCCAATTCAAGCATTTTATATGTTCCTCATCCAAGATCAGACGAACAAACCATAAAAAAAATAAAAAATAATTATAAATGGTCAGTATTAAATAAAAGCATAAGTGCTGAAGAGCTATTATCTATATCAATAAAACCACAAATTTGGTCATCAAGTAGTTCATCAATAATTTATGCCCATAAAATTTATAATTTTGATTGTACTATATTTTCTTTAAATAAATTTAAATATTATTTCAGTTTGGCAAGATATGTAAAAGAATTTTCAATAAAATTTTTTTTTAATTTCTTAGGCGCTAAAGTCATTAATATTAATTAATTTTATCATTAATGCTTCTATGTATATAGAAAGTATCCCCTTTAGGTTTTACCTTAACAATTTTATAATCATTTCTTATAAAGTAATTATTGAGTTCATCACTCGGTCTTTCTATTACCATGGTCAAAAAAATATACTTGTTAAAAGGGAAATTAATCATTATGTCAGTTTCTGACCCTTCCACATCCAAAGATAAAAATTCTATTATCTTTGGAGCCCTGCATTCATCTAAAATTTGATCAAGTTTTTTTGTTTTCATCTTAATTATTTCATATGTTTCAGAATTTTTTTTTAATGAATTTATCTTTAAGAGATTATTATCTGTATAATCTGAAATTATACCTCCTGTTGTTTTGTAGCATAAAAAATCAACTATTTTTTCTTCACCAGATATGCACTCATTAAGGCAATGACAATTTCTTACTATTTTAAGCTTTTTGAAATAGTATGGATTGGGTTCAATACATACTCCATTCCATTTGTAAAATTTTTCTAAAATGAATGTATTGCTCTTTTTTGCACCTGTATACGCTCCGCACTCGATAAAATAACCATATTTTTTTTTTTGGAAAATATTTTCAATAACCCATTTATCAGAGCCATTATCGCTAATGTATTTCCTTTTTTTTTTGAATTGATTTGAAAACCAAAATTGTTCTTTTTTTAATTTTATATATTCTAGTACATTCAAAATATTCTTTATTAAAAAAATATGTTTTCTTTTTTTTAATATATTTCTAATTTTTTGCATTTTTAAATTATTTATTTTTTTAAAAAAATTTAGGTAATTTTATTAATATAATTTTTAATTTTGTTAGTTAGCTGAATAGACAAAGGATAAGGTTTATTCAATTCCAAACAAAGTCTAACAGACTTTCTTTTTCTACTTTCATCAATATTTATTGGATTGACTGCATGGTATGAATATTCGTTTGCACACATACCACCTATCGAGTTTGGCTTAAAATATCCTTTTAAATTTTCTTCGAATAATTCATAAAATTCATCTAGGCTTTCAATTGGTACATTATTTTTAAAATACCACTTTTTTTTCTTCCAAATTTTTTCACATTTTTTCGATTTGAAGCTATAAAATAAAGTATCACCGCCCCATTCTTCTCTCCAGTCTTCATCAGCAAAGTAGAACATAATTGTTACTAATTTTCTACTTGCATCTTTGTGCGGATTTATCTTGCCTCTTCTTCCTATTGAGTCAACTTTGAAATCCGCACTTAAAATTAAATTATTAATATCATTCTTCCTATCATCTACAGTCCATTTTTTAAAAACTCTTCTACCCCTATCTTTATATATATGAGGGGCTAGTTTCTGCCCAAGTTTTTCAATAAATTTATCACTAGTAATACTTTTATAAAATATTTCCCAAGCAGGATTAATATTAAATAATGTTTCATTATCAAAGTTTTGAGTTCCTCTATTATGGTATCCATCAGTGGTAGTAAAGTTAAAATTATTTTCAGGAAAGGTTTTACTTAATGTATCGTAGATATCATTTGTTAAAAAATTTTCAGCAATGAATACGGGATAGTAATCATTTTTCACATTCATTTTTTCGATTACATTTGAAATATGGTTTGTAAGCTCATCTACATTTTTATTAAGATTAGTCATATAATTTGTTTATCTATTACATTAAGGTATATTATATTAAAAAAATTCATTAATTTCAGTTACAATTGTAATATATGACTATTTCTAAAAAAATAAATAGATTTATTGACCCTGATTACTCTCTAAGATTATTTTTTAATTTAATTAAATCAATAATCGGCAAAAAAATTTACTTGCTTATTGTCATAGCATTTTTGTCAACAATAATTGAGTCGATAGCTATTACTAT
>MDTA01104044.1_pt1 | contig 13961 bp, 8 predicted proteins | sample 811151 | NCBI WGS metagenome assembly MDTA01 (sample SAMN05326648, study PRJNA326480) | marine metagenome | isolation source: seawater | place: Indian Ocean: South | collected 2010 | reverse complement strand
TACTTCTTTTTCCCACTGCTTATCTCGCAATTGGTGGCTGGCTTACTGGCACAACGTTTGCTACAAGTTGGTACACCCACGGACTCGCAAGTAGTTATCTTGAGGGTGCTAATTTCCTTACAGCGGCTGTGTCAACGCCTGCTGATGCTATGGGTCATTCTCTTCTTCTACTTTGGGGTCCTGAGTCTCAGGGAGATTTCGTCCGCTGGGTCCAGCTTGGAGGACTCTGGAATTTTGTGGCGCTCCACGGGGCCTTCGCTTTAATTGGTTTTATGCTTCGGCAGTTTGAAATCAGTCGTTTAGTAGGAATCCGTCCGTACAATGCTATTGCGTTCTCTGGGCCTATTGCTGTTTTTGTCAGTGTTTTCCTCATCTATCCACTCGGACAGTCTAGTTGGTTCTTTGCGCCGAGTTTCGGTGTCGCGGCGATTTTCCGCTTCCTTCTCTTCCTCCAGGGCTTTCATAACTGGACGCTCAACCCCTTCCATATGATGGGTGTAGCAGGAATCTTAGGTGGCGCATTACTCTCTGCAATTCACGGTGTGACCGTGGAGAATACTCTTTATGAAGATGGCGATCAAGCAAACACTTTCAAAGCATTCGACTCAACCCAAGAAGAAGAAACTTATTCAATGGTTACAGCGAACCGCTTTTGGTCTCAGATCTTTGGTATTGCGTTTAGCAATAAGAGGTGGTTGCATTTCTTTATGCTCTTTGTTCCTGTTATGGGTCTGTGGACAGCTTCCATCGGTATTATTGGTCTTGCTCTCAATCTTAGGGCTTACGATTTCGTTTCCCAAGAAATCAGAGCATCAGAAGACCCAGAGTTTGAAACATTCTATACGAAAAACATTCTCTTGAATGAAGGCCTTCGTGCCTGGATGGCACCAGTAGATCAACCACATGAACAGTTTGTCTTCCCAGAAGAAGTCTTACCAAGAGGAAATGCCCTGTGAACAACTTTGAAGTATTTTTTTACTTCCTTTGCTTTGGAATTATTGCAGGTGCTTCATTTGCGATGATGTGGGGTAACATTCAGTCCATAAATGAGGATATGAATAAACCCAAACCCAAACCACGTCATCCAGAAGCACCTGCTCCTGGTGATGAAGTCATGTATGTTGATGTATCTACTATGAATAGCAAACAATTTGCTGATCAAAAAGAAAAACTAGAACAACTTTACGAAGAGGAATGATTTATGTCTTGCAATCTTAGGGAAATGACACTTAATGCTTTACGTGCTGATGCTATTGGTAAGATTGATAAAGCAAAAACAAATGTAGAAATTTATTTGCATAATCCTGTAGGAATTGGTGAGCATCCTGATGTTCTTGGTGCTATTCAAGAACAACTTGATATCATTGCTCATGAAGAGGAACGCATTGAGGTTCTTAATAAGCACTTTGTGGATCATCATGATTAATCATGTTGACAAGAAAAAAAATAAATGATATAATGAAGGGGTTAATGCCCCTTTTTTAATGAAAATTTTTCTTGATACTGCCAATGTCGATGAAATCTCAAAGGCACATCAAACTGGATTGATTAATGGAGTCACAACTAATCCAACTCTAATTAAGAGAAGTGGACGTGATCCTGTAGAAGTAATCAAAGAAATCTCATCATCTTTTGGTAGTCTTGAATCTATCTCTGCGGAGGTTGTTGCAGATACTGCAGAAGAAATGATTGATCAGGCACAAGCATTCAACGGAATCTGGAATGTAACTATCAAAGTTCCATGTACTGTAGAAGGATTGAAGGCATGTACTGCACTTGCCATGAATCAATATAAAGTTAATGTAACTCTTATATTCTCTGTAGCACAGGCAATCCTTGCAGAGAAAGCAGGTGCATCTTATGTCTCTCCTTTTGTTGGGCGTTGGATGGACAATGGAATTGATGGTATTGAACTGATTGAAAATATTCGTCGGGTGTATACTGGTGATGGAAGATTCACGACAACTAATATTCTGAGTGCATCTTTGCGGGATGTTCGTCAAGTTGAGCAGTGTGCCTTGGCAGGAACTGATGTTGTAACTATTCCTTCCAAAGTTTTCTGGGGGATGTATAATAATGTGATGACGGATAAAGGTTTAGATCAATTCCAAAAGGATTGGGATAGTATTCACTGATGAATAAACTTGAGGGATTTCCTACAGTACATTACATTAGTCTAAGAGAGAGTGTTGACAGAAGAAGTAAATTAGAAAATTGGTTTGATAGTTATGATATCAATTATATCCCTCATATTTTTGATAGAGTAAAAAACTTGGAGAGGTATGATTTCAGTCATACTTTTCCAAACATGGTTAAACCAATATTCATATCACACTTTACTACTATCCGTGATTGGTATTTTAATACTGATGAGGAGTATACAATTATATGTGAGGATGATCTCTCTCTGGAAACAGTAAAGTATTGGAATTTTACTTGGAAAGAATTTCAGAATAAACTTCCAGACAATTGGCAGTGTGTTCAGTTGGTTGTTCTCAGACATGTACATATGTGGGAGGAACCATATGATTATAAGTTTACTCCAAGAGAACCTTTGAAGAGGGGACACTGGGGAGCTTGTGCATATCTAATCAAGAGAGAATATGCTGAAAATTTAATTCTAAAATATAATCAACTTCCATATAAGTTTACTTTGAATCTTGATGTTTCTCTAGAACCTGATCTAGAACAGGTTTTATTTTTGGATATACATAGGAGAGTATACGTTTTTCCCTTATTTGTTGAGGACTGTTACGGTTTAGATACTACAAGAAAAAATAAACCAGATGAGTTTCAGTTTTATTCTCATGATTATGTGATAAACTGGTGGAAGACAGTAGGACGTAATCTATCTTTGGATCAAATTTTTTCATAATAGATAATATGAATTTTGTTAATCGAGTTATAAACAGTGGTGGTAGATTTAAAAGAATTAAACCACTCAATGAAGATTTGGAAAAAGCGGGGTTATTTAATCCATCTATATTTGTAGATGGTGAAAAAATTTATTGTTCTTTTAGAAGTTCTACATATTCATTATATTATTCTGAAAATAAAAAGTTTGCTATTGGCAATCAATACCTAGATTATATTAAACCAGACAATAGTGACTTCATCAAAACTACAAATTATATTTGTGAGTTAACTGATGAATTAAATGTGAGAAAATGCTCTTTAGTGCAAACAGATAAGTTTGATAAAGATCCTTTGTGGAAATATTCTGGTCTTGAAGATCCTCGTCTTGTTAAATGGGACAATAAGTTTCAACTAATTGGTGTCCGTAGAGATGATAATGATCGTGGCCAAGGTAGAATAGAAGTCTCTGAACTGGAAATGGGTGATCAGGTTGTTGAAGTAAATAGGACTAAACTTCCAACTCCTTTTAGTATTGATAGTTATTGTGAAAAAAATTGGATGCCAATTTTAGATGAACCAAACAGACTTGTTAAATGGTCAAATCCAACTGAGGTAGTTGGATGGAATCCTGAAACAAATGCAGTGTGGCAAGAACTTTATCGAGAACAGAATGAAAGTATTCCTCAAATATTCAGAGGTGGTTCTCAGGTTGTAAACTTCAATGATAAGTTTTTAACTATTGTACATGAGGTTGAGCATGATGAAATTGACAACAAGTTTACAATGTCATATAGACAAAGGTTTGTTGAGTGGGATCAGGAATGGAACATTTTTAGAGTGTCAAAACCATTTAGAATGTTGGGTGGAGGAATAGAATTTGTTTCTGGAATGGCAGTTCATGGAGAAGACATTCTAATTAGTTTTGGATTTCAGGATTGTATGGCATTTATTCTCAGAGTTCCTTCAAGTGTAATTGAGAATTTTTTGAATAAGGAGAATAGTTATGCAGTATGAGGAATTTATTTTACTGAGGTCATTTGCTGAAGATAAGAGTTGTAAAACTACTGATGCATTTAATTTAGGAAAACTATATTTTAAGAGGGGTGAATACTCTCCCGCACTATACTTTTTTTCTTCTGCTGCAGAAACATCTGTTGACTTTCTTTTATCATATGAATGCCTCATGATGATTTCTTTGTGTTTGAGGGGGCAGGGAAATAAAGAAATTTCTAGGATGAATGCTATTGATGGGGCAATAGAGTTATATCCTCTTAGACCAGAAGCACATTATTTAAAATCGAGATGTTATCTTGAAAATGGAATGTATGATGATTGTTTAACTTGTATTAAAAATTCATATAATAATTCATGGTACATGGGTCCTGATTTCAGAAATGGTAGACATGACCAAACAGTTTTAATTTCATGGAATATTAGTTACTTTGGTCATAGTCACTACCAGTTTGTTAAAGGTATGGCACATTATTATAAGGGAGAAAATGAATCTGCACTGGAATGTTTTAATGAAATATCTAACGTTGCTGCGACAGATCTTCCATTAGAAGATTATAATATGTTCTCTGAGATTTATAAGAAAATATCTGGGAAATAAATAAAAACAAGACGCAAGTTTTTATGCCTCTCTACAATTCCCCGCAAGCCTATGTCTTTAACCTCCAAACCACAAGTTCCGCTGAAGCAAAAAGGTTATGGAGGCAAAAGATAAAGGAAAGTTGGGATATGGAGTGTGCCTATTGTGGAGATACTCATCAACTCACAATAGATCACATTGTACCAAAAGCACATGGAGGCACAGACTTCACTAAAAATTGTCTATGTGCCTGCCACTCATGTAATCAAGATAAAGGTCATACTCCTTGGGAAGATTGGTATCTTTCTCAGGAGTTTTTTAGTATGCAAAGATATGAAAAGATTAAAGATTGGATGAGACATGATACTTCTTCTAATCTCTATAGATATGGAAATAGAAGGAACAACGCAACTTAATAAATAAAACATAGCAGTATATACTGCAGCATAAGGTACATACCGTTCTAAAGATAAATGGCAACTCCTATTAGGTTAAAGAGATCTGCTGTCGCGGGAAGAGTCCCATCAGTTTCAGATCTTCAGCTAGGTGAATTAGCTCTTAACTTTTATGATGGAAAACTCTACGTTAAGCAGAAGCAAGGCGAAGAAGAGACAGTTGTAGAGATTGGTGCCAACGTTAGTTCGGTAAATGCTACCTCAGGTATTTCCACAATAGGTGGAGACAAGTTAGATATTAATACATTAACTGAGATTAATGATATTAGTATTGCTGCAGACAGTAGTATTATTACAACTATCAATTCTCCAGAACTTAGATTAACATCTTCGAGTGATGTTGTATCTGTAGATGGTAGATTAAATGTTTCTGGAATCACTAGCACTTTTGGACTTATTTCCACAGATGCTGGTATTGGTGATGTAAGAATTGGTGTCTCACTTCCAAATCAAATTGACACCATCTCAGGTGCTTTAAGAATAAGCAGTTCTGCTAATTCAGTTCTGATATTAGACAATACTGAGATTCAACAAAGTTTAACTGTTGGTGGATTTCTTGATGTAACATCTAATATAACTTCTTCTGGATATGGAAGAATTAAAGATGTAAGAATTGGATTTACAACTACAAACGAAATTGATACTTCTGCTGGAACTCTTATTTTAGATTCCAATGCTGGTCTTGTTTATGTAGATGATGATTTAGAAGTTGCAGCCAATTCCATATTCAGAGGAGCAGCTACATTTGGAGATGAAGTATCAATAGCTTCACATTTAAGTGTTGCAGGAGTATCAACATTTGTTGGAGAATCTATATTCCAATCTGGTCTGACTGCAGGAGATATAATCGTTGGCGATGATTCAGATCAAAATCTTATTTTTGCATCTGGAGATGATCTTGTACTTTCTTCTTCATCGCAAGTTGTAAAGGTACTATTTGATGGTGATTACGGTAGAAATTTAAATGTAGTTGGTTTATCTACCTTTGGTAATACTGTTGATATTAATGGCGGCGCATACGTACAAGATATACGTATTGGAATTACCAACACAAGAACAATTGATGTTGTTGGTGGAGACCTCCGCATCATCTCATCTGATGATCTTATTTTAGATGGCGGTGATAAAGTATATATTGATAGTAATGTTCAAATAACAGGAGTTACAACAGCTTCTGCAATAGATGCCACTACTGTAACAGCATCAACTTTAAGAACAGGTACAGGTGCAACTACAAGCATTGCGATTGATAATAATTCAATTAAAGGACCTGCTGAGATTCTAATTGACCCAGCTCCTCATGATAATGTTGATGGAAATGTTAGAATTCGTGGAGATCTATATGTTCAAGATCTCTATGTTGAAGGTCAAGAACTGATTGTAGATTCTACAAGAATTGAATTAGCAGACTTTAATGTTGGTATTGCTTCTACTGTAACAACAAATGCACTACTAAATGGTGCTGGAATTGGTATTGGTGCTACAGGAATACGTAAGACACTTACGTATGATAATACTAATGATGCTTTGAAGTCTAGCGAGAACTTCAATCTTGCTGCAGGAAAAACATATCAGATTGATGGTGTAGATGTCATTGGTGGTGGTACTCTTAATGTTGACCGTGTTGTTGCTGATCATATTGTTGCCAGTGGTTTAAGCACAGTTGGTGTTCTGACTGCAACTGGTTCTATATTTGGTAATTTTGACGGCAATCTGAATAACTTAGGTAATACACATTATGTTGCAACCACTGGTTCTGATACTGAGTCTGGTAGTAATATAAACCAACCATTCAGAACAATAAAACATGCCTTAAGTGTTGCTGTTTCTGGTGATGTTATTAATATTGCTGCTGGTGAGTTTGAAGAAATTTGTCCAATGACAGTTCCTGCTGGTGTAACTGTTAAAGGTGCTGGACTTAGAGCAACAACAATTAAGCCCACCACTGCTACAAATACTCAGGACATATTCAAATTAGATAATATTACTACACTTGAAGATTTTACGATCAAAGGATCTTTCTATAATGCTGGTACCGATACTGGTTATGCATTCTCTTTCGCTGATAATATTACAATTTCTACCAGATCTCCTTATATTCAAAGAGTTACTGTTCTAAACAGAGGTTCTACAGTAACCACTGATGATCCATATGGATACAACTCTGCGGATGCTGGTCGTGGTTCTTTAGTTGATGGTTCTAAGGTTACTTCAAACTCCTTAGAAGCAGGTATGCTTTTCAATGAGGCAACCTTCTTTACACCAAACCAAAAAGGTATTATTCTATCAAACGGTGGTCGTACAGAGTATCTAAATTGCTTCCACTATTTTGCTTCTGAAGCAATTGTTGGTGAATCTGGTTCGACTGGTATTGGTGGAAATGCTAATGCAAGATTGAGGGTTGAGGGATTATCTGTAGTTCCTCTAGCAAACGATGTTATTGAACTTTATAATAGTGGTGGTGTAGGGATTGCCACAGGTACTGTTGTATCACATGATGTTGGTCTTGTTACTATTCAAGGAAAAGGTATTGGAACCTTTATTGAGGGAACTACTGGAGTAAATCAAGATATTAGAGTCAAGCGTGGAGGTGCTCTTGCTGGTGCTGCAACCACCATAACATTTGCTGATTATGGAATGTTTGGTGCAGAGATGCGCTCTGTTGGTTGTGCAGTTGAATATGGTCAAAAAGGTGTTATTGCAGATGGTATTGGAGTAAAATTAAGACTTATTTCAATTAACTTTAATCATGTAGGTTCTGGTAAAGATTTCTCTAATGATGATACTCTCACAATTCAGGCAAATGAGGTCACCGAACTTAATTCAGGTCAAGTTTCTTACGTAAGTATTGACCAGAGAGGAGACTTCAGAGTTGGTGAATCTTTTATTGTTGATCAAGAAAATGGAAATGTTGCTTTTGCAGCAACTTCTAATTTCAGTGTACAGGGTAGTATACAAGTTACTGGTGGAGTTGGAGTTGCAACACTATCCTCTACTAATTTAAGAGTTGGTGATCTTCAATTAGATACTAACAAAGTACAATCACTTCTCGGAGATATAGTTCTTGATTCTGCTGGTGGTAAAGTTCACATTCAAGACTCTGCTGAAGTTGATGGATCTCTAACTGTAGATGGAAATACAACTATTGGAAGTGCTGATAATGATGACCTAACAGTAAATGCTGAGGCAGTATTTAATGCTGTAACTTCTGTTCGCAATGTTAGAATAGGAATAACTACAAATGAAATTGATACTACATCTGGTAAATTAACATTAGATTCTGCTGAAGGAACGGTTGAGATTGTGGATCAGTTAGAAGTAACTGGCATCTCTAGTTTTGCGGATAGAACAAAATTTAATACTACTGATTCTGTCAAACTTCCTGTTGGCACAACTGGTCAAAGAACTACCAATGAGACTGGATCAATAAGATTTAACTCTACTTCTGGTCAGTTTGAGGGATATGGTAACGCAGCCTGGGGTTCTCTGGGTGGAGTTAAGGACGTAGATCAAGATACATTTATTAATCCTGAGTCTGCTCCTGGACAGGATGAAGATACTCTATCGTTTGTTTGTGATGGAACTACTACTGTAGGAATTAGTTCAACAAATGCCACCTTCAATACGGAAGTTTCTTTTGTCACCGATGTTTCTGCTGCAAGTTCTGTAACTGCTGCTTCATTCCATGGTAAGGGTGGAAACTTAACTCTTGGTGGTAATGTAAGTGATAATCCAACTGATGGAAGTTATACCACCGGTGGAGCACTCAATACAATTAATTCAACTACTAAAATTGTTGACAGTGTTGATGGATTAAACGAATTAGCATTTAATATTATAAAAAATACTGCTGTAACTGATGTTGATTTCACAGCTGATGTGAGTTCTGGTGGTTCTCCATTGACTGTTACTTTAAATATCACTTCAGCAGGAAATGCCAATATATTTGATATTGATTTTGGTAATGGATCACAAGTAACAACAGCAGATTCAACTCCAACTAACATATACAATGCACCTAGCGGTGGAAGTTTTGGTATAACTGTTACTGCTAGAAATTCTGGTGGTGTTGGTGCTGGAAGTTCTCAAACAATTAGTAAGAGTAACTTCATTACATTGTTCACACCAAATCCTCAGATCGATTTTGACATATTTGCAAACTTCAGTGGAGGATCTCAAATACAATTCTGGGATTCTGGTGATGAGGTATTCCTCGACAACAACACAAGCAATACTAATGTAACAGGAGCAAATGCTGCTTATACTATTAACTGGGGAGATGGTGTAACGGATACTATTACATCTGATACTGCTCAGGGTGGTGCTTTAGGTAGTAGATTAAATCATACCTATACTAATGCTGCAGAAACTGATGCACTTCGCACTGCAGTATTAACATTAACAAATCATGATGCTGCTGACCCATCAGTTATTCCAACATCTGATCAAAGACAATATAAAGTTTATGCAACTCATACTCCTTCACTTTCTGGAGTAACCACAATTGGAATCAATAGCATATCTGCTGGAGGATATCCAGTAACACTCACTAATACAACTGAAAATACAATAGGAAGTTTTGCTCAATTTGGAATTCAGTATCGTTATGTTTGGGGTGATGGTGCTACTGATACAATTAATGTAGGAAGTGGTGCTGCTGGTGATACTGGAAACACTATTTCTCATACTTATGATTTAACTAGCAACGCTGCAGGAATTAGTTCGACATATAATGCTAGACTTGAAGTTATTTCTAGTCATACTAGTTCACCATTCTTATCATCTGATTTTGAAGTTCTTGTTGAACCAGAAACTCGTTCAGCCTTCTCTGGTACTGCTGTAGTTACTAGTGATAGAACTGGTGATAATGCACAGACACTTTACGATGGTGTTGACCTGAGTGGGAACAATAGAAGAATTGCAAGATTTACAAATACATCTGAAAATGCAACTGATTATGTATGGTCATGGGGTGATGGATCATCGTCAAATGTAGTTGCTAGTAATAGTGATCCTGGCGGAACTGGAGCAACAATAGATCATACTTTCCAAGGGTCAACTGGCAATAAAAATGTACAGTTGGTTGCCAATGGATCTCCAGGACATCTATCACAAACTAAAACATCTTCTGCTTTCTATAATTTAAAACAAATTCCAGCTGCTCCTACATCTATTTCTAGTCATACCCTATCTTTAGCACATGCTTCTGAGGGACTGTCTCCAAAACTTGCAAGTGGTGCAACAGATAATACTGGTGGTACTAGTGGACTTTCTGCTGGTGATGCAGTTACTCGATATGCTGGTGCTCTTGCCTCTATTGCAACTGTACAAACTCCATATTTAAATGGATCTACTGCTGGTCATACATTACGATCAATGTTAAATGGTTCAAATGATGGTGATACAACATTTACTAATAGTACAGGAGAAACAGGAGTATTCACTTCTTTAATTGTGCATGATGAGGGAGATGCTCATGTTGAGATATCTTCCAGTACATATCCAAGTGATTTTTACCATGTGTTTGTTGCAAGTATATCTAAAAACTACAGTGCATTATCAAATGGTATTAGTAATTTTAAATTAAAACTAGAAGGGACTGATGGTGGAGAATCTAGCAGTGTTGCCTTTGTCAAAGACAACCTAAATATTACACCTACCCTTACAGCAGGAACTTTATCTGAAAGTTCTGGCGGAACAAAGAGGTATATATCTGGTATTCCTTATTATAATAGTGGATCACCCACTCTCACATTGACTGGAGTTACGGTAGAAAACCTCACTGGACAAACATTTAGACAAATTAGTAATGTGGTTGAAGTTGATCCAGGAACTAATCATGAAAGTACATCACAAGGTGCTATTTCAAATCTGAATTTTGGTTATGCACAAATTGATGGTAGTACAACGATGTTGAGTGGTGGAAATCCAATTGCCAATACTGGTATTAGTGGACCATACACAATCGGAAATTTAACAATACCAATTACAACTAGTAGTAGAAGGACAGTGCAACAATTACAATTACGTGCATCAAACGTTGTAGGGACATCAAGTTATGTAAACAATACCACAAAGGTTCAAGTACATACTGCCGCTCAAAGTGGCATTGTTGAAACTGCAATTCCAGTTTCTAATTCTTTAGGATCAACTCACAATGATGATGGTGTTAGAATCTTTGATTTTGCCTCATCAACAGCTGATAATCCAAATTATAATGGTAGTACTAACTTCTATACGAGTAATTTGTATAGTGAAGCAAGTGATCCTGGAGTGTCTGGAACCAAGGAAGCAACAATTAGACTTGGTATTTTGAAGCACGATACTACAGATTATTCAACTGGATTCCTTCCAGTCGGTCCTGATAGAAGCGGAGATACTGGAACTCAATACTTTACATTTGCTTTTAGAAGACAAACTGTTGCAAACTTCTCACTCAGTATTACTAGTGCCGGTGTTGCTGGAGTGTGGATTGCTGCACCAGGAACAGCAATAGACAATACTAGTGGACTTAATGGTTGGTTGCGATGCGATAGTGTGGCACCGCCTGGTATTCCAGGCTCTAACACAGGTGCTGGTGGTAATGGAAGTGATGGTTGTGCAAAGACATCTGGTGACACCATATCACCAAATACTGCACTAAGTGGTTCAAAGACGATGACACTCGGTAGTGAAAACATGAGTAACGCTACGGGTAATGTAGTTCTGGTAAGAATTGCATTGAGCAGTGGACAATCAATAACAAATCTTAGCGTAGGGGAGGCTTGATCGATGGCAATTAACGATTCACAAAAACTAGATTATCTCTGGAAAAAACTAGGTTACGGTTTATCAAAAACCGATACAAATGCAAATAAAACTGCCACTAACGAATCAATTGCTTCTCCACTTTTATTAAGAGGTGACAATGTTTGGTCGCAGGCACAAGATATTCCTGCTGTTAAACCTTCCTCTAGCTCAGGTGTTGTAACCGTATATTCAAACAGTGCTCCTGTGGAGTGTACTGCTGATATCACAGCATCTGCTAATAGAACTTGGAAAACAGGTACAACTGATTGGATCCCAGTAGAAATAGGATCTACGTATTCTATTCAGGTATACGTTCATACTTCTGGTCAAGCAAGTACTGCCGTATCTAGTGGAACTCGACTATTCGCTGCTGGTTCTGGTAATAACGACGAGTGGTTCTTTGATTATCAATCTGGTGTTCTTCATTTTATTGGAACAAATTTACCAAACGGTATTAATTTTACTAACAAGAGTGTTTATATTGTTGGTGCAAGATATACTGGTCTTAAAGGTGTAGCAGCAGCATCTGGTGGTACTGGTGATTTCCAAAATGTTGATGCTGCTGATATTAATGTTAGTGGAGTACTTGAAGTCACTGATAGGGTTAATATCTTAGGTGATCTTAGTGTTACTGGAGTCTCAACTTTTACAGGAACAATTGATGCTAATGGACATATTGATGCAAAAACACTTGATGTTGTTGGTCTTTCAACTTTTAGTTCCGAACTAAACATCGGTGTTAGTACTGCAGGGATTACTTTTAAGTCAGCACCAAATGCACCATCTTCCAGACTTTTTCATGATGGAAATAATACAGTTTTAAGAAGCGTTGTAGGTAATTTTGTAGTTAAAAGTGATGCTACAGGAAATGCTATTGTTGCTAATCATGGTGGATCAGTAATACTTTATTATAATGGTGCTACGAAACTTGAAACTACCACTACAGGTATAGATATAACTGGTCTTACTGATACTGATACTTTAAATGTATCTGGTTCTTCAACCATTGGTGGATACGTTGATATTAATTCTTCGGTTGATATTAGTACAGATATTAATGTTGGTGGTTTATCTACATTCGTTGGTGTTGGAACATTTGGCAGTCATTTATATGTTGGTGGTAATCTAAGTGTTGATGGTACTACCGATTTAGATGTTTTAAACGTAGCAGAACTTGCTACGTTCTCTGGCAACATCGATGCCAATGGTGACTTAGATGTTGATGGCACCACAGATTTAGATACTTTAAATGTAGCAGAACATGCCACATTCTCTGGTGATATTAATGCTGATGGAAATTTAGATGTTGATGGTCAAACTGATTTAGATGTTTTAAACGTAGCAGAACTTGCTACGTTCTCTGGCAACATTGATGCCAATGGTGACCTAGATGTTGATGGTCAAACAGATCTTGATCATGTTGCAATCTCTGGTGTATCAACGTTCTCTAATACTATTGATGCTAATGCTGGTGTTGATATTGCTGGTACGTTAGATGTTGCTGGTCACACTACTGTAAACCATGTAACTGTTGGTGGTGCTATTACTGCCACTACATTTACAGGTAATCTTGACGGTACATTATTAACTGCTGCTCAACCAAATATTACTTCACTAGGTACTCTGAGTTCTGTTGCAGTATCTGGTCTTACCGATCTCAATGGTGCTTTAGATGTTGCTGGTCACACTACTGTAAACCATGTAACTGTTGGTGGTGCTATTACTGCCACTACATTTACAGGTAATCTTGAAGGAAATGTAACAGGTAATATCACAGGTAATATAAGTGGAGATATAACTGGTACGCTTCAGACTGCAGCACAACCAAATGTTACTTCCCTTGGAACTTTAACTTCATTAAATGTATCTGGTGATCTAGATGTTGATGGCGCAACAACAGTTGATGCTTTAACAGTTGCAGAACTTGCTACTTTCTCTGGCAATATTGATGCTAATGGGAACTTAGATGTTGATGGCACTTCGGATTTAGATACTGTTAACATTGCAGAAAACTTAAATGTTGCTGGAGTATCGACATTTGTTGGTATTTCCTCCTTCTATAACAATGTTAGTATTGATGGTGATTTAAAAGCCAGCGCAATTGTTCTTGATAATATTAATTCTACTGGTGTTGCTACTGCTACTGAATTCCATACTGGTACTGAAGGATCTGCTATTAGGGTTACTTCAAATACAATTTCTGGTCCTGCAATTTTAACACTTGATCCTGCTGGTGTTGGTGATAATACAGGTAAAGTTGTTATTGCTGG